>JACKZZ010011803.1_pt1 | contig 52185 bp, 51 predicted proteins | sample 8027871 | NCBI WGS metagenome assembly JACKZZ01 (sample SAMN15724774, study PRJNA655200) | protist metagenome | isolation source: fluorescence activated cell sorting (FACS) single amplified genomes of... | place: USA: West Boothbay Harbor, Gulf of Maine | collected 2000-07-19
AGGGGGCGGTCGAGCTGACCGAGAAGGAGCAGGACGAAAAAATGAATGAGGATGCCGAGGCGGCCTTGAAAAATAACACGGCAGCCGCGGTCGACACCACAGGGAAAGGGTATTAATGCAGCTAGAGAGTGGTTCTTGTTGGATATGGATTTGTATGTTTAATTCATCTGCAACGACGTTTTCTGTATGTGGTAATCCTTAAATTTCGAGGCGTCTAACTTGCATAAGAATTCAAATTATCCCCCATCGTGTACCGAATGAACAGTAGTATAATCGAAGAAACTTCCCGCATATAATTACAGTGCCCTTTTTTTGCAGCGCAACACCGGCGCGGACTTGCTGAAAAAAGTGCACGAGGACCCGATGTTCAAGATCAAAGAGGAAGAAATTCGGCGGCAAAAGATCATCGACGCGAACCCGCTGATCCAAGCGCGGCTCGCCGCGAAGCGCGAGCAGGAGCAGGAGGAAGACCTGGCTGCGGAGGCGCGGAAGCGGTACGAGCAGGCCAAGAAAAAGGAAATCGCAGAACTCGCGAAAAACACGAAGAAGGGCCGAAAGAAGGAGAAGAAGCGATTGAAAAAGGAAAAGAAAAAGGAGAAGAAGCGATTGAAAAAGGAGAAGAAGATGAAAAAAGCGAAAAAGAAAAAAGGGAAAAAAAAGGGTCGGTCCACTTCAGCTACCTCCAGCAGTAGTGAAGACGAAGATTCTTCAGGAAGCAGTAGTAGTAGCTCCGATAGCAGCGCCGGCTCTATTCCCGACACGACCGGTTTGAAGAATGGTAAGAAGAGGAAAGAGGACCCAGCTGCAGCTCTTGTGCGAGGACGCGGGAAGTCGCCCGAAAGGGGTGGAGTAGACCAGCAGAGGAAAGAGCAAAAAACGTCCTCCTCGCCCCCGCGAGGCCGTGGCGGCGCGGCGCATAGGAGAAGCTACTCCCGGTCGAGGTCCAGGCGGAGGTCGAGGTCAAGGCGTGACAGCCGTGGGCGGAGAAATCCTCGGCGAGAGGAGCGAGACCACCACGGCAAGCAGCATTATGACGACAGAGGACGAGGACCACCACCAGCACCACGACCCGCCCAACGCGGGGACTCACGCAACCGACGGAGGAACAACCACGACGGCCCGATGGGGAACACAAATCGGAGTTCGGACGCCCGCGCCACGTACGAGCGCAGTAGAGGGACGACAGCGGCTGGAATGGCTCCTCGTGACCAGCAGCACTTCCAGAAGAACAACTACCCCGCTACTACTTCTACTTCCGGTCCTGACGACGCGCTGCGACGGAAGCACGCCGACCTGTTCGGCGGGGGCCAGCAGAGGGCGGGTGGGAAGTTGAACGCGTTTGAGGAGCGGCAGCAGCGTATGCATTGCAACTATGTCTGAGTCTGGGAGATTGCAACTTGTCATGCTAAATCCGAATCATGCAAAAATCTGTGTTGCATTTTTGGCTCAAGATCCTTAATACACCAACCCCCGCCATGGTGGTGGGGGGGATCCTCTGAGCCCAGTTTCCTATAGGCTGAGAGAGATGAGAGAAGGAGAGCGGGGGCCCGCTGCACAGGTCCCCCGGTGCGAGAGTTAGAAATAGCCAGGTGGTGCAGCACCTGGGCGCTAGAAATCACTGAGCACCATTAAAAATGTCGTTGCGGGGGAGGGCATAGCTCCTGCAAAAAAAAAAAGGGCAAGCAGTTGAGCGAATATGCCGAGGGCATAGCTCCTGCAAGCAGTCGAGCGAGTATGCCGATGCAAAACCCCCCGCCGGAGATGTCGCAAGGGGCGCCAGCGCGTTCGAGGTTGATGACAGCCCGCCGGCGAAGTTCGCCGCGGGGGCCCCCCCCCTCACGAATGTGCGCAGCTGCCGACGCCTTTGCCGGGTGAATACCGCGCCGCTGCGCGCACAGGAAACGGGACGAACAGGACGCGTAGCACAGCACTAGCAGGCGGCTGAGCGATCAAGACGCCTCTCACGGCATGACAAACAGGACTTCTTGTACGGCGAAGAGCAAGCACACCGCGAACGGTGGGGGTTTCTCCCCTCACCGCCAGAACAGCTATACACATCCTCTTTTCGCGGCGCAATCGACAACGAGGTGGTGTAGGGCACGAATGGCGAGCGTCTTCGTGGTCTAGTTCGCTTGGCGTAGAAGAGCGGGACTGTCACGCGAACACGACGGCTACTGCGACGACTTTGGCGCCGACTATTATGACGACGACTTCTTACGAGAGCAGCGACGTCGAGTACTTGTACTACGACCGCAAACCACAAGGAAGTGTGCTCGACGGATCGAGAGTTGCAAGCTTTTTGAAACTCTTTCGACGGTTACGAGGGCCACAGTTTGCAACTTCGTCCTAGACTGCCACGCTAACCAGCACGACTACCACGAACAACTGCTTTCTCTTCGCGGCGTGGATACATATTGCTGACCAAGTGCGTGGAGGCGGCTTCGCGGGCGGGATGATCAGGGACTATATTTTTCTTTTGCTTCTAGTGCATCCAAGTCTACACCTGAAACAGCTTTATTTATGAATGTCTGTATGCGGGCTGCTAGCGGAAACAAACAGAAGCACACTCCACCTGCTCGACACTGGAGTCCTAGGTTTGTACACCTTGCAGGGCTATTTGTCGGGTGGGTTTTTGCATCGCGACCAATGTCGAAGCTTGGGTTCCGGGGGGAATATGGTCTTAGAGCAGTTCCGATATTTCTCATTTCGCGTTGCCTCACATGCGACGCTTCATCCCAAAATCACACTAAAAACAGATGGAGGAAGGGCGACGCGCGGCTTTCGCCACGTGCTGCCCTTCCTCGCGCCAACCCGGGACGAGGATTGTTGAAGAGCGTTCTCTACCCGGACAATCGATAAGCAGTCTGTACCTGGAGACTGGTTGATGCGCATGTCGCTCTCGGTGTGTACTCGGAGCGCGTTCTCTCCGCTCGGAAATGCCGTTCAAGTTACGCGACGCGCTTTTTCTTCTTGGTCAAATGTTGTACTTGGTCCATTCGGAGCGCCGTATGTTCTGTTGCTGCTTGTGTCCTACACGGAGGAGCGGGTCGGTGGTGGGTACGAGATGGAGCAACGAATCGCGCAGGGTAATTGGGTATGAAGGGAATTGCCGGCCACCCTTAAGTGGTAAGTTCCGAGACGATTCCGGTTTATGATCCCTGTCCCCCCTCCCACCCTTTGCTTCTGTTGCAGAATAAGCCAAGCTGAGTCACTACGGCCGCCACGCACAAACTAAGCCTTTAAGTTGTCGCTGTGCCCCAGGTGGGTTGCCAGTCAGCAGTGCCAAACAACTGGTCTATGGTTTGACAACTGTGGCCCGCTCGCTTGCCTTTTTCGTCCGGGCCGCAGGTAAGGCGCAAACGGTCCAGCCTCCCCTGTCTGGGCGGGGCTGCGGCTTAGGGGAGAGTCTCGCCCCTTCACCCAAAGGGGTACGTCGTCTCTTCCGTGAGAACAAAAACGTAGGGCGTAAAATGGGTCGGGTCCTGGATCATTCTGTATGTTGGGCTGTCGCGCTCGGCTTGCTGGCCGGGCTGTACGGATCAGGTGTGGTGGGTAGCTCCCGACTGGTTGGTACTTTTCTTGGGGCGACTTGCCGTGGTAGCGCTCGGCTTTTGTATGATGAGGTCGCCGAAAGTGCTTCCTTGCCCACCCCCCGGGGAGGGGATCCTTGACCTGTGGCGCTGGGAGCGGGTGTCCACTACATGATGATGATGATGATTGCATGAGTGCCAAAAGCTGTCCACTTTTGACCAAGATGGAAGGGAGTTTCTCATGCAGGACAGGCATGGCAGTGGCAGAGACCTCGCCGAGTTTGTCATGCTAAGTCCCGCATTCCAGACCTTGTGGGTCATGGAAAATCTGCATGACAAGTTTACCCTTTTCCAGACCCAGACACTTTTGCATTTGATACAGCGCGAGCAGGAACGAAACAACCGGAATTACGCGGGCAACACCGCGAACCAGCTGTCCGCGGAAGAAAAGCAAAGACGGTTGAATGAGATGATGAACGCGGGGGATCAGTACGAGAAGAACAAGAAGAAGCAGCTGCAGGGAATGGAGGAGCTCGAACAGAAAAAGCAGAGACTCGAGGACCTGGAACGCCAAAAGATGCACGATATCAAAAAGAAAAGTCCCCCCTCCTCATATCAAAGTGGAAATCTGTGATGCGGGATTTGTGTGCACAAATAGACTTTTGTCTTGCAGTAGAGGACCGCAGACAGGCACCCAGCCTGAGCGGGGGCGTTTTGGTGTAGGTCCCTAGCAAGGGAGGCGGATCCTCTGCAGGCAATACAGCACTACAACTTGCCTGCAAAACGCCGCGGAGTCTCTGGCGTTGCTCTCGGGCAAGACAAAGACGATCTGTGGCCACAAATCAGCATCACAGATTTTCAGGAGTGTCCCTTTTTGGTATGGGGAGGGGAGATTTTTCCTCACAATACACGACCAGGTCGAACAGGGCGAGTTGGACCAGCGAAAAATGGGCTTCGTCGGCCGCCTCGCGCAAAACGCTATGAATGGCAAAAGTATTGTCTCCGATATTACTGGTAGTAATCGCAATTTGCATGACAAGTGTTCGGGTTCTGAGGTAGTTGTAAGTGAGTACATCAGCATGACAAACTCTATATTTTCATCGACTTTAAGCGACACAATAAAGTTGTAAATGCAATTACTGCAAGCAGGATTCTGATACTTTTGCGATGCATAACCGCGTTTCTGGAGCAAGACCGGGACTTAAAAACCGTGCTCAGATCCCGGGGCGCGCGGCTGGAAAAGGGGCTCACAGATAATCTGGAGCGAGACTGAGCGGGGCCATAGAATAATGCAGCTCTGGCTGCCGCGCGGTCTGAGCCTGAGGTAAGTAAAATGCAGGCCACCTACAATCGTACTGCATCGACCACCTCTCGACCCGTAATTTTTCAATGTTGGGTTTCTGTCTCCACCACTGACGACACTACCTCATAGCGACCAATACATAAAGGCACTTGATTGATTCATCTTGAGATGGAAATAAAGTATCATCACCTACCACTACGCTCCTGCCTCCGGTAGGGAGAAGAGCAATTATCCAAGCCTAGTGCGACAACGTGTCGCAGGTCAGCTCTTGCGTAATGCTGTTCTCTGTCTTTGAGCGCTACTAGCACGGTGATATGACTTTCTTTTTTGTGCGTCCTACTCCTACCTAAAGTAGACGTGAACCTGGTAGGAGTTCATTACTAGCTGAGCGACGAACACGAAGGGACCACGGACGAGGGGATTAGTAGTTCCGCCACCTCCTGTCCTCGCGGTCTCCTGAGAATGAGCGAGAAGTGATTTTTACTTGAGAGCGATTGATGTCACTGCTGGCATCAGCAACGTTTTTATTGCCTAGTGGCGGCATTTTTGGGGGTTTTTGCTTCACAGAATCTACGAACGCTTTTTTTTCCACTTCTGTAGATTGTTTTTGTTGTACTTCTTAAGTATTGTACCCCATTTTTCTGCAGGAGGCTCATGTAGATTCTTAAGATTGAAGCTGTGAATAGAGAGATCCGAAAAAAATGCCCGACTTGGTCCTCGTTCTGGCGCTTGTCCAGTAGTCAACGTCTCCGCCAGTGGTCGTGACGGCTGCTCGACCCAAGTGAGCCCCCTACTCGAACCTTAAATGCACCACAAGGAAGTAGGTGAATAAAGAGTGGACGACGTCGTGGACTCTTTGCAGCTACAGAGCGTCTTTTGTCATTGTCCTACATCTTCAAAAAGACCGCTGGACGAAAAAATGCCCCCGCCGAAGCTGCAGTTTTGTGTGGACTATCAGGCGCAAAAATGTCTGGGTCTGGAAGAGTGTAGACTTGTCATGCAGAATTTCCATGACCCATGAGGCCTGGAATGCGGGACTTAGCATGACAGACTCTGCGAGGTCTCTGCCATGCCTATTCTGCATGAGAAACTCTGTTCCAACTTTGTCAAAAGTGGACAGCTTTTGGCACTCATGCAACACAGATTTTTGCATGCTTCAGATTTACCATGACAAGTTGCAATCTTCCAGACCCAGACACTTTTGCAATTCATAGGGACGTGGAGCCGGAGGACACGGTGTCCATGACGTGGTTATCAAAAGGAAAAATCCCCCCTCCTCATACTGGAAAGGTACATTTTTGGAAATCTGTGATGCTGATTTGTGGTCACAAATCGCGTCTGTCTTGCAAGAAGGCAACTCCGCAGACAGCCGCCGCATTGCGCAGGCGGTTTGTCATGCTGTTGGGCCTACAGCGCGGATGTCTTTGTTGCTAAGCGCCTACGCCAAAACCTCTCTACTCACACTTAGTATCGGCCTGCAGTTCTCTCCAGCAAGACAGCCCGGATTTGTGTACACAAATCCGGCATCAGAGATTTCGTTTGGATATGGGGAGCGGGGATGTTTCCTTTCGATAGTGGTCCGTCGGCGCGGACGGGAGCATCGAGCATCGACCCAGCGGGATGAATATCAGGTGCAAATTATGTGTCTGGGTCGGTGGGACCTTTTCTCGATGCAAGGCTGTATAAGGGGGGGGCGCATACTTAATTTCAGTAAGTACGCATCGAAACATGATAAATGCCGAGCTGCTTTCTGTTGGGTATTTCGCATGATGGAAAATCACCGGCTCTGCATGACGACAGGCAAGAGTGGTCTAGGTCTTCTTCCGGTCGTTGTGCATCACAGATTATTCAGAGTCGTGTCAGACGAGCATGACAAATTCCAGACCCAGACACATTTGCGATGCATAATGAAGATCTCCGCGGAGGGCGGCGTGCAGATGGATGGGCAACAGTATTCATATCAAATGTAAAAATGTCTGGGTCTGGAAGAATGCATGTTTGTCATGCTTGTTTGGCATGACTCTTAAATCTGTCATGCAAGTTACCCAAGAGCTCCATTTTTCTGTGATGCAGAAACGCAGTTTGTCATGCAGAATAGGCAACAACTAGAAGCTCAGAAACTTGTGATGCTGAGCCAGCATTTCTGGCCTCATCATGAGACGCCACCCAGCATCACAAGTTTCCAGACCCAGACATTTTTACATTTGATAACTCATTCTTTTAGACTCGTGGTCTGATCAACGGAGAACTTGTTCGCATGGCAGAACTGCGTATCATCGTGCGCGCATTGGCAGTACAGATTATGATATGTTGAGACTTGACTTAAGTACATATACACAGGTATAAGCTCTCGCCCGCCGACATAGAGCTAGAGGACAACATGCTGGGCCACGGCGCCGGTATGAAGTGCAACCCTACTATGGTTCAAGGTTGTGAAGGGGGATTGTTTTTTAGATTTGTATCTTCTGCAGGACCTTTTGCACCGACCGATGTAGGAAGACACACCGAAGGATGTGTAGTTTTTTATCTGCTATGTTTTGTTGCAATTCTGCTGCATTCTAAGCAGAACGTCGATGGCCTTAACAGATCAGTTGTCGCATGTTGAGTACTTTCATTTACATCTCCCTTCCGCTACTCGAAAAATATTTTTCTCAATCGCATACCGTGCGGCATCGTGCAAAAGGGCATTCACAAGCCCACCGGGACGCCGGTGGCGATAAAAACGATAAAAGTGGATGCGAAGGCGAAAAAAGAGGTATGAATTGCAAACATGTCTGGGTCTGGAAGGTGGTAATTTGTCATTGTAAATCTGAAGCATACAAAAATCTGTGTTGCATGATGAGCGCCAAAAGCTGTCCACTTTCGACCAAGTTGGGAGGGAGTTTGTCATGCAGGATAGGCATGGCGGAGACGAGACCTCGCAGAGTCTGTCATGCTATCTCCCGCATATCAGACCTCATGGGTCATGGAAAATCTGCATGACAAGTTCACACTCTTTCAGACCCAGACATTTTTACACTTGATAAGAGCAGATGCTGAACGAAATAAAGGGACTCTATGGATGTGTCAGGATCGAAATCGACAATGTCGAAAAACTTGTGATGCATAAAATGTAGAGCACTGAAGGCCTGTATTCTGGAGCAGGCATATGAGACCGATTGTAAGCCTGTTTAGGGGTACGCAAGGTGCAAGGTGCTGCCAGAGTAGCATGACAGGAGCAGTCTTCTTTGCCCAAACAGCATGACCGACTGGATTTGGGTGATTCCGAAATTTGTCATGCGCCACTTGGAAACTGAGGCTCCAACTGGCATCGATTTTGTGCATCGCAAATTTTTCGACTTTGCCAATTTCGATCCTGACACTTCCATAGACTCATAAATGCCCAGGGCTGCCCGCAGCTAGTCCAGTGGTACGCAGCTTTCGTCGCGAAAAACACGGGCGCCGTACACGTGGCACTAGAACTCATGGACCGCGGTAGCCTGGTATGCAATACAAATTTACAACCGTACAACAGCACGTGTACCGCAGTGCAACATCATGCATCATGAGAATATATTGCAAACCTCCGCCGGAAGCGAAGAGGCAAAGTGTCATGTGAAATAAAGAGAAGAAAGTGGCGCTGTCTTTCGGGTGCCGCAGGCTTGCTTCGTCGTGTAAGGTAAATTTGCAGAGAATATCCGGCTGACGTTATCCTGAGTAAAAACGTACCCACACCAGAGTTGTCATGCAGATTTGCCATGACAGGAACATTTGTGATGCGCAACCCCATGACAGGCATTTTCAATCGTGTTTGGGAACTTGTAATGCTGTAAACAAGATCAGCAGATCGATTTGTGATGCGGCTTTCCTTGCTAACTTGCACTACCTTACGGACTGAAGCTTGTCATGCGTGACTCCCAAAACTCCTAGGCTTGTGTTGCAAAGTCCCCATTTAACTAACATCAGCACAGCGGCAAAGTGACGAGCAGCAAGATGATGCGACGAGTGTGCAGTAGTGTGTTGTAGTTGCTGATGAAAGTGATTGTTAACAAATGGCCAGAAGGCGGGTATGTTCTCTGTGTAACAAGCGCTGCATTCTTTACCAGGCATGAAACGCAAGCACATATAGTGAAGAAGCACTGAAAGGGATATGGAAAAGTACACAGAAGGCAACTTTTTGCAAAGTTTTTCTTTCTGCTATGCGAGTGCAAACTACGTGCAAATTCGGGAAGAGCTGTGAACATTCTGGGTATGCATGAGGCCCTTGCTATGCCGGTGCTTTTAAGAGCTATATCCCGAGCTACACTTAAACAGGAACAGCGGCCACGCTTTTGAAAGGTGCAAACATGTAGTGCATGAATACTAAGTGACCAAGGGCAAAAGAATGTACACAGCCGATCTCCAGAAGGATTTGCGCGCCATTTTTCAAGCAGCATGCCGCCCGAGTGCCAACAGGGCGAGAGCCCTGCAAGACTGGGCTTCGAATGTAAGAAATCGGGAAAAAAAAATGCCGTATACCTGCGCAATTCCTTATATGTGAATAACATGGTAGGTGGGAGGGGTTCTTCACATTTTTGGAAACGCCCACCGCCCCGACTAGAATAACATGAATTGAATTGAATGAAATTGAATTGCACATTATTTCTCTGGCAGTGTCGACCTGCTGTACACGGCGTAACCCCCGGCGGAAATAGACCGGAAAGCGCATCTGAAAGCGCAATGAATGATCTCCCACTGCTGCAAGCACCTGCTGCAAGAACTTGTCATGCAAAACAACCTCCGGGTTGTTCCCGCGCTCCAGGAGTAGTCCTGGTGCGTGAGGGCGGCAGAAGATGAAAAAAGGTGTTGGTTTAGGGGGTTCAAAATGTTTGTGCATGTGTAAAGCAAAAGATGAAAGAAAAATTCGCGCGTGGGAGCGCATTATTAAGCACAGCGGGCGGGTGCTGTTCCCGCCGTCACACAATCACATACAATACAATACAAATAGCTCCGACGTGTCGAATTCGCATACCCACCGGTGAAACTTTCCGCTCGTCCTCAACATCCAGCTGCGGCGCCCTGCCCACCTTCCACTACTTCCCCCTCGCTGCTCCACCTCGAACTCGCGGATACCGAATTCCAGAAATGATTACTTTATGGTGTTGGTGGTCAAAAATCTTGTTCTCCACCTGCTGACTTCGCGGAGCGCCATGGATGCAAAGGGGAATCTTCCCATATTTCGCTTTGCGCATGGTACGCACGGGAAGCAGCACATACGGGGGACAAGGGGCGCGACCGCCAGCGCCCGCGGACCGGCACGGGGTTCAACGGTCCCCGCCCCCCCATCATCGTGGGTTCAACGGCCCCGCCCCAAAGGAGACCACTTATAAATATTTTTTTGTAGAATGCAAATTTTTACTGCGACCAACCGCTCACCATCGGCTGAAGCTGCACATGCATCCGGTGTAGGTTTGAAAAATTAACTTTATTGCCCGCGGCTTACGGGTTTCGTCTAAAGGTTCTTCGTCAGGGTGCGCGGTTTCTATTATTGGCGTTTGGCTTGGTCGCACCCTATGGCTAGTATCTGAGATCAGCAGACCATTTATTTCGGGGGACAGTAGCGCGCGAAAAAAGTTCGTCGCGGGGGCACCCCGCATGGTTCGTTTTTGTATGCTTCCGCACCATGCACTTCTGGCCGGGGGTTCGGTCGTGTTTCCCGCTGGGTTTTTCAAACGCGGGTTTGCAAAACCCGTTTGCATAGGGCGCTCCCAGTATCCGCGTTTACACAGATCCCGATTAGCGCGCACTAGGCGCAACTATCTCCCTAGACAGTGGTCTCCTCCCTATCTTTACTACCGTCAGGTGCAGCGGCTTTCTGCACATCGCGCTTAGTCTCGACCCATATCAACCTCCCTTTGCTATTCGTCCCACAGCATAGCAACGTCCGCCGCGGCTTACGGCTATAGACGTCAACTATATCGTGGGGATTTTCCATGCGTGTGTCCGGTCCGAGTTCGAAAAAGGGTTCAGGGGTGACCCCCCTGTATGCATGCGGATTTATGTTTCCGAAGGGTTTAGGGTTTTGATTTGTATGGACCTATGCGGCGCGCACATCGATTTTCCTGGCAGTGTCGACCTGCTGTACACGGCGTAACCCCCGCCGAATCACGAGCGGAAAGCGCATCTGAATCTGAATCTGAACAAATGAAATCAAACGGGATTTTCGAAAACGGAGGGGGGGGAAGGGAACCCCATTTGGTTGTCGCGGCGCGAAGCCGCAAATCTCTGGGCCACGTCTACCACCAGAAGTATTCCGCCCGGGGGCCGCTCCATGAATCTGAATCTGAATCTGAAAAAGAGGTTTTGCAGCATGCACGCACAAACAGTATTTTTGGAAGCGGAGGGGGGGTGCGGGACCCCCATCAAGTCGTCGCGGCGCGAAGCCGCAAATCCCTGGGCCACGTCTACCACCAGAAGTATTCCGCCCGGTGGGGCGCTCCACTGAAACTGAAACTGAAATTGGGGGCCGGGCAAAAAAAAAAAAAAAGTCCCCATCTTGACTCTGGTGTGGGTACGTTTTTAATCAGGATAGACGTCAAGAAGAGACTTCCCGCCGACGTCAAGGGGGTGCCAGAAAAAATCCTCGCAAGTACAACTACCTAGATAAGTCTGTGATGCAGAAAATGCAAAACAGTGGCTCTTGTCATGCTACTTGGACAGCCAATCTATCGACTTTTATGTTCTTATCCAAAAAACTACTACAACAGGTATAGCGCAAGACGTCCTGCTCGGGCTTGCACATCTTCACGGAAAAAAGAAGATGCTGCATCGGGACATAATATGCATTGCAAATATGTCTGGGTCTGGAAACTTGTGATGTAAGGAAGGGAATAGCGAGCACGGTGTAATGCGCTGCCAAATATGACAACTTTTGTTGTGGTTCTGAGTTGCGTACTCCGCATGAGAAGCTGCGTTTGTGCATGACAGACCTGAGGGGCTCTTTGTGGCCACGCAACACAGAGTCCAGAGTCATGCCAGACTAGCATGACAAGCTTCGCAATCTCCCAGACCCAGACATAGTTGCATTTGATACATAAAGCCAGAGAACATTTTGATGAACAGCACGGGGCACGTGAATATGACCTGCTCAAACGTATACAATCTCAAACGTCCGAATAGAATCTGGGATTTGTCTTGCATAATGAGCATGACAGACTCGCAGACCAATCCACTTTCTGCAACACAAATCTCGGCAGATTGTAGTGCGGTTTGGGTGGACTCCGGAACTTGTCTTGCGCAGTCCTACGAGACTTGGCTAGATCATGCACTTCTTGCATCACAGATTTCCAAACTCTATTGCAACGTTTGAGATTGTAACGTTTGAGCAGGTCATAGTGAAACTCACCGACTTCGGGATATCAAGGGACTTGAATTCGACCGTAGCCATGGCAGCGACGTATATATAGTTTTCTGTTCTTCTTGTAGTTCCTCACCTTGCTGCTCATCGATTGAGGCCGAGGCTGTCTACGATACTATCTGTCTACTATCTCGGCGATCTATCGTCTGTCATCTGATATGATCAAGCACTGTTTCTGCGTTCTCGATCTTATGATGCGCCGCGACACTGCAACTTGTGCCCTTTTGCGGTGATGCAAATTGAATGAAGAAACCGATCCTCTTGTAGGTTTGTCGGCACTGCGACGTACATGTCCCCGGAACGCGCACTAGGCCAAGACTACAGCTTATCCAAGAAAAAAACATTGTTAATGTAAATTTGTGATGCGCAACATGCAAATTGATTGCGCCTGTCATGCTGTGCCTGCGTTATAGGGTCCACTTGAGGGCGTTTTCGCGTACAATCTGAGCATGACAGGTTTTTGCTGTCATGCGAGAGATATATGTCATGCTAATCCTCCAAGAAAGTTACACCGACCTACAACCTTTTTTTCTTGGATACAGCTACGCCTCAGACATATGGAGTGTGGGGATGGTGATCTACGAGCTTGCGACGCGACAGTACCCCTTCCCGAACATAACATCGTTTCTATCAAAGTGAAAAATCCCCCCACACCATACCCAAACGAGAAATTTGTGATGCAGATTTGTGGTCACAAATCAGCTTTGCCATGCTAAAAGGGAAAAGATGCGGACTGTCGTGCTGGTTGGCGTGGGAAAGCCTTGCATCTTCAGCATCGCAGGGAACAGCTAGAAGTGGGAAACAGCATGACAAAATGCGCGCAACCGAGGCCACAGCTGCGTCTCTTGGCCTTCTGGCATTACAAGTCGATTTGTGTACTCAAATACAGCATCACAAATTCGATTTTGATTCGTTATTTCTTTTTTTTTAGAATGATGATGATGATTTTCTCTGGTTAGCCCGTCTAAAAAGGGCCATGACTTCTCATGCGCAACAGCCAAGCCTGGTGTATTTGTCTAGCAAATTTCCCATATTGACTCCTTTTCCTTTTCTCGTTATTTTTTTTGCATGCGGGTAGCCGTGTATAGAGGCTTTTAAGGGGGGTGCCTACCCTTTTGCATGTTCGATTTTGATTCGTTATTTCTTTTTTTTTAAGATGATGATGATAGTTTCTTCTGGCTAGCCCGTCTAAAAAGGGCCATGACTTTGCGCAGCGGCTTACTGCGCAGCGTCGGTTCGTACACGTGTGTCGCCCTTCGTTCGTCCTCTTCAGGAGCTTGATCGCAAATTCGTACGCTCCTCCTGCTTTAAAAAAAAAAACGATCTTCCCGGCTTGCCCCATATTCCCATGTATATTTTGGCGCCTACCCCTTTACTTCTTCTGTCGTGTAGTGTTGTTGGCTTACCTGACTCGCCTTCTTAGCGCTAGCCTGCGTAGCCCGCGTCCTCGCAGGGGCAGCTGTTTTTTTTTCCGCCTTGCCAGCGGGTTTGATTCTGGGGAAAGTGGCTTTCTGGGTTCAACCGTCCCTCCCACCCGGGGTTCAACCGTCCCTATCCCTCCCCCGTTTTAGATAGTCCGTTTTGCGCAGCCATAGATACTACTTGAGAAACAAAAATAGTAAATAGTTTTTTTTCTGTAGATCACATTTTTAAGTGCATTTTTTCGGCATCGGCGGCATTCGCACTTCGAACCCGGTGTAGTTTCCAAAAGTCCCTCGGCATCTGGGTCATAGTACAGTTTCAGGGTTCCGCGTTTGCTAAATGCGCGGATTTTCGCACTTAGGTCCCTAGTATCGCCTGATCCAAAACAGCTCGACAATTTGATATTCGTGGACCTCCCCTTAGAGGAAGCGGGTGCGCTCGGTGGGCCGTTTTCATAGGTTGGTCATGAGGGACCTGCTCCCCATTTGTAATGCATGACTGGCCGCCGATGATCTCTTCTTGCATTTGCGTGCTCGAGTACCGGGGCGCAGGAAGACGAATTAGCTCTAATAGATATTTTGAAAAATTTTTAATCTCTTCGTGCAGCGGCTTCCTGCACATACAAATAGTCTCGACCGATATCTTTGTATGCGGGCGCGCAAAAACAATTTTTTTTCATTTTACTACGACCCCATCTACCTCCCCTGGTGGACGTCTGCCGCGGCTTACGGCTCTAGACGTTAACTAGGATTCAGTGCGTTGTGCAGGGTTTAGGGTTCAAAGTAATTTTGTATCTCCCACTGCTGCATGCACTCTGCTGGCGATCTTATCATGCAAAACAACCTCCGGGTTGTTCCCGCGTATCAGGAGTAGTCCTGGTGCGTGAGGGCCGCAGAAAATGAAAAAAAAGCTTTGGTTTAGGGGGTTCGCCTTTCTTGCGCGTGTGTGATGCAAAAGAACAAAGGAAGTTCGCGCGTGGGAGCGCATTAGTAAGCACAGCGGGTGGGTGCCGTTCTCACCGTAACACAAGCCCAGAACAAGAACAAGAACAAGAACATGATCCAAGAACCGGACTTGCAGCCGGCAGACGGCCAGGCCGGGACAGCGAGCTCTGCGCCGGGAAAAAAGGGCTTTCCGATGAAACCAAGTGACGCGACGGCGCCATATGAGGGTGGAGCTGCGAGCTCCACCACGGGAAAGAAGAAGGCTTCGGCAAAATCTAGTACTGTGGCGGCGCCAACTGGCAAAAGACAAGCTACAACCAAGTCACCCCAGGCACGGAAGGCGCGAAAGACCGGCGCGGTTGCGGCGTCTTCCTCTCGCCCACCTCCAGCCACTCAGGACCCGGAGGACATGCCAGTCTTTACGGAGACGCAGGATCCAAATGGTGGCTCATAAATACGCCGGCTGGTCAGCGGAATAAAGTCACGTTTGAAATTCATCTACCAAGCCTGCTCGTTTCTACCGTAATATCGAACCTATTTCCAAAACATCAGAGAAAGTTTTTTTCATCACCGGAAGATCGAAACAGAACCACGAAGACTTTGTTATTATGTATGCTTGCAAAAATGCGTATGCGCATGACCTGAATAGTATTCCATATTGAAAAAGTATGTACATCTACGTTTGGACTTGAATAATTCGCATGTATATTTCGCTGGAAAAACAAGAAAAAACAGACGGCATTTAGAACCGCCAGCACAGAAGACGCTATGCATGTGAAAAGCATTGACACTTTGGAAGGTGTTTGTTTTTACGGTAAAAGTGAAACGAGCAGGGAGTAGTAGTAGAGTCTTAAATAAGGAGTAGCGCTAGAGGTAGAGGGTAAGCACTTGGAAAAGAGGAGGTCGCGCGGAGCTGACAGAGGCAGCTGGAGAAGTTTTCGAGTGGCAGATACTCGTCGTCCGTGGTGTTGTTATATCCTTCGTTTCGTTCTTACATGTGTAATTGCGGTCTCCTGATGATCGAGCGGCGCCACAGGAGGAATACCGCCGCGACCATCCGGGTTGGGAGACATAGCGTGCACATACGGGATCCAAGGCGCTAACCGCCGGCGACGGGGCGGTCGCATATCTTGATTAAAGCGACCCACCCGACCAGCGCGATGGCGACACCGATAGCAAACACCTACCAGCAGAACAAGGGCTAGGTGAACCAGATCGGATGGATCGGTAGGCCATGAGGATGCTCCCCCGCACAAATATCGACGTCGAGCGGGCGCTGCGCCATCAACGGTTCCTCCGCCCTCGCCCATCTCGCAGTTCCACCACCAGAGGTTCCACATTCCCGCAGCTCTGGACCCTTCCGAGAACATGGATTGGGAAAAACCCAGGATGGACGCGGCTCGCCGACCTATTTCCACCCCTTCGGCATCTCCTTCGATCAGCCCGCGAAAGGACGCAGTGCCGCCGGTTTTGCTCCACACCTATAGCGGAAGCGGATATTACTCGGCGCAGAAGCCCCGCTACCGATGGGGCGGGGACTACACACAAACCAAACGGAGAAAATGTGATCTGTCATGCAAATTTTTCTGTGTCGTTTCTGAGTGATATCCTTTTATGCTATACCGTGAATGAGTATTATGTTTGCTCCACTGACGATTTTTTTTATTACTCTTTGGTGGTCACCAGGGACCGGCTTATCATAGTCTTTTCTGGTCTTTAGATCGCGCCCCGTGGAGCGCTAGTTCCTGCTGTTGACCCTCCCTCCTTACCTGCCTAGGCCCTGGTGTCCTCTTCTCGCTCTTCCGGGAGTTTCGTTTGCGGGGGACTTCGGTAATTCCGGAAATTTCCGCCCCCGGAGCTCTCGGTTCTAGGGATTTTTTACTGTTGAGGGTTCGATCCACCTGCGGGCAATTTCTTTTGGGGTTTGGGTAGAATTCAGGCTGTCGCACACCAAAACGCCACTCAGTGCAGGTCTCTATAGGCATTACCTCAATCCGCCCGGGTTTTCCTTTTGGGAGTTTCGCCAAATTGTTCCGCGCCCCTGGTCATGAGCTAGTTTTCCATGGGGACACTCGCATCTGTTGCTGACCTTATGGTCTTGACTACCTCGCCCCTTGTGTCCCCGTCTCGCTACGAAAACCTAGTTGCACTTAGGACGGTATACTCTTCTCTCGGTTGTGAAGTTACCTCATTCGCTCGCACACGTGTTTCCACCGGGGGAAAAAGAATGAAAAATAAATACTCGTGGTAGAAGGGAGGGTTACCTCGGACCCTGTGTCCCCGCCTCATTCCCCATCCTCCTTCTTCCTCCTTTTCCCCCGGCTGTGCGCCTGCGTTTGGTTCTGTCTTTGTCGCCCTCTCCCGGTACGAAAACGTAGTTGCACTTAGGACGGTATGCCCTCTTCTAGGTTGTGTCCGAAGCTTCGGGTCCAGATTTCGGGCCCTGCTTTCGAGTACGGGTTTCGGTTTCGGGTCCGAGTCTCGGCTTCGGGTCCGGGTTTTGATTTCAGGTCCGGGTTGGACCATAAAAGCAAATACAAAAACAAAATCACACTATAGCACCGTAAAAGCACCGCGGAAGAGCCTGCTCGCCGGCGGTGTTTTTGGTTTTTTCCTCACTTTGCTTTCAAGTATGCATTTCCCCGTTCGGTTTTTCGATCCATAGTACCCCGGCCCGACCGGATCCTTATGACGTGGAGGTGACCACGAAGCGGCAGCTGCCCGCTTCACCTGAGACATCGCGGTGGCCGGTGAATACGGAGCTACAAAAAGAATTTCGGTCTGTTCTGCGCGAATCGCGGCTACTGGCCAGAAAACCGGCGTACGCGGCGCCAACACCGCCAAACCAGCTGCTCGCCCTGTTTACGCCCTCGCAGAGCGGGAAGCACCACCTGGCGCCGGTTTCCGTCGCTACCAGACCTCCCGGCGTATCAGGTCCATGCTGCCGCCCTGGGAGCAACCGGAGTTTTACTTGCCCGGACCGAAGCCGGGCCGCGTTTTGGAGTTCGCCATGTTGTCCTTCTACCGGGCTGCGGTCTGGCAGCACATCTTCATCCAGATAGCGTGAAAGTGCGATGCTGTTGCACCACTTTTTTATCCAGATCGGCCGGTGCGGTGTAGCACATTTTCATCCAGATCACCGGTCGGACCGCACTACATAGCTGTACTTCGGCCTCGTGAAGCCCATTTTGCTTCTCTGCCGAGTCCCTTCGAGCCAGCTGTGCGAAACGTGGAAATCCAGTCTCAAGCCCGTCCTCCCCGCGCGCCGATCTGCAACTTCGACTTCAGTGTGAGCCGATGCCATGCAAGACATCCTCGACCGCGACGAAGGCACTTGCAGCTGCGGCAAAGCGGAGTTTTCTCCCCCGGATGGTCCCGAAGCTGCTGAACAACAAGATCCAAATTCCAATTTTGCATGACAAATTAGTTAGAATTTATTGGTTTTACTAGCGGTGCCCTGCTTGCTATCTGCGGTAGCTGCACAAAGCTGCCGGTGTAGTTTCCTAAAATGTTCTTCCGCCCGCTGCTACCGGGTCAGTACATAAAAAACCGATTCAGGCGGCGCAGTTACTAAATAGCTCGCGGGTGTCACCTAGGTGTGACGCGGTGACTTGTTAGCTCTAGAGAAAGTTCGTTGTGCTCTATCCGAAAAAACAAATTTTGCATGACAAATCCGGCCCTGCAAAGCCGCAGTACATTAGTATCCCCCCGCACTGCTATGCCCCCCAACACATCCGTCCGGACGCTGCAAGATGGAAGAGATGTGGCGTGTGCCGCTGCTACCGGCTCGACACGTAAAGGAAAACGAATCCGCGCGCTCGGCGCGGTAGCTACCCCCCCCGCCGTTCGGGTTTTAGCAGCCATTGGCATCACAAATTGCGGTCGTTGGATCCTCGCCGAAGATTTTCGCATTATCTTCCTTTGTGGCCGGTGCCTTCGATTCGGGCTTGATCCCGATGTTTTGTCGACCACCGATGTCGACCTTTTGCATCATGCACGCACAAACGGGATTTTCGAAAACGGAGGGGGGGGGAAGGGACCCCCATTTGGTTGTCGCGGCGCGAAGCCGCAAATCTCGTGCTCACGTTCACCACCAGAAGTGTTCCAGCACGGGGCCGCTCCTTGAATTGAATTGATCCGCTCCCGCAGGCAAAAAAAAAAAAAAAATACAGCAACACAAATTTCGTTTTCGATATGGGGAGGGGGGATTTTTCCTTTTGATAGTTTCCCGTCCTGTTCGACTACCTCTGCACTCGACAGGAGCCCCGGCTGGACAAGGAAACGTACTGACTTAAATGCAAAAAAGCAAATGCATTTGAATGATTGAACATCAAAAACGCAGTGTCAAAAGGAACCTCCGTAGTTTGGAATATGAACACTTAATTTTATGCATTCATCCTTCCTATACGATTCTGTACAACCACAGGTATTCCCCTGAACTTTGCGAGTTTATCGAAAATATCAAATGTAAAAATGTCTGGGTCTGGAAGGATGCAACTTGTGATGCTATTTTTGGATTCTGAAAACATTTGTATTGCATGACCAGCAAGAGGGCCCCAGTTTGTGCTACGCGGAGAGGGCATTTCTCATGCGGAATAGGCTTCAGGAAGGGTTCTAAAAATCTGTGATGGTAGGACATGCATTACAGGCATCATGGGTCATGCAAAATATGCATGACAAGTCTTCCAATCTTCCAGACCCAGACATTTTTAGATTTGATAGAAAAAGCGCTGGTGCGCGATACAACCTTCCTATCACGCAGAAAAGGTTATCGCAAGAAAAAAACTGTGTAAGTGTACATTTGTGTTGCAGAAGATGCAACAGAGTTACGCCTGTCATGCCAGACAGCCATGAGGTCCTCTTTTCAGGTGTGTTTTCCCTTACAAACCATGCATAACAGGTTTTCTCTGTCATGTAGAGCAAATTTGTGATGCTGTTCCTCAAAGAAAGTTACACTTACACACTTTTTTTCCTGGATAAAGTTGTACACCCATCTAATGATCAGCAAAAAAAATGAACTTGTGTTGCTGTATCGACTTACTTATTGGTCCTGCGAGTACAGTCTTGTGGTGCTGTGTCACCTGAAAAGAAATTGTAACCATACGTAAGTACCAGTGGAGAGGTTCGGGTACCAAAAAACTTGTCATGCTGCATAGCCACAACAAGTACAAGAAGCTTTCGCGAGAAGAAGGTAAAAACTACCACAACACAAAGAGTCGGAAATACTAGGGGTGCGCTTTTCTATGTGATACGTGCGGCTGGGTGCGGATAATTTATTGCAGTTGCCGTTCATAATATCGCAAGTGAAAACTGAAACTGATTCACTGTCAAGATAAAACTGGGGGGGCTGGACAACATCATCAGACAGATGCTTTTTGTCTTGCTAAAAATGCCAGACAGAGGATCATTTTTAGCCGAGTTTTTTTTGCTATAGGAGGTACGCATGTGAGACTTTGTTTGTTTGTGATGCATGAAGACGAACGTGTGCTGCGGCGCCAGGTCCTGCAAAATATCGTTACAGTGACTCACAACTTTTTCGAACGATACACAAAGAAGGCCGCAAGCCACGAGGAGGTAGCGAAGTGGCTCACAGACAACGGGTTTGGGACATGATAGGGGGGAACTGCGAAAGAAAGAGAATTTGTAAGGGTCCCACTAGTTCAATATGTCGAGCTCAGCTTCTAGTTCTACTATGGGATTCCACAACTACTCCCCGGCGCCCCCCGCATTCGTCATGAAAAATGCACAATCTAGTTGCTGCGTTGGCAGTGTTTGCATCCCGAACTCATCCGGAAGCCCAAACAGCACTATTGTTATGCACGAACTCCACGTATGCTCCTGGTGTTTGTCTTGCTGTGAATCGACGACACAAATGAGGGGGAGGGGGAGTCGTGCGCGCTCATAGTCTACATCTACGAGCCAGTTTACTTAAAATGTACCTGATAGCATTTCTTGTACTACACCACCAGTGCTGCTCTATACTTCTACTATTGCGCCTGTAAGTCAAAAAATGTCGACGCGATCATCTTCATTGATAGTCTTAGTACTTATCTCTGCTTATGGATTACGATTACGATTGTACTGGCCGGGCTCAAGAACTACCTTTCTATGTACGCCCATAATAGAGCTGCTTCGGCACCTAGAAGTTGATGCCGCACTTCTTCTTCTGCAAATTGCCGGGGTCAAGATCCTGACGTATGCTAGCGCGCTCCGTTCAGAAGTTAGGATGGAACAACAAGTGTATGAGCATGCTTCTGCCGATTTCCTGTTGGAAGCAAGCAAGAGTGTGGCTCAGGCTTGGGAGCTCCTGGGATAGTGTACAACTTGTACTTGTCATTTAGTGCTGTACTTGGCAACATGTTCAATAATTTTTACTCTAGTCTTCAAACAAAGTTCTTGTCTCTACTGCTTCGCAAATGTTGACACTGACCGAGTTGTGCTTTTTCCAAAGTCCTTTTTCTACTTTTTGTCTTCCACCTTTCCGAAGGTGTGTGCTGTCATTGCGTTTCCCGGGGGGCTGCGCCACAGACAGCCGGAAGCTGCTAGGCCTGGTACTCATTAAACAAGAAGAATTGAATTTGTTATGCGGAATCGGCTTCTGACTTCGAAACGGACGAAAAGAAAAAAGAAAACACTGGTTCGCTACCAACATTTTCAGCACTGTCGTGCCACGACGTGCGCGGCGCGGGCGGCACCCTCCGTCAACACCGCCGTTTCCTATCGAATTGTAGTTCTCGCGGAGAGGCTTTGTGCTCTTTCATTTTGAAGGTGAAAAATGTTGAGCATTCATTTTCGGACTCGTTCCGATTCCTAGAATTGGAAGAACTTGGTTGTTGCAACATGTACTCTTCTAGGGACAAAGGCAGAGCGCGATGGCCCGAGGAGCCTAGAGACGGCGGGTCTGGTAGGTGTAGAAGTTGAAGAAGAAAAATTATGGCAGAAAAATCGTGGCTTTCCCCCGTATCGGTTTTTCTCGTGGCTTGTAGCCTCACCGAGGTGATTTTGCTCGCAGGCGTCTTTCTTGAGGTGAACTTGGATAACGGCCTGCATGTGATTCGCCGCCGCGCCCGCAGTTTGGATGTCGGATGGGTCCCGCGCACGGGCTGCCGAGCAGGTCTTTTCTCTCGGTTACGGCGAGTGGTTACCGCGGTGGTGGCACAGCCCGCCGGGGCGTGCAGCGGTAATTTAAATTTTTACGTAGGTGGAAAGTCATTTTGCAAGCATGCATGCGTCTGATCCTTTCACTTTCTACATTGACTTACATACAAGGAAGAAGAAAATACAGAAGGGCAAGCTCTTGCATCCATGATTTGCGATGGATTTCTGCTCTGCATTGATTCACACGACGACAATGAACGTGCAGGCGTCACCTCTTGGAACCTGCTGCAGCTTCTCCTGTGTGCGCATTTGGTTGCTCTTCTGCACGGATTCACGGGTTACATCCTGTCGAGCTCGAATTTATCAAGTGCAACTACTTACGACTACTGTGGTCGTGGTTCTTGCGACGTGCAGTGGTGTCCTGCTTCAGGAAGCAAATATTTAATCATGCTTCAAATATGCATGTGCTGTTGGAGGTTTCGCATCAAAGATTCTATCACCATCGCAGCCTGATGAAGACGTGATGTTCGAGCATGTTGAAACGTTCTTTTATTGAAGGGGGCCCTGCTTCAGGACTCTGATGTGCGTTTCTGCTTTGCAGCACGTAAATCAGACACGACACGCAGACACAGTTTCAACGCATACCGTTCCCCCATCTCCAGTGTTGTCCCCGAGGGGACGGGTTTTCTGCAACACACTGTCGTGTCTGCTGTGATCAGTTACGCACTGTTTAAGCTGCGGTACGAACCCCGGCTCGTGGTAGTGCCTCCCTCGTGTGGAAGCAGAAGCACCAACAACATGGCCGCAGTACTAGGAGCGCGAGAACCGGTACTTGTATCCCTTCCTCCAGAACAACAGCTGTACACGCACCGCTTCTACTTCGACCCGTTGTGGCTGCGGCTGGGTACGACCGTGACGAAGCGGCATCATGTGTCCGTCGATGCTCCTGCCGCTGAAAGGATAAATAAACTGCTGAAAACAACTTCTACCCTGCTCCTCAAGTCGCGACCCTCGGAGGACGACCACCAGCGTGTCCTGACTAAACTGAAGCACTTTTTGCTGAGGTCGTTCTGGGGAAGATTTTCGCTTTCTTTGTGGGTTTTGTCCGCGGGTTTGGTCGCGTACGGAGTTGTTGTTCTAAACGCAACAGGAGGTCGTGGAGAAGATCTCTTCGCCGACAACTCCACCACCTCGGTGCTCCTGGACGAGATTTTTCCCGCCGATTTTCCGGTGGGCAAGGAATTGAAAGTGCTGATCTCCCTACTGGTGAACACTGTGGTAACGCTGCTCCTCGCGCTGGCGTTCTGGCCTCGGTTTGAGTACGGAATGCTCCACTCCCCGAGCGCATTGAAGAAATTGCTGACCTGCCTCGTCACCTGCAGCTGCTTCAAGAAACGGAAAACGTTCTATTTCGACGTACAGTGGAAAGAAGAGCATGCAAAGAAGAGCAGTTTTCCATCTTCAACACCGGCGCGGCCCCCGTCCTCGCTCTGGGATTTGCCCGCGGTGTCCGCGCGCAATAACCTCCTGCGAACGACCCTGCGACAGTCGGCGACCGCGAGTTCTGGCGGCGTAGGGGCTGCCTCAACATCATCCGCGGAGGATTTAGTGGTACTGTCGGCCGCCAGCACGACGTCTTGCGAGGGACAGGAACGTGGCGACGCAGTAGAACCACTACCGGGGAAGAGCGGCAAGCATAGTACCCTGTTGTTGGCGCCACAAGAAGCTGTTGACCACGACAGTGGAATAAATACTAACAATTCGGGTACCTCCAGCGCAGATGAAGAGGATGGTGTTCTTGTCGTCGCGATTCATAATCCTCTGCCTGCGAGTTCTCAAAGCACGCGATTCGTCGAGACCATCCCGGGAAAAGCGGAGCGGAAGCGTATTGCGGAACACGACGAGGTATCAAATGTAAAAATGTCTGGGTCTGGAAGAATGCGCGACTTGTCATGCTGCTTTTCCATGACCCATGAGGTCTGGAATGCAGGACCTAGCATGACAGATTCTGCGAGACCTTTCTAATGCCTATCCTGCATGAGAAACTCCCTCCCGACTTGGTCAAATCTGGACGACTTTTGGTAATCATGCAACACAGATTTTTGCATGCTGCAGATTTAGCATGACAGGTTGCAATCTTCCAGACCCAGACACTTTTACATTTGATACGAGGCACTGCAGTGGCAGTACGACGCGCTAGTTGACTTTTCCCTGCACTCCCGCCCGTTTTCCACCGCCGGCACTTCGAAGAGAGAGTTGCAGGCCTTCGTGCAGACGGTGGTTGCGAAGGACGTGTCCGAGTGCTTTCTGCAGCCCGTGCAAAAGTTGGCGCTGCGCCGGGTGAAAAGATTCGTCCGCAACCTGCAGGAGCAGAAGGCGGGGCGGCTGTTGCGCGAAAAAACCGCGGTACGCATCCAGTCGAACGTGCGGCGGTTTTTGGAGCGCCGGATGCTGCGCAAGAAACGCAGCTACTGCTTGCGGATCGAGGTTCTCAGCGTAAAGCTCGGCAGCTGCAAAAACGCCGGCTCGTCTTCGCGTCAAAGCCGCGACCCGTCAAACGGGAGGCAGAGAAATAAATCGGCAGCGGCAAATATTTGCTCACAAGTTCATCCACCAAGAAATCCCTTCGTGCGGATTGAGTGCGATCGCGGAAACCCCCGGATTTTGGAGACCAACACGGTTCTGGGAGTTGCGAACTCTGCAGACTTCAGCGCTGCGACTAAAAATGCCGACAGCAATTATACAGCTGTACTAGGGTCAACGTCGTCCTCTTTGGATGGTGGTGCGTCGAACGCGAAGCGCAACAAAGACCTGAATCAGGCTAGTACGCTCCAGCACCAGCCGAAGGAACTCAAGATGAGCAACATGGTTAATAGGGCGGTTGCTTCTGCAGCCACCACGACAGCAACTTCGACCACAGCAGCGACAGCAAAGAACTCGCAACTCGTACAGCAACATCCTGGAGGAGGGGCTAGCGCTCTGTCGGCACCTGGTCTGTTGCATTCGCAGCACTATATGGTTTGTTCAGGTGTGACAACAATCAATCTCAAGTGTTACAATCAAAGCAAAAAAATTGTGGTGATGCTAGACTTCTGCCCAAAGCACGACAGGTCATATAGTTCATCTGGGTAATCATGCATAGAGAGTGGGACTTCTAGGATTCATATAATTCAACACACTTGTTGTTCTCTGAAATCTTGTCCTGTAATGCTTGAGATTGTGTAACACCCGACCTTCTACCTGGGTATACCTGTTCACGCAAACAACAACCAGTTTTTTCTCGACGTGCTGAACGTCTCCTACATTTACCTCACCGTCTGGTCTCGGCCTGATGATACCACGACGACCTCCTTCGGACCTGCCGATGGGGCCGCCGACCTGGAGTTTCTCGGCCGCTGCGTCGTGGATTTGCAAGAAGCAGCGAGGCAGGGGGCCGGGAAGGTCGTACCGTATAAAAATGAAAAACGCCCCCACCCCATACTCAAACTGGAAATTTGTGATGCTGATTTGTGACCGCAAATCCAATTCATGTTGTCATGCTAGAAGGCGAAAGATGCGAACTGTAGTGCTGGCTGGCGTGTGGTCGCCTTGATCTTCAGGATGACAGGAGGCAACTGGAAGTGGGAAGCAGCATGACAAATTGCCTGCAAACAAGGCCAAAACTGCGTCGCTTGCCCTTCTAGCAATGCAATCGATTTGTGTACGGAAATCCAGCATCACAAGTTTCCTGTCGGATATGGGGAGGGGGGATCATTTTTCCGCACAATATACCGGACTATGTGTTCAGACTCCCACTTGCCGACGACATACCGCTGAAGAAGCCGCTGCTGCTATCCTGAGTAAAAACGTACCCACACCAGAGTTGTAATGCAAATCTGCATGCTGAAAATGTTTCTCATGCGGAGCTCCATGAGGAGCATTGTCTCGTCGTGTTTTGCAATTTGTCATGCTCCAATCAGCATGGTATGCTAGATCTGTGATGCTGCTGAGCTAGCTCAAACAGCACTACACTACGAATCCAAATTTGTCATGCAAAACAACCAAAACTTGTGGATTTGTCTAGCCGATTCCCCATCTTGACTCTGGTGTGGGTACTTTTTTACTCAGGATAGCTGCAGCACGTGACATTTAGTTCCACCACAACTTTATTTCTCGATGAACAAGAGCAAATGCAAATGCAAAGCAGAAATAAAACAGCGACTACTCCTCGTCCGGTTACGAGTCGTCCCCAAGGGGAAATATCCATCCGATTGCAGTTTTTGGATGCGTGGCGAGACGCAGCTGCGGTGGGACGACTGGAGCAGTGGTTACTATCACAAGGAAAAATCCCCCCTCCCCACATCAAACGGAAGTCTCTGATGCTGGATTTGCGTATACAAATCAGGTTTGTCTTGCAGTAGAGGGCTGCATGCTCCTGCCAAGCCTGAGTAGAGCGGTTTTGGCCTAGGCACTTAGCATGAGAAACGTCTACGCTGTAGGCCCAACAGCATCACAGACCGCCTGCATAATGCGGCAGAGCCTGTGGAGTTGGCTTCTTGCAAGACAGACGTGATTTGTGGTCTCAAATCAGCAAGACAAATTTTCGGAAACATACCTTTTCGATATGGGGAACGGGGATTTTTCCTCTCAATAGTTACTGCCGGAAAACAAGGCCAAGTACTACCTGCAGAACAGTATCGGGTTGAAAAGTGCTGCAGCCCCGCTCCCTAGTAGAGGCGGAAGGAAGGAAATGTTTGTGATGCACAGTTTTCTAGCAGTGCTTTTTGTCTTGCGTGAACGGTGGACATTTTTGAGTTTGATAATCAAGAGTCTAGGGCGTGCGCGTACGCAACGCATTTCGTCCCGCGCGTTCTATCCCTTTTTGTAGCGCGGATTCCCGCGGCTACAACCCTGTATCGAAGAAAATCTGTGTTGCTAGGATGTGCAGGACAGGGAGTGTCTCCATTGGAAAAATGCAAATGTAATGCTGTGGAGGTGTGTCCGGGGTAGGGCTAGGGGCGCTTTCCAGTAGGATGAACAGCGTCTGGGATCTGTACGGGCGAAGGTGAGGTGGAAGTTTTGTTGCTACGGGGACGTAGCAGGTCGGTATATTTCTGTTCACCTAAAAATAGAAGTCGCGCGATCCTGAGGAGTGACTGATATTTTTATTTTTGTCGCAAAGTGTGGAGCAGGCACGCAGTAGACGAATCTCGAATGGCAATGGTATTGTTGAACACGAGCACATTATGGCTGCAGAAGTACGATAACGATGTTTACCGGCACTTACTTAGAAACCCGATGCGCTGGCGGGTTGCAAAAACTTGTCGCGTGGTACTTGTGAATTTCAATTTACTGTCCACTAAGCGGAATGGAAAAAAAGAAGCGACAGCCGCATATTTTAAGTACATCATCTCCTGCTGTTGTTGCTACGTGTAAGACAATCAAAGTGCTTAGTGATTGGCATCAGGCATCTAGTTTATCGGCCGAAGAAGTGCTTGTTTATCCGCCTTGGCGGGGTTCGTCCTGGCGCTCCAAATAACTTCCTGCTCTTGTTGTGGCGTGATGGCGAAGTTGTTCAAACAGGCATTTCTAGTGGTCGTGTCATAAAATATAAAACTATGGAATCGTGAAAGCAACAACAGCCTGTCTTTTTGGAAACAGAATTAAAACGTCCTTGTTTCATCGGTCTGTTAACATTGCTTTGCATAGCTTTATTTAAAAGGAGCCGCGCTCTGTTTACAGTGGGAGACATCGTTGCAGTAGATGCTTTCGAATCGTCGTGCTCATCGTACCATGGAGGGCAGCACGCTAGTTTAAGTACGCACAGTGACGTTGTTGCCTCTGTTCGTAAGTGCCTTTGTCGTGGTCGTCCGGCTTCCGAAGTACCATAGACTGCGGCACCGGGAAACACTAACCAACTAGAACTATTGCACAAAAATAGAGAAGATTGCATGATTCGCAAGGAAGACGAAGAACTACACGCGTTTTATATGCAGCAGAATTTTATTTTCGTACGTGCACTGATGGTGGGGTGTGAAAGTCTCTAGCTTCACACGTGGTACGTCCCTACTCGTCGAGGCAATCGTTTTCGTTCGAGCTCGTTCTGCCCCTTATCGCCACCCTGGTAAACAATCGCATCGAACTTTATCCGAATTTATGATCCTGATTGTTATCCACCTTTTTTCAAATTTAAACATCAAACTGCAGGAAAATAAAAAATTGTAAAGTGCAGCTGCTGGTGCCAGTCGCACTACTGTTTTTTCACGTTGATCGTGAAGAGCCACTTTCCTAGGGTTGACCCTCTTCTCAATTTACTATACTTAGTTACGAACAACTTCCTCAACAGCCACTACTGGTTGTGGTTCGAAAACTTAACCTCGAAGTACATCATCTGCAGTCGGACGTAGAAAATCAGAAACCAAATCATGCCGAAGAAGACAACCACCTTGTTCGCCGGCGCGCAGGTTGCGGCCGCTTTGAAGCAGGGAGGTGAAGCAGATACCGACGGCCAGAAGATGGTGGAGAAGTCGGTCGCGAAGGGGGGGGGGGGGTGCGGTTGGCATCGTCCACTCCCCGCGCACTTCCAAGATGATGGAGGACCGAGCTGGTACAGAATATTTTTTGAAAGAGAATGCTTGCTTCCTTGGGCTTACAATTTTGTTCAAGGCCGCATGAAGGTCGTTGCTGTTCCTCATTTTCTGCATACATAATTTCTCATCTCGTCATCCTCTGCAGGTAAACGCAAAATGGCCACCAGCAAGAAGCTGCAGTCCTTCAATGGCTTGGGTGAGCCCGTTTCTCGTACGGGCGGCTTCCTGGATGTGTTTGAAGGGCTCGTCTCCAAGAAGGAACCAGAAGGGTCGGTCTCGTTGATGCAGGTAAAACTCAATATTGCTGTGGATTTGAGTACGTGTATGAGTAAGAGCACCCTACTTGTGATATATATTTTTCTTGACGCAGCTGCAGCTGCAGACTCAGTATTCAGGTGCAGTTTTGAACCATTTGTCTTACGCAGCCTGCTCGTCTAAACGAACGAAGCTGATCAGGGACTACTTACATGGGCACGGGCAGCTTAAGTTTTACTTTCAGTGTATATATTTATACGTCCTCGGACCCCCATTCAGGTGGATAAAGGGAAGACGGCAGCGGTCGGGGTGACGATGGGTGACGCCTTGAATACTTCGCCGGTATAATTGGGCGCTTCCTTGCAGGGCGCAATTTATTACTTACAATGATTGACGTTGATATCATGGTATACGCTTACGCACCATAGTGGTTATACTCATGCATCCCTGAAACTTTGCAGGAACCAACGTATCCGAATGGCAAGTGCAGTTGCCCCACCTTGTGCCCTGGGGCGTTTTGGGGTCTGGACTTCAAGTTTCATGGAGATTGCAACATTTCCGACAACGGGTATGGACGTCAAGTTTGGGGCCGTCACCTTACTAGGTGGAGTCGTGGTAGCTTGTTATGTCGAGCGGTTGACTCCTTTTTTTTGTTCACTCTGCAATCCAGACGCGGTGGGATTTCAGTTCCACTTCCTGGGCGCGTCCCCAAATGCAATGCTTTTCATAGCATTGAGGTAGTTGCGGAACGTCAAGGCCAAACGAATGGCGCTTCTGGTTTGCATTGTGTGAGTTTATTACTTCTGCCGGGTCCGCCCCACGCCTGGCCTAGGTGCAGGTCAGCGGCATGCTAGTAGCAAAAGGAAAAACAGAAGATGTTGATGAACATCTGGCAGCGGGGATCTGTCTTCGACTTGACTTGCATACATGCGGTTCACATCCTAAGTGTACGCCGCAGACCAACGCTGGCTGCCCCGTGACGTGCGACCCTGACCGATGCCCCGAGCGCTAGCCACACGAGATGAAAGAAAACCTTTCATACGGTTCCATGCGACCATCCTCAACAAACAAACTAACAAATTGTTAAGCGATCGGGCTACCAGGTCCTTACCAGTTTCCATGAAGCGATTTGTTAAGATCTACCTGTTTTAGAAATATGACGCATATTGCTCCACTGTGACTACTTATTTACATCGTCTTTCAGCGTTTTTTATCTTTGGCCTGCAGAACAAGTATATTATTTGCATTTATATTGGTAATTCGATTCTGTCAATGCGGTTTTTCTTTTCGTTGTCACTTGCGTAAGTATGTTTTCACTTGAGTCTTTCGTCTGTCAGCCAGCTCGCAATCGCTCGTCTCTTCAGTTTTTTCCACTTAAGTAGTATGGTACTTACCTCCGCGTTCGCGTCTATAACGCACATAGAGTGTGGAAGTCATGACTTTGATGTTTATGAAGTCCATGAGCAGGTGCGGAATATTTAGACTGCGAAGCTGCTGGCAGGCGCTCCGTGTGCTAGCCAGGAACGTTTAGCCTACCCGAGACCTGTTTGCGTTTTTGCTTAGAGAAATCATCACCCCTGTAAAATGTTATGAAAACACAAAAAAATTACCACAAAAAAATTACATATCACAAAAACACAAAAAAATTACATATCACAAAAACACAAAAAAATAAAACGCAAGAAAATACATACCGCAAAAGCGCGTCCGTTTGCTCTGCTCCGCGAATATGTATATTAGATGTACCACTCAAGCTTCAATTTTGATTTTACTTTTACATTGCAATATATTAGATAACCACGAGGAAACTATTTCCCGAGCTCGCACGCATCTGGCTTTTAAGCGACGGAACGCGAAGGAACCGAAGTGGTGCGCCGCACTTTTCATCGCACGAACCTACAGCAAGCGAATTTATGCGCATCAAGAACTAGCGAGCCAGCACAGAGCGGAAAGGTCCAGCCTCTCCCAAGGTTGCGTTTTTCATGCTGTAGTGCGCTCTGCAATCTGAATCTGTGGGCACTATAGTTCAGCTCTTTCAATGCTCTTGCGCTATTTTGTCATATCCCTTTTACCCTACGGAACTCACAGGGCCGTCTTTTATTATGGCCTTCATTTTTCATTAAGTACCGCTTTGGCCCGATCTTAATTTGACAATCATAAGTTTTCTCCGTTTCCTCGACGGTTCGCTATTGTATAGGCACTCCACGTTGTGCAGCTGTAGGCGGTCAGCTCCACCATGGCCCGTTGCGGCTCACCATGACCAGATTGATAAACCTCTACAGGCATAGCCAGCCAGTACCCGGCAGCACTTTTATTTCCGTCCTCTGGTTGTGGTACAGGTAAAGGTCGAGGAGGAGAATTTGAACTACAGAAGCATAGCCTGCTGCTGTTCTAATTTAGATCGTGCCCACCGCATATCCTGCTTTCTTACTTATATATCCTTTTTGACTTTTCCTTCCGTACTCTGCATACCCGAACAAAAGTTGCATATCCTGCTCCGCCGCGTGCTGCATATCATACCCATGGAGCTTCGGAGCATGCATCACCAACGTGACTCGCCCGACTGCGTAGCCTGCAGCTTACTTAGTTGGAAAATCAAGCAAGGCGTCAGCCTGCAAGACCGTCTGAAGGTCATGCACCAGCTCAGAGTTGGAGCTGCCGCTTCACAATGGGGGTGTTTCAACGGCATCAAGTATTCGTTTCTTGACGCTTCGTATTCGTTAAAAGAGGCCGCACGCGAGCGAGCACGGAGTTTGTGGCTCTAGTTGGCAACAGTTGTGATGGTATTCATAGTAGAGCTAGTCGGTCTGTGCGGTCAAAGCGCCGGCCTTCATAAACTTCATGCGTTTCTAGTTCTCGTTGACGCTGATTGCTGAGTGAAGATTTCAATCAAGATTGCTGAGTGAAGATTGCAATCAAGATTGGTGAGTGAAGATTTCAGTGGCGCCTTGATTTTGTGTTTCGGGTTTCCACCTCTACGTACATGTCAGTGACTGGAGGGAGAAGCGAGTGTCATTTTTTGTTGCTGCTGTTTGGGATGTGTTTTCACCGGAGGGCCGCCAGCCCCAGTAGTGGAAGCTGGAGTTTACCTATTTCACAGCTGCCAACATCAAGTTGATTTCATCTTCGGTCCAGCTGCAGTATGGAGTAATCTGCCCTGCCATGGCTTGAAGAGTTCCGAAGTTGGAAGATTGTGGCACTGATTCTACTGGAAAAGAGTCAATATTGAAGCTTCATCGAGCTCCAAAATGCAGAGCTCCATTGCGGATCCGCTGGTCCAGCACCAGAACCTGCAGCAGCAGACCGCGGGCAGAAGAAAACCGGGCTCCAAACAAGCACTGTTCCGGAGTGTTGTTCTCGCGTTAACAATTTTGGGCTCGGGCGTGCTATCAAATGTAAAAGTGCTGTCTGTGTCTGGAAGATTTCTAGATTTGTCATGCATATTTTCCATGAGCCATGATGCATGTCTGTGATGCATGCCGTAGCATTGCAGATTTTTAGAGGGCTTTGTGATACCTCTACCACATGAAAAATGCCCTCTCCACGTAGGACAAACCCGACCCCTCTTGCTGGTCATGCAATACAAATTTTTTTAGAATCCGCAGACAGCATCACAGGTTGTGACCTTCCAGAACCAGACATTTTTGCATTCGATACGTGCTGGCGGGCCTGTATTTCATTTTCTCGGTCTGCGTGATGCCCGCCTTGGACGAGTATCAAATGCAAATACGTCTGGGTCCTCTGGAAGAATGGAAGTTTGTCATGCTTGTCTGACATCGCTCTCAAGTCTGTCATGCACATTGCCATAAAGCCCTAGTACTTTTCTGTCATGCAGAAGCTCACTTTGTCATGCAGAAATAAAGCCAAGTAGACTGTAGCACCTCCAAAACTTGTCATGCTTGCCAGTCAAAAATTGAGGCGTCCTCGTCTTTCTCAGCCAGCATCACAAGTTTCCAGACCCAGACATTTTTGCATTTGATGACGAGCAGCCAGACGCGACGGTCGCGATTGACGTCATGAACAGCATCAACGTATCCTGAGTAAAAACGTCCCCACACCAGAGTCAAGATGCGAAATCTGCTATACAAATCCAGCAGCTGTGGTTGTTTCGCATGACAAGTTTGTCCTCGTAGTGTAATCCTGTTTAGCTAGTTCAGTAGCATCACAGACCCAGCATATCATGCTGATTCTAGCATCGCAAGTTGCCAAATACGAACAGAAAATGCTTCTCATGGGGCTCCGCATGAGAAACATTTTTGGGATGCAGATTTGCATGACAACTCTGGGGTGGGGACGTTTTTACTCAGAATACAATGTGGTGATTATCAACGAGTATTTTATGCTGGTCTTCATGGGCACCCCCATCCTGGCGGTGCTCCTGTTTCTCCAGGAGTTGCGATTTTTGCAGCTCGGAACCGGCGCACCGAACGCCTACGCCACGTATCAGCCGGTAGGAGCGACATAAGAGGGTGGAAAATAACTACTCCCCCGCCCCGTCGTTATTTTGAACTGTAGTGGTATCTACAACAACAACTACAGCAACAGAGGCGCCAGCAACTATTAAGGCTGCTGGCGCAATCGCATGACAACTCGGCCAGTTGCGGAGAATGCAGTGCTGTTTCGGGGGAACTTGCCATGCACACACTGCCACGACGAGTCTAAGGCTACTAGATTTGGTATTTTGCATTTAACGAATCATGGGGCGGGGTTGTATGTTCGTCTTCGTGCACTCTCATACAACAAGCGGAACCACGCCCACGATGACGGGGAGTGACCAGTTGGCGCAAGTAGCGACCCAGGGCACGATGAACAACACCTCGCCAGCGCAAGAGCCAAGTGAGTCCGATTCCATGCTGACGTCGTTTGCGCTCTACGTCGGCTGCATCCTCCTGTTTATCGGCGAGTTCGGAGTAGTACGAGAAAGCATCGCGCAACTTTCCCTCCCCTCATAAAAATTTGAAAAAGACCGAGTACATCAACTTCTTCTGCAAAAATATGGACACCAACAGCCACTGCCCCACTGCAGGCTCCGCAAGACGAGTGTTGTACACAGAAAGTGCAGTACTGTTCCTTTATTCGGCTTCATCCGAAACAAACTTGTCATGCAAACAGTGCCATTTGGGCAGAGTTTAGATTTGGTACTTCGCACGACAAATTATTGTGGGAAAGGTTCTTGTTGTCGTGAACTGGCATAAAGAACGGCAGGAATCAACGTGCCGATGAATGACGAATTGGCGAAGTACAATCCGTATGCAAAAATGCAATATATGTCTGTGGGCGATCTGGAAGCAAACTTGTGGAGATGCGGCATTGTGCATGACCGGAACGCTTGCGAATTCAGCCAAAGAGCATGACAACTTGTGGAGACGCCCTCTGGTACTTAGAGAGATAGCGCGCATGATGCACAACAAAGCAGGGCGTGCCTTCTCGGTCATGCAATACAGTCAGATTTGCCACCAGGATATTGACTAGACAAGCATCTTCACAAGTCCCACTTTATAATTACTTCCACACCCAGAAGACACCTGTGCAGCAGCACTTGATACTCCGGAGCCACACGCCCACTTGGAGAGCGCGCACGACACCTGGGCAGCGTATTCGAAAAATTGGACATACTGGAACTCCATTCGGGGCGTCAATTCTGCGACCGCCTGCCTATTGTTCACCTTCGTGATAGCGAGGACGCCGTAAGTAGGTTGTCGAAACAAGAAGGGAACTTATATCGGATATAACTACGGGCTCTTGCAGACCGCATTTATTTTTACATTTCGGCATTTCTTGCGATGTGCATGTGAATTCCAATTCGGCTCAACGAGATTTGGTCCACGCATGATAAGTACACTGGAAAAATGAGTTCTAGGTCGGCGACGTCTACTGGTTTTATTAGGTAGAGAGAGAGGTCTAGGTTTTGTAGGAGACGATTCGTTCCTTTTAAAATTTTTTAAGTCAATTTTATCGTGGTAGACCTGTTACTAGAGAATCACGAGAGGCCTTTGTTTTTCCCAGTTGAAAAGGATACTGCAGTGCAAGATGATCACAATCGTACTAGCGGATCAACCAGGTGAGAATTGTCGTGTTTGAGTTTGTGATCTGGCTCATATATACAGCAGCAGCTGTCCGGATCTGATGATCTGAAAAGCTCTTCGCGGTCTTTGCGGGGTGGTCTTTGACGCACAGCAAGCAGCAAGATTAACGAAATATCGCGGATTTTCGTCGTTCATCCTGCTGTGAAAAGATTGACAAATTTATAATTATGATTATCAAAAAGAGACCCACAGGCAGTTGCGTCAGGAAAATGAAATAAAGTTTTTCAACAAAAATTTAGATGGACTATTGCTTGGTGCAAAAAAAAACAACGCACGAGAAAAGGACGGCGAAGGCAGTTTGTTGGGTTCATATTAGATCTGGTGTTGTGGATGATCACGATCAGTGGTTGATGTCATTTGCCGCTCAGCAAATGCAATTCTCACGACTCAAATAAAGCGGTCTTCTGCTACCGGCACGACTTTCAGAGTATCCACATCTCTCGGAAGCTGCTATTGTGTGAAGACTGAGAGGAGGGCGGAATGATGCTGTTTCGAGAAAAATTCTGCGTTATGCAGCTTGCAGCATACAGCATGTGTTGCTGCTGCAAACTACGGCCAAATCGAGACTCTGCCAGAGAATAGACGAGAGGAGGTGCTGGCAGCAGCACACGAGGACACGAGGTTCTGAAAAATCAGAGCCGTATGCGCTTCATCACCTTTGTGGTTTCTACGTATAAAATTCAGGCCTTTAAAACTAGATCATTATATTCCTGATCGAGATCATCCTAGGCAATGACACTCCAAAGACTCAGACCTACCAAATGAGTGCTGCCAACATGTGTAATGAAAGATCTCTCCTGCACCTGCAGCTGCTCGTGTTTTGGTTAATCGCAGCCTCATATTGGATCTATCGCCCTGCCTAGACGCAGAGTCAAGATTGTGATCTATCCGTTTGGAGGAAATAAAACAAGGATGATATACCTAAAAAAATAGACCATAAGCTCGTAGCTCCTGAGAAGTGCGTGTGGCTGTGATCGTAGTCCACGTTCTTTTGACACGCCGCACCGGGGGTGGCAGGTGTGAAATAAATTGAACCGGTGTTGTTTCGGCCACTAGTCCGTCGTCGCTCCGCTCCAACTCGGAAATTCAATGCGTCTGGTCAACATCATGATGAAGATCGAACACATGTACTACAAACAAGGCAGTACAAGGCGAATATTCATAGACCGCTTCTAAAATGGAATCAATTGTAGTACTACGCAGGCGACACCAAGAGAGAAATTAATAAGTTCTTTAGACAAATAAAGAGTGACGACGAGCATGAAGAAGCTATATGAATTCGTTGGAGTTCTCCAGCAGGATAATTGTATGGTTTGAGTTCATGATAATTGCTGCAGCCGATGCACGGAAGATAGATACTCAAGTTTAGTAATATAGAGCCGTGTACTGGCACATCGACAATGAGAAGAAGAAAAGAGCATGAGTGTGGCTTTAATGGACAAAGGCCTCTTCTCGACGTCGTGGGACATCCACTGCAGCCGTCCTAGGGCGGCGGGGACGCTTCTAGTAAGTACCACAACGTACTAGAATCAGGTGGACTTGGACAAGAACTACTTCCGGGGCGAAGACGACGAAAAGCTGAACAGGTGCTGAGAAAGCGGAGCCGCGCTTGCATTCGACGCGTGTTCTTTCCAAGAACTTAGTAGCAATCTAGTAAAAATCTCCCGGTAGAAGAAATTTTTATTTTCCTCCACCCAAGCGACCTCCGCAGCAAAACAACAGACGACAGCATCTGTATCATCTTCATCTTCCCACACAGTCGAAGTGCCTTTACCCAGCCATGACGACGGTGAGCGACCTGGATGTGCCCAAGTCCCGGGCGCCCTACAAGAAGATCGCCGCGGTGCGGTTCACCGTGCTGTCTCCGGACGAGATTACCCAGCAGTCGGTGTGTGAGGTGGTGAACCCCAACACCTATGAGGGCGGGCTCCCCACCTACGGCGGGCTCAACGACCCGCGCATGGGCCCCATCGACTACCAGACCCCCTGCGACACCTGCAGCATGAACATGGACAACTGCCCGGGGCACTTTGGCCACATCGTGCTCGCGCAGCCCATGTTTTCCTGGGGATTTTTAAAAACGACACTCAGTTGCCTGCGATGTGTCTGTTACTACTGCAGTCGGTTACTCACACCCTACGACGATCTCGGCATCCAGAAGGCGCAACAGTCCAAGAACATGAAGCAGCGACTGGCGCACGTATTTGCTTTTCTTTTGATATTAAATTTTGTGTTGTTTGTTCGACTTCGATCCGACTTGGTCCGAGACGACCTGGAGCTTGTGCTGGCGCTACACAGCTTTCGCAGGGCGACCATGGGACTACATGCAGCGACTCACGTTTTGTGTTATTTTCCACCTTGCTCAGCAGTAGTGCGTTCCTCCAGTAGAAATTTGATATATAAAAACCATCATGTTGCAGGTGTGTGCTCTTTGCCGAAGCAAGAAGCGGTGTCCGTTTGTAACGGATCAGCAGGCAATACAAAACGGGGAAGACCTGTATTACAATGAAAAATGCCCCCTCCCCATATCAAAACGGAAATCTGTGATGCAGATTTGTGGCCACAAATCAGCTTTGTGATGCTAGAAGGCAAAAGATGCGGACTGTAGTGCTGTCTAGGGTGGGAAAGCCTTGCAGCTCCAGAATGACAGGAGGCAACTGGAAGTGGGAAACAGCATGACAGATTGCCTGCAATTTAGGCCGCAGCTTCGTCTCTTGGTCTTCTAGCAATACCAGTCGATTTGTGTACTCAAATACAGCATCACAAATTCGCGCGTCTTCCGTTTCCGATATGGGGTGGGGGCTTTTTTCACTTTGATAACCTGGAGGTAATGGCGAGTGCGACCTCCGGGTGCGGCTACGCGCAACCAAAATACGTTATCAAATGTAAAAATGTCTGGGTCTGGAAGAATGCAAGACTTGTGCTGCAGGTTTTCCATGACCCATGAGGTCTGGAATGCGAGACCCAGCATGACAGATTCTTGGAGGTCTCTATCATGCTTTTCCTGCATGAGAGACGCCATCTCAACTTGGTCAACAGCGGACAGCTTTTGGTACTCACGCAAGACAGATTTTTGCATCATTCAGATTTAGCATGACAAGTTCCAACCTTCCAGACCCAGACATTTTTACATTTGATATACGTGCAGGAGGGGGCGCAAGTGTTCGTCGTTTTCCCAGAGGACGAGACAGACGAGTCGGAAAACAAGGATAGAAAACGTATGTTTATTATTTTCATCCTGAATGGAAGTGGATTTAGAACTTTTTTTTTTCGTTTAGTTCTCCAGTACCGTCCTGCTTACCGCGGCACAACGAATGTTGAATCCGTGCTTACTTGTATGTAGTGAGGTCACGAACGTTCTATCCTAGCTGTTTTTTTGACATGTCTCATCCAAAACGACCGGCGGTTTTCAAGCGGCCGGAGATGTTTTTCGACATAAAACGTTTTCAACTATCAAGCGGCCGGGGCTTTAGCGGCAAATTAGCCCGACCCAATTCTATCAATTCACGCTTGATAAAACGACGCAGGGGAGCCGGCAAAGGGGGCGCCCTTCCGAGGTGCCCAGCGCATCTATTTCCGTCGATTTGGGGCGCCCAAAAAGGGGCGCCAAAAAATTGGTGGCGGGAAAAAGGAAGCGAAGCCGCATGGTATGGGCCTTGTTTTGGCCTGTGTTTGAAGGTCGCAAAGTCGGCCACAAAAATCAGGCATTTGTAATGCGGGAAGCCAGCGAAAAAGTGTGGCTGTTCAACAAAAAAAACCAAAAGACGCAAAGGCCGCCAAAAGAAATAAGCGAGTCCGCATGCTATGGGCCCGATTTGGGGTACCCAAGGGGCCGACCCTGGCGGAGGCCTGAGCGGGGCCATAGCATGCGAGGAAGGATTCCGGGCTTGGAAGATAAGAAGGTGGAGGGGTGTGCCCGTGATTTTCAACATCCGCGACGCCAAGCAGAGTAACATTATACGCGACGGAATACTCGAGGGAAAAAACGCGACTTCTTTGCTCATGGGGAGAATGCGCGAGAACAGTAACTAAAATGGGGTCGCGCAGTCAAAAAAGCGGCCTTGACCTCACTACCCCCGCAAGCGCGGCTATTATTGGTGTTCGTAGTTTTCCCAGAGGACGAGACAGACGAGTCGGAAAACAAGGATAGAAAACGTATTTTTATCGAAGTAGATACAGATGAACATTTCATTTTTCGTTTAGTGCTCCAGTACCGTCCTGTGTACCGCGGCACAATGAATAATGAATCCGTGGTTGTGCTTAAATATCATGGCCAACATCCTAGTAAAATTTGAAAAACGACCAAAACAGGGCAACTGACTGGGGAGGAGGCGTACCGCATTCTGAGCAACATTTCGGACCGCGACAAGCTGGCCATGGGTTTCATTCCGGGCAAGTCAGACCCCGCGTGGCTGATTTTGACCGTCTTTCCCGTCCCGCCGCCCCCGGTGCGACCCACAGTTTCCTTCGGCACCGACCGGAGTGAGGACGACCTGACGGCCAAGCTCCTGGACTTGCTGAAGGCCAACCTGACGCTGAAGCAGCAGCTGCAGATGGGCAGCGGCAAGCACGTGTGCCAGGAGTTTGCGAACCTGCTGCAGTACCACATCTACACTCTGTGCGACAACAACATTCAGTCCCTCCCCCAGGCGACCACCAAGTCCCGCAAGCCGATCAAGTCCATCCGCGAGCGGCTCAAGGGCAAGGAGGGCCGGTTGCGCGGCCACTTGATGGGCAAGCGGGTCGACTTCTCGGCGCGAACGGTCATCGGTGGGGATCCCATGTTGGACATTGATCAGGTCGGCGTGCCGCGGTCCATCGCCTTCAACCTGACCTTCCCCGAGCGGGTGACTTCCATCACCTTCAAGAAGCTCCTGAAGGCGGTCCGCAACGGGCCCACGGAGTGGCCGGGGGCGAAGTTCATCAAGAAGCCGGACGGGAGCACGATCGATCTGCGGTATACGCACGTCCCCGAGAACGACCAGGAGGCCGCCGGGTTTCTGCAAATCGGCGACAAGGTGGAGCGGCACATGGTGGACAACGACTTTGTGGTGTTCAACCGGCAGCCCTCGCTGCACAAGATGAGTATGATGGGGCACCGGGCAAAGATTTTGCCCTACAGCACCTTCCGCCTGAATTTGTCCGCGACCAGCCCCTACAACGCGGACTTCGACGGCGACGAGATGAACTTGCACCTGGCGCAGAGTCACGAGACCCGCGCGGAGATCAAGCACATCATGCTGGTGCCCAAGCAAATGGTGTCTCCCCAGGGTAACAAGCCGGTGATGGGTATCGTGCAGGACGCCTGCCTCGCCGTGTCCAAGTTTACCAAGCGCGACACGCTGTTGACCAGGGACGCGGTGTTTTCGCTCTGCCTCACACTGCCGGACTGGAACGGCCAGGTGCCCATCCCCTGCATCCTGAAGCCGGAGCCTATCAAAAGGAAAAATCCCCCCTCCCCATGTCGAAAACGAGATTTGTGATGCTGTATTGGAATGCTGGAAGGCCAAGCGCCGCAGTCGTGGCCTCGTTTGCAGGCAATTCGTCATGTTGTTTCCCACTTCCGGTTGCTCTCTGTCATGCTGAAGGCGCAACGCTTTCCCACGCCAGCCAGCCTTACGCTCCGCATGTCTGTCCTTCTAGCATGACAGAGCTGATTTGTGACCACAAATCTGCATCACAGATTTCCGTTTTGACATGGGGAGGTGGGATTTTTCTCCTTGATAGAGCCGCTGTGGTCCGGAAAGCAGATTTTCTCGCTGCTGTTAAAACCACGGCTGAACGTGACGAAAGACAACGGCGTGGCGGCGAAAAACAAGGGCGACAACGCCATGTTTTCGAAGTCCGACCACAAGTGCGTGATCCGCGACGGTCAAGTCGTTTGCGGACGGGTGGACAAAAAAATCGTTGGTAATTTTGTGGTCCTGCGGAATGATGTGCATAATTGATAAATTTCGAAAAGATTAGTGACGATTTCATTGCAAAATGGAAGACGTCATGCGCAACTATAAGTGCTATTTCTACCGGTCGCGATAGAAATTTCATGCAGCTCTATGCAGGAATCACACATCAATTCACTGCGTTCTTTGATTTTCCATCTGAATAAAGAACCTTTACTCCTCACCGACGCAGGTACCCAATCCGGGGGTGTTTTGCACTTGACCTGGCTCGACCACGGTCCGGAGGCGTGTAAGATTTTGATTTCTTACATCCAAAAGATGGTAAACACCTGGCTGCTGCACCACGGGTTTACGTGCGGGTGCGCGGATATTGTGGCCAACGACGAGACCATGCAACGGGTGGCCGAGACGCTGCGGGGCGCGAAGGACAAGGTGGCCGAAACGGTGGCCAAGGCCCAGCGCGGAGAGTTGGACACGCAGCCAGGAAAAACCATGCACCAATCCTTCGAACACGCCGTGAATCAGTCCCTGAACAGTGCGCGCGAGGAGGCGGGGCGAATCGGTATAATAGAGGGGATTTTTCTGTAGCTAGGTGATGCTGGTGTCTCTTCGTGTTTATTGTTTTTGTCGCAATTACTAGAATTATTCCTGCTTGCATGCAGAAGTAGTTGTGCCGAAGTAGCACCGCTGGTGTATCGAGGCCGCACGGTGCTGCTCGTTGCAAGTTCTGAATACAGAGCAGATGCAGTTGTTCCGTGAACATTACGGAACCCTGAAGCTAATGAATTCAATGTTGAAAGAACCGCGCCAATATGAAAGTTGAAGACGTTCTACTTCTTCCCTACTTCCTCACGAAGAAAAAGCCACCTGGGCAAGGAGGGGAACTGCGATCGACAAAAATATTGTTCTCCGGCCTTCATTTATATAAAATATCTGACTCTTTGCCCAACTACACATCACAGGTTCTGACTCCCTGGATGAGCGGAACAACATTATTGCGATGGTGACGTGCGGTTCTAAGGGTTCGAACATTAACGTCGCCCAGATTATTGCCTGCGTGGGTCAGCAGAACGTCGAAGGGAAGCGGATCGCTAACGGCTTCCGCGACCGAACGCTGCCGCACTTTGCGAAAGACGACTACGGGCCGGAGTCCCGGGGCTTCGTCGAGAACAGTTACCTTGCCGGGTTGACGCCCGAGGAGCTGTACTTTCACGCGATGGGTGGTCGCGAGGGAGTGATTGACACGGCGGTGAAGATATGCACTGCAAAAATGTCTGGGTCTGGAAGGTTGGAACTTGTCATGGTAAATCTGAAGCACGCAAAAATCTGTGTTGCATGATTGCCAAGTGCTGTCCGCTTTTGATCAAGTTGAGAGGCAGTTTCTCATGCAGGATAGGCATGATAGTGATCTCACGGAACCTGTCATGCTAGGTCCTCCAGTACAGATCGTATGGGTCATGGAAAATCTGCATGACAAGTCGAGCAAAGTTCCAGACCCAGACACTTTTACATTTGATAGAAGACCTCCGAAACCGGGTACATTCAGCGCCGGCTGGTGAAGTCCATGGAAACGCTGAAGGTGCGATACGACGGCACCGTCCGGAACGACAATGAGGACATTGTGCAGTTTTTGTACGGGGAGGACGGCATGGACGCGGTCTACATTGAGGACCAGGATTTGGATCTGATCAAGTGGTCCCACAAACAGGTGGACGACAAGCTGCGCAACAACCACGAATCTCCCGATTACGGCAAGAACTGGCTGCTCGGCGACGACAACAGCCTCTGGCTCAAGGAATTGCAGGAGGGGCGGCGCACCGCGGACCGAAAAATTATGGACGAGGAGTACGATCGGCTGAAAAACTACAAGCGCAAACTCTGCCAGGAGATCTATCCGGATGGCGAGGCGAAGCAGCACTTGCCGGTTCCGATCGACCGACTGGTGAAGACATCGCAGATGATCTTTGAGCAAGATCTGAAAACGGAGGCAGGGGACCTGGAGTACTACACGCCGGTGCAGATCATCAACAAGGTGAATGCCCTGATGGACTCCCTCCAGACCATTAAGGGTTTGGACGAGTCGGACGAGCTCGGTCTGGAGACTTTAAACAACAGTATGATCGTGCTTAACGCGCACCTGCGCACACGGCTAAACAGTCGACGCGTCCTGGAGCAGGACAAGCTGACAAAACGGTCCCTGGACTGGCTCCTCGGGGAAATCAAGGACAAATTCGAACGGTCGCTGGCGCAAGCGGGTGAGATGGTCGGGACCATCGCCGTATCAAATGTAAAAATGTCTGGGTCTGGAAGAATGCAACTTGTCATGCTGTCTTTGGATTCCAAAAAAATCTGTATTGCGTGACCAACAACAGGAGTCCAGTTTGTGGCACGCGGAGAGGGCATTTCTCATGCGGAATAGGCATCAGGAAGGCCTCTAAAGATATGTGATGCTAGACCATGCACTACAGATATCCCGAGTCATGCAAAATATGCATGACAAACCGCCTCACCCGGCGGGATATAAGTTGGGGAGCACTGATAGATAAAAAGGTAGCATGCACAGGGGAGAGTGGCCCCTGTTGCAATGCTGACCTATAAAGAAAGAGAAAGATAATGAAGATCCGTACTGTACAAGCAAAAGACCCACGCACTGCGAGGCGGGATCCGTATAGTGAAAGATCCAGTAGTTTACTTTCTAGTCTATGTTGTGCCCCTTACTAGCTTGCCGTCGTGTAGAAGTAGAGCTGATTTTATTGCAATTGCCGCCTTTGCGATATTTTTAGCGGACCCCGCCAAAACACCCTCATGCTTTTCCTGATGAAATTCATTGCAACTAGAAACATCCCCTTCCTGCTTCGGCACGCCCCATCTGCCTAGTCGCCCCTGGGTAGATGTGGGAATTTTTTGTGTGGGCTTCTTCCTGCTTAATTAATCTGACAGGGGCTGCGTCTTTTTTTTCTGCCTTGCCAGCAGAGAAGGGGTGAGGGAACTAAGCAGGGATCGACAACAAAGTGCAGGACCAGAGGACAAGAACCGAAAAGGTACAAATCGGGAAAAAATGCCGTATACCCGCGTAACCTGGTATGTGAATTGTGCTACACTCTTCACATTTCAGAGATCGCACCCGCTCGCACAAAAAATTAGATAGTGAATGATGAAAGTTTTCAATTTGCGAGCCAATAAAAAAAAAGAAAAAAATATGCATGACAAACCTGGTAACCTTCCAGACCCAGACATTTTTACATTTGATACGCCGCGCAGTCCGTCGGAGAACCCGCCACACAGATGACACTAAACACCTTCCACTTTGCCGGGGTATAGTGGATGTTTACTTTTGGTTTAATTTCTTGACTCATTGGAGGTTCTACTCCTGCAGGAAAAGTTTTAAGTTGTTTTGACGATGCTCATGCTGGTGTTGGACAAATGTTCTTAAGAAGTAAGTAGCAGTAGGCGCGTTCGAGAATGATAATATGTCACCGTCGTGGCTCGTCGCCCCCGACCGAGTGCACCCCCGTCGTGGTGCAGGCTGCTGTCGTTCCTGACTATTCTAATCCAATGTTCAATGTCACTGAAATATTTCTCAACAGGTCGGGTCCAAGAACGTTACCCTCGGCGTTCCGCGGCTGAAGGAGATTATCAACGTGGCGAAGACCGTGAAAACCCCCTCGCTGACCTGTTATTTAGTCCCCGAAGTGTCCAAATCCAAACAGGCGGCGAAAAATGTCCAGGCGCATATCGAACACACCACTCTCGAGAAAATCACCAGTTTTTCACAGGTATAAAATTTGTAGATAGTATGCAAGAAAAAAACCGTGTAAGTGTAACTCTGTGATGCAGAACATGCAACAGAGTTACACCTGTCATGCCAGACAGCCATGACGTCCTCTTTTCATGTGTGTTTTCCCTTACAGGTCACGCATGACGGGTTTTCTCTCTCATGTACAGCAAATTTGTGATGCTGTTAGCCATAGAAAGTTATATCTTCCCTTTGGGATTTTAGTTTTCAATATACTAACACAGTTTTTTTCCTGGATAAATAGTTCTGTTCATTTAGTACAGCAGAAGCAGATGCAATCTATCGATGCAATTTCATAGTACAACACTTCTTGACCGTTTGATATATATTTCCGTGCGAGTGATTTGGATTTTGTGACGTAAATGGCGGACGAAGATGCGACCAAGACCTGCATCTGTCCGTTGCTCTTCCTTTGTGATAGAGGGCCAGCTAAACCGTAGAAAATAGAGATCTTTATTTTCGGGTGGATTCGAAACAGATTTTTGTTTTGCGGTACATTTTTAAAAAGAGACCGCTCGCATTTCCTCTACTTGTTCTCGCACTACAGATCTTTTACGACCCTGAGCCCGACCAAACCATTGTGCCCGAGGATCGAGAATGGGTGGGCGAGTACTACGAGCTCCCCGACGAAGAAGACAACCGCGACCGGCTTTCCCCCTGGGTGCTCCGTATCCAGTTGGACAACAAGGTGATGACGGATAAGAAACTCTCGATGCGCGAGGTCGGCGAGCGCATCATCAACGACTTTATGGGCGACTTGAACTGCATTTTTACCGACGACAACGCGGACGAACTGGTCCTGCGCCTCCGTATCGTGAAGGAGCAAAACGCGGGGGACGATTTTGACGACCTGCAGCAGGCTGCGGAAGAGGACGAGGATAAGGACTGCCGGTTCCTGAAGAACATAGAGCGGGACATTCTGAAGGATATGGTGCTGATATCAAAATGAAAAATCCCCCCTCCCCATACTAAAAAGGGATACTCCTGAAAATTTGTGATGCTGATTTGTGACCACAAATCGTCTCAGTATTGCACGAAGGCAACTCCAGAGACTCCGCTGCGTTGTGCGGGCAATTTGTAATGCTGTATCGCCTACAGAGGATGTGCCTGCCTTGCTAGGTGCCTACACCAAAACGCCCCGCCTCAGGCTGCGCGCCTGGCTGCAGTCCTCTTCTGCAACACAAAGCCGATTTGTGTACACAAATCCCGCGTCACAGATTTCCATTTTGATATGGGGTGGGGGGATTTTTCATTTTGATAGCTGAAGGGGGTCCACGGCATCCGCAAGGTGTTCATGCGGGAGGAGAACGTCGTGAAATACGACGAAACCACGGGCGAGTTCCCGCGCAGGGACCGGGCGGAAAAGGAGTGGCTGCTTGACACGGAGGGGTGCAATTTGGAGGAAATCCTGCAGATCGAGCAGATCGACGCCAGGAGAACCACCAGCAATGACGTTGTGGAGATCATGCAAGTTTTAGGTACAACTGCTACTTACTTTTTATAGAACAAGCAACTTTTCATCTTCTACAAGGAAAGTGTACATCAAGAATGCCAGCCACTGTGCACGCCTCTTCACTACAACATCTGGCGCGCATGTATCTTCTTCTCATGTGACGAAAGGAAGGGGTTTTTTTTCCAGTTTTGGAAATACAACGTGGAAGAACAATCCAACGTCTGTTTGGTAGTACAAAAGAAAAGGCTTATTAATTTACAATTATTCTGCGTCCAGCACATAAGAATGATAATGAACCCTCCTCAACACCTCAGGCGTCGAAGCGGTGCGAAAGAAGTTACACGACGAAGTGAAGGCGGTCATTTCCTTCGACGGCGCCTACGTGAACTACCGGCACTTGGCGGTGCTGTGCGATACCATGTCAAACCGCGGGCACCTGATGGCCATCAGTCGACACGGCGTGAACCGGGCGGACCACGGCCCGCTCATGAAGTGCTCGTTTGAGGAAACCGTGGAAATGTTGATGGAAGCGGCCATGTTTGGGCAGGTAGAAAAATCTTCTTTGACTGATATTTTCAACTAGGCTACTATGTATACGTTTACAAGAATCATGTGTACAGCGTTATACTAAATTACTTCTCTTTACACGACGAGGCGAAATTTAGGTGGCGAAAAGTAGAGTTTATGTGGAGTAGATCGTCAAGCTGAATGAAGTGGTATGGTGGAACCGTGGAAGGAATTTTGGTCATGAAATAAATTGATGCAATTGGTTTGACTTTGAAACAAACTTCCAGGTCGACCACTGCAAGGGCGTTTCCGAGAACATTATTCTCGGGCAGTTGCCAAATATTGGTACCAACGAATTCGACATCGTCTGCGATACGGAGATGATGGTGCGAGGGCACGCGACTATTAACAAGCAAAAGAAGCAGGCCATTGCCGATGACCAGTGGAACGACGATTTCGGCAACCCGGCCCGGAAGAAATTTAAGCCGGACACGAGCCGGCTGGGCAAGCAAGAAAAGGACCTCCAGGAGGAACTGAAGCAGGAAGAATTCAGAAATCAGCAGACCCCCGTGATGTTCGGTCAGGACTTTACCCACCAAATGGACGAAGACGAGCAGAGGAAAAAGCGAGCGCAGAACATGCAGCAATTCGGAACATCAGGTATATAGTTCGTATACTTGACTTCATCTTCTGGAAGCCGTGTACGTAAAGTACAACGCAGATTTTTGATGTTCGTGTACTTACTCGATCGACATTTTTACAATGCGCTTTCAACTACATCTTGCGATATTAAGTTCTTTGCGTTTTGTCCCTTTGTCAACCTGCGCTTGGCGCAGTGAAGTGCGCGTTTCTGATGCAAGTGGTGCGTGAAGATGCGAGTACATCGAAAGCGAATGAATGATACACCAACAACTACAGCGATGGTAGACGACAATGCGGACGATGTGAATTACCGGTATGACAACCTGAACGTGCGGCCGGAATTATCGTGAGTAAAAATGTCCCCACCCCAGAGTTGTCATGTAGATCTGCATGCCAAGAAAGTTTGTCACGCGGAGCGCCATGAGAGGCATTTTCTAGTCGTGTTTTGGATTTTGTGACGCTATATATAATCAGCATGATATACTAGATCTGTGATGCCGCTGAACTACCTAAACAGGATCACACTACGAGGACAAATTTGTCATGCCAAACGACCAAAGCTGGCTGATTTGTGTAGCAGGTTTCCCATCTTGACTCTGGTGTGGGGACCTTTTTACAAATGATAGGAATTCTCGCCCGGCATGGGCGAGAACAGCATGGCCTCGTCCGGCATGGGCTCCGCCCGGGGGTCCGGCTACCAGATGTATTCGGGCTACCAGCAGCAACGTTCGGGCGGCCTGGACCGCAGTTCCGGGTTTCGGTTCGCCAACACGATGGGCATGCTATCAACTGCAAAAGTGTCTGGGTCTGGAAGGTTGCGAACTTGTGATGCGTGTTGCGGATCATACAAAAATCTATGCTGCATGACTTGCAAAAGGTCCCCACTTCTGGCCATGCTGAGGTGGCATTTCTCATGCAGAATAGGCATCACCAAGGGGCTGCAGAACCTGTGATGCTAGGCCCTGCATTCCAGACTTGGCGGAGCTTGGAAAGAAAAGAACAAGAAAATCAAGAAGAAAATCAAGAAGAAATTCAAAAGAAAATCGAAAGAAAATCAAAAGAAAATCAAAAGAAAATCAAAAGAAAATCAAAAGAAAATATAAAGAAAATCAAAAGAAAATCAAAAGAAAATCACAAGAAAATCAAAAGAAAATCGAAAGAAAATCAAAAGAAAAATCAAAAGAAAAAGGATGAGCCAAGCGCGAAGAGTTTTGAAAAAAAAAAAAACTGCATGACAAATCTCGGAATCTGCCAGACCCAGACATTTTTGCATTTGATACATGCAGAGCAGCAGCCACGACCAGCCAGGTGGGCAGCCGAGTCGCCACAGCAGCCCGGGCAACCAGCAGCACAGCAGCCAAGCCTCCGCCCCCGGGCGGCGGGGCCGCGCCAACCTCCCCGGCCAGCAGGTCGGCGGCGGGGGAAACCGGAGCCGGTATCAAAAGGAAAAAGCCCCCCTCCCCATATCGAAAACGAAATTTGTGATGCTGTATTTGAGTACACAAGTCGACTTGTAATGCTAGAAGGCCAAGAGACGCAGCTGTGGCCTCGTTTGCAGGCCATTTGTCATGCTGTTTCCCACTTCCAGCTGCCCCCTGTCATGCTGAAGATGCAAAGTTTTCCCACGCCAACCAGCACTACAGTCCGCATCTTTTCCCTTTTAGCATGAAAAAGCTGATTTGTGACCACAAATCTGCATCACAAATTTCTAGTTTGAGTATGGGGTGGGGGGATTTTTCACTTTGATAGCCGGCCGGAGGACTTCTCCGGCAGCCCCAGCAGCGGCAGCGGCCACGCGCGCGGCCAGGGCAGCGCCAGCGCCGGGTCCGCGGACATGGATCTGGGCAATAACGATGTGGACCAGTCTGCCAGAAACACCGGCAGGGGCTACAGCCGCCCGGACTACGATCGGCGACGGTGAAGAGGGTGCTGTCGCACGAAACACGACGAAGGGACGAGGAGATTCGGTTGGTCGCTGCTGGAAGTTGTAGGGACTTTATGTCGTGCTCTTGAGCTCGAATGAGCAGGAGGGACTTGTAGGCACAACAACAAAAACAATGAATAGGATACTACGGGTTTTTTCAAAACACGACGGCAAGAAATAATAAACTCGCGCACTTGTTTATTGATTTACCGCGAGGAGAAGTTGTTGTACTGATCGCCTCTTCTACGGGTACGACTCCGTACTGGTGGCGTTTCTATACGTGTCAACCACTTCTAGCTGAAGATCCGTGAGGACGAGAGCTCATGTATATCGTGTGTGCAACTACAACTCTTCCTCGCGACCTCCGTATGCGACACCTGCGGTGGCCGTTGCTGGCCGAGACGATCGTCTGTGAAGTAGATTTCGTTTCATATTATTTGGACGCATTTAAGTAATTTTTGTTCCTAAAACTTCTAAAACCATACTAAAGAATCTGAAACCATAAAATTCGTTCATCGGAGAGTATATGTACTTCGCTGCAGCATCTCTGGTTCATCTAGTCGACTTTTATTCACGCCAAATGTTGTTGACGCGCCAGAGCAGCGTGTGAAGTACATCCAGGGCCGCTGTTGTGAGAACCCAGCAAAGATTCTGGCACCTTACAAAGCGCCCTGGTTCTGGATCCTGTTTCCATAGTCTCAATATATCGCATTTATTTTTCGTTTAACTTCGCTTCCTGCTTTCGCGAGCAGGGGAACAATCTTTTTATCAAAGTTACCGTCCTCAACAATGCAATAGAAAATAAAACACGTATAATTCTTCGCCCCCTCCGTGGCCGGTGGGCAGAAGGCGTCGGACATTAAACAGGATTAGTCGAACGAAAAGGCGCGCAGCGCTTCTACGATCACGCAGAAGAGGAGCGACTGAGAATTTTTTACCGCTTTTCACTAGGTCTCCGGCGCTCCTCAACAGGCTGTTTTTATTTGAAACGAGCGCTGTTGATGTGGCAGCAACGGAAACTGCGACTGCAACTGAAACTACGAAGATTTTCTATGCAACGTCGTGTCACCCGCTCCGTGTCAAAGAAAGAACCAGATTCGTAGTTTATTTCGAGTTGCAAGAAGAACCGGCGGTCCGTCCAGGAACTACTTATGATCCGGCTTAAAAACATCTTCGAACACAAGTTTTTCAAGGATACTAGTTTATGAAAGCGAAAAAAAGTAGAACCCCTGGCTGCGCCTGCGCAGTGTTCGACGAAGAATCTTCGACGTAGATGAAGTTCTGGACGATGAAACAAGAGGGTGTACTTATGAGATTTTTCCGGAACAACAAGAAGAATCTTTCAGTTCTTATTTCTTCCTGTACGATAAAGTGGAAAAATGCGACGAAAATTGCAAAAATTTCAATTTGGTCTGGACGACGTCCAGCAAGTTGGCGCAGTCTCTCTGCAACTGCCGTCCGTCGACATCTCCCCAAGGACACGGCGCAGTAAGCTCAGTTAAAGTTGTTGTGTTGCGGGAACTCCTTTTCTATCTATGCTTCTCCTGATGTGGACTGCAATTGGGGGTCCACAAAGATGAAGAAAAACTGCAGTAGACGTGAGACGTAGCTCTCGTCCAAGTTGTACAGGCGTATTTGTGACCCCTCGTCCAAACGTTGCCAAATTAATAGAGAAGTACTACGTCGTTATGAGAAAAAAACAAGAAAATTACATATGAGAAAAACACAAAAAAATACATATGGGAGACGCATACTAGACACAAACGCGCATCAAAAAGTGCGCCGTTTGTTTTGATCTTCGTCGTTTTGTTCTTCGTCGTTGTTGAGAACGGATACTACTTACAAATCAATGAATCAAAAACCGTGGGGGCGAGGGCCTCGTGAGGGTCCCTGGATGCTGCAGATTGGCCATAGCGAGCCTAATGACCCCGGTGAGCCTCGCCCCTTTAGGAACCAGATACGTCGGGCAAAGTTACAAGAAAGAATAAATAGCGGCGCCGTCCCCCTCACTGACAGCGCCGCCGCAGCACGGGTCACCGCTGCGGTGACTGAAGTAGAACACGCGATACGTAGTTTTCAACGCAAAAAGTTTCGTGACCCCTCGTCCAAACGTTGCCAAATAGAGAAGTACTACGTCGTCCAAAGAACAAAACGAACGTTCTGTTGCGTCTCTTCGTTCTGTGATTTTTTTTGGGAAAAGAAAAACCGCACGCACGTCGTTCTTCAACAATGTCTTTCTTGAACAATATCAACGTACGTTCTACTCATTTCGTGGTTGAGACAAAGACACATATAACATGGAACCAAAACTCAGAGGTTCTTGTGACCAACATATTCACTTCCGCAACTTTTTCACAGGACAACTAACTCACTATACTAATTTCACATTAATTTTTCAGTGTCGTGCTCAAAATTATCCGGCAATACAACTTCATACGACGTTTGGTTTTACCCTCACCTCAGGCCGAAGGTCTAGGAGTGTACAACTGGTTGACAGCGTGGTCTCCAAGTGCAGCTCAAGTGAACTACAGCAAAACTTTGTAGTCCGAAGAAACAATAAACCAGTTATAGTAGCCGTTTACAAGTAGAACAACCTTAACGCTCCAGAACACATTAAGCAAGAGCCCGCCTAGAAGGACTGCTACAACCAAATAGAAATAGTACCGTATAGGCCTATACAACTTTTTTGAATCGAAGTCCTAATAAATCCTGCACCCCCTACTTCTCCGACTTTCCTAGCGGGAAGCTGTTTTTTTTTCTCATACGTCTAGAAGCATAAGTGGCGGTTGTACTATACTGGTGTATTTTCTGCAGCTGAAGGACGAGAGCACCAGCCAGATCTTATTGCAGAGAAAAAAAGATCATGTACTACCAGCGGCAGCAGGGGCCCCCGGTGCCCGCGCCGCCGCTCTGGCGTGCGCCCGTCACGGAACAGCGAGCATGGCAGCGGGACTACTTTAAGATGAAGGACCGAATCATGAACGCGCAGGCCCACATCGACAACACACCACCCGGATGTGCGGACGGTACTAGATTCAATGCTTGCAATACAAATTCGCTCAGCATGACAAATGGAATTTGTCATGCTGATTTGCCTTGGGAACCAGATTTGTAAATGCGTAATTGCGATTACTTACTACGAGTGCGATACTTTTGCACAGGATATGTAGTCTACTCGATGCAGATGCTAAGCAGGCGTTTGATGTGCATTGGTTTTATTGACTCTGAGTTGCAGCTGTTGAAGCGTGGTCGTGTAGTGGTGCGTAGTAGAACAAAGAAAAGTACGGAAATAAACACAAAATTCTCAGGCACGCGCGCGAAAATGGTCGAGATGGCTCGGGCCCATCGGTTAGCAGAGCAGAATCGAGTTCTGGGCAAGGA
>JACKZZ010016525.1_pt1 | contig 52113 bp, 48 predicted proteins | sample 8027871 | NCBI WGS metagenome assembly JACKZZ01 (sample SAMN15724774, study PRJNA655200) | protist metagenome | isolation source: fluorescence activated cell sorting (FACS) single amplified genomes of... | place: USA: West Boothbay Harbor, Gulf of Maine | collected 2000-07-19
TATAATTATGAATAAAAAACAAGAATTACCAAAATGGTTCAAAGGAGAAGTATATCAGCATGGGGACATCGTAGAAAACCGTTTCGGTGGCGGTTCAATCAAATTAAACGCGAAAGAGTTATCAATGTACGACTTCGTAATAGGCTCTTCGGTAGCTTATGAGATGGGTATAGCCAACGATAGTATTGTAATCAACCTTCGCAAAGGTTTAGACTGGTTCAGAAAAAATAATGCAGAAGCTTATATGGTATTATTAGACTAAATGGTATACTACATAATCGGAATTGTAACGTTCTACGTTATAGCAGCATTAGAAGTTAAACAAAGAAAAGTAAAAATATGACAACGACAGAGATCGACAAGCAATTATCTGCAAGAGCTGATAAGTATATAATAGATAAAGCAAGAGAGATTGCAAAAGTATTCGAGAGCGTTTCAAGTGACCTCGATTACGAGCCTTCCTTTATTAATTACTGTAAGGATATTTCAAACTATAATGATAAACGAAATTGGGATTACTGTAAGAAATGGACACTTGAAGATAAGTTCAGAAAAGAATTAGAAAACAACTTCAAAGATAGACTTGTACGCAAATTTACAAAAGAATTATTAACTAAAATAGATCTATTAGGATGACAACAAACGAAATAGAAAAACAGTTAAGAGCTAAGGCTATGCTGCAGATAAAGCAAAAAGCTGATGACATTGTGTCTGAACTATGCGGTTTCGGGCAGAAGAATACTGATAAACCAAATCGTAATGGCTTAAACTGGTATTTCAAAGCAACACCACCGCTATCTACAGATGAATTTCCGGCATACGCACCAAGTGACCCATGGTGTTGGTACGACTGGGATCAGTTACGACAACTTATCACAAGGAACTTAGAAATAAATTACCTAGACCAAATGGTAGAGAAGAAAGCAAAAGAATTATTAAGTAAAATAGATTTATTAGGATGACAGCAGAACAAGTAGAAAAGTATATAACAGAAGATCTAGGTATGACACCTAGACATAACTGTAAAGCGCTAGCGTGTGCTATAACTGATATATCAGCTGAGGTTGATTATGATTCTTACGAATTAATGCAATTACTATTAGAAAATAGACCGATAGATGGTCTTCACACTCATAGTTACGGCTTTCACACTGCTAACGGCAGATCTTTAATTGACGGTATGGTAAACTTATACAATGAGTATGAAAACTGAACATAATAGATTCTTAGATGATGGTTGGTGGATACAAGTATCTCCACTATCAGAGAAAGATTCAGGCTGGATCTGTGGTATATACAGAAAAAGCGATAAAACTGGTAACTGGTTGACAGAGTATTCAAGAAAATTCTCATCACCTCAAGCTTGTTACAGCTGGGGTTCAACCATAATAGATTCACAAGTTAACAAAAACAAGATGATATGATAGAAAACATTATAATTATATTAGTAACAGCATTAGCATTAGTAACAATAATGAATGCATTTAAAGTAAAAAACGATGAATAGTACAAGTAAATTAAAAAATGTAATCTACTACACTTTAGTAGGATTACTTAGCGGATGGTTTTTCGGAACGTGCTTAGCAGCACTTTATACTTATATGTATGTCGACTAGAGCTATAATAAGATTTGCTACACGAGAAGAAGGAGTATCGTTTAGCGAGCATCCAGAGAAATGGCATGCACAACTATATGCTGGTAGAGATGGTCACCCTGAGAGTTTGGGTTTAGATATAGCTAATTCTATTCAAGATGGGATAAGTATTGAGTTCCAAATGATAGATAGATTAGATATGGAACGTGGTAATCTAGATTATATATACTATATATGGCAACATCTTGACAAATCTACATGGATTAGTATATTTAAAGTTGCTGACGAAGTGGTATGTGACCAACCTGACTGTTGTAGAAAGTTGGTAACAGGTGTGGATAAATGTATATTTGTAGGTGAACCTATAGATCTGCAAAACAAAGTATTTAATAATACGTGGGGTTAAATTACAAACTAAATACGATCACTAAAAGATAATATAATAAACAATAAAATATGCGATACAAACCAATGCTGGCGTATCCCGTCAGTAAAAAACCAATTGACTATTCAGTCAAGAATTTTATACAACCTAAACTCGATGGCGTTCGTTGCGTTATACAGTGTGACAATAGCGTTATAACAGCTTACTCACGTACAGGTAAAGAGTGGAAAAATATTGACCACGTACTGTTCAATCTAAAACCTTTCTTTCAATTAAACCCTGATGTAGTACTCGATGGCGAGTTATACAATCACGATCTCAAGAATGACTTCGAAAAGATTATATCTTGTGTACGTAAAACAAAACCTACGTCAGAACACCGCGATGAATCACGACGATTAGTTCAGTTTCATTGTTATGATGCTATCTTAGATGGCCTTAGAACGCACGATAATGTAAACTTTGATGTACGTGATGAATGGATACGTAATAATGTCCCTAACAATCACATTATTAAACACGTTGAAACGCACGAGATTTACGCAGAAAAGTATGCTAAGCAAATTCACGGCATAAACTTATCTAAAGGTTTCGAAGGCTCTATACTACGTGTAAATACGCCTTACCAAACCAAACGATCTCACAGTTTACGCAAGTTCAAAGACTTTCACGACTCTGAAGCTCAGATAACAGGTTGGGTTGAAGGTAAAGGCAAGCGTATGGGTACTATCGGTAAGTTTCTAGCTATAGACTCTGAAGGTATACAGTTCGGCATGCCTGTAATGGATAATTTTAAAAAGTTACAAACAAATTTTAAACAAATGCAAACCTGGGTTGGCAAGACCGCTACATTCACGTACTTCGAACGTACTAAAGCTAATAGCTATCGTCACCCTTTATTTAAATGTATAAGAGATTATGAATAATTATGAAACACTAGATCCTTGGGAAAGAGCGTACCAAGCTAACAAGGATCACTACACTCGTGAAGAGGTAGAGGAAATGACAATAGCAGAGTTAATAGAATTAAATAATCAAGAAGACTAATATGAATTATACTTACATAACTAGTACAATAGCAGCGGTTGCAATTATGTTTTTTGGTATTGCACCTACTATACTATTATTAATTAAATCAGGACAAAAGCCTGTTAACCCTAAGATAAAGGTTTTAGAAGAAACCGATCAAGCTATCGCTGACCAAACAAATGAAGGTTTTGCTATGATCATGCAGAGACTTGATGCTCTAGAAGCTTCAGTTGTTGAAATTGCTAATGAACGTAGAGAGGTTACTGGCTTTAAAAATTAGTATGAATATATTTTATCTAGATAAAGATCCAGTTAAAGCCGCTAAAATACAGTATAACAAGCATGTAGTTAAAATGCCCTTAGAGTCTGCTCAAATGCTATGTACAGCACACCACGCTGTTTTAGGTGACGATGCCATTGTTCCTTACAAGGTAGCACACTTAAATCATCCATCAAGTGTTTGGGCTAGAACATCACGGGCAAACTATATGTGGTTGTACAATCATTTTAAGGCTTTAGCATCTGAGTATACAGCTAGGTATGGTAGAATACATCTGTCGTGGACAAAGTGTCATGACATATTGTCATCTCCTCCTAGGGGTATACCAGATATTGGTCTAACAGAAATGCCTCAGTGTATGCCAGACGAGTATAAAACTGATTGTAGTATTCAAGCTTACTGGAATTATTACATTGGCGAAAAACATTCAGTAGCAAACCCTAATAAAGAATTAATTTATGACCGAAGACCTTAAACAACAAATCAGGGAATTTAATGAAATTAAATATCCTCACGACGAAGAAAAACGGATTATTGTTGCTACGTTACAGGCGGACTGTGACAAAAGCCTATCTAGTACTATAGTAACTGGCTAATGTCACACAAAGGTAGCATCGATAGGAATATACATTGGTTGCATCGTAATAGAATTATTACAAGATTAGATCCTAATACTAAATTAGAACCACCAACCTCAGAGACTAATCATTATTGGTTTTACGAGGAAGGTACTTATAATGCATTTGATCTATTCAAAAGTAAAGCTAAGATTAATACTTTTAAAAGTTTAAAATGGCACTTACTTGTGTTGTGGTACTTAAACCCTAAACTAGATACTGATTCTTTTACAGAGCTTACTAAATTTATCGCTGATAAATCTAATGGCTTTTGCACTTTTAGTATATCGGAGGCATCACTAGATAGAATAATTCACGATGTGTATATGTCTGATCTTGATGCTCCACCAAAAAACAAATTACGTAAAGTAATATTCAAGATGAGTACTGGTTTGGAAAAATCAGATAAACTAAAGATAGTCGGCCAATTAATAGGTAGATCAAAACGGATCCATACTGACGATATTTATCAATGTATGATAGATATTAACGATATGGGAAAAAAGATCACGATACGATCCCTAGCAGGCCTATTAGACTGTTCTGTGCGAACAATACATCGCAACATGTGCAATGAGTTAAAGAAAGAAAAAGAAATATTAAACTATGCAAGATGAAAAAATACAATATACAGAACTATATTAGATATAAAGACGATGTTAAAGAAAGTATACTACGTCAAGATCGTAAATCTTGGAATGAATATACTAGAGACGAACTTATAGTTAAATTCCTACCCTTGGTAGAGAACTTAGCTAGAAAGTTTTCAACATCGCAGCAAGCGTCAGGTGCTATGGATGTTACAGACTTTATACAGGAAGGTAGTTTAGGTTTGATAGCTGCAGTAGATAAGATACAATGGGATCTAATAAACGCGGCTGAAGATCAAGAACAAAGATTAAAATCTTTTCTAGCTAAAAGAATACGTGGCGCTATACGTCGAGGTATTGATATGAATAGAGGTACTATGCGAATACCAGAACACAAGCTAAATGAGATACGTAAAGATTTTGGTGAAGACAAGAAAATGGTTGCACTATTCTTTAATTCTGTGTTTTTAAGTTTAGACAAGAAAAACGATGAAACAGATTCTGCGTATGATATACCAGATAACACTAGCGGTTATAATAAAGATCTTCTTCTAGCCTATTTAAAAGGTGTAATGATGGAAAACTTAAACCCTAAAGAATACCAAGTATTGAGATTGTCATACGGCCTTGACTGTGATAAGATGCAGGCTAAAGGAATTGCAGACGTATTAGGTATCAAAGGTACTAGCTCTTATGTGCGTATTTCACAGCTTAAAAAGCAAGCAATACAAAAGCTAATAGAAACCGTCCCTCACTCGCAAGTGGTTGATTATCTGTAAATTAAGCTTAAAATAATGTTAAATCTTGGGGCCTTTATGTGATTATATAGGTACCAATAAACCAAAAGCCAATGAATAAACTAAACAAAAGTCTAGCAGTAATTCAGACTGAATTAAAAGCTAAAAAATCTTCCTACAATTCATTCGGAAAGTATTACTTTCGAAAAGCGGAAGACATCCTCGAGGCTATAAAGCCTTTCTTATTAGAGCAGCTCGTTACAATAACGATGACTGAAGAAATTATAGGGACAGATCCCGTACCTATGATGAAATCTACAGCTATCATCTCCGATGGCGAAAATCAAATCACAGCAACAGCAATAGTCGGTGTAGACCTTAATCAAAAAGGTATGCAAACATCTCAGCAATTCGGTGCAGCTAGTACTTACGGAAAAAAGTATGCATTAGGTAATCTATTATTAATAGATGACACTGCAGATGCAGATGCTGGTGGACCTCCTGTTAAAAAGGAAAAAGCTAAGATAACTGATGCACAAATGAAGAAGGCTGTAGAATATATAGCTAACGGAGGCGAAGTTAGTGCTATAGAATCTAAATATACTTTAACTGCTCAGCAGAAAAAGATATTAAGACATAACGTAAATATCAAGGAAAATGACTAAAAAAATAATAGATCGTTTAAGAAACGATGAAGACTACTACGGAGAGTTTGGTCAACAGTTTCTGAGTAACTCTAATATAGGTACACTACTTAAAAACCCAGCTAGACTACGAGATAAACAAGCTAACATACCAGCTTTCCTAGTAGGTGGTTATTTCCACACAGCAATTCTTGAACCTGAAAAGCTTAATAGTTTTAAAATAGTTGAAGCTACAACTAGGAATACTAAGAAGTACAAAGAGTTATCAGAAGGAGAAATGTGTCTACTACAACACGAGGTTGATCAAGTAGAGTTAATGCAAGAAGCTGTAATGGCTAACGATGTTTGCAGAGACTTAATAGCACCTGTGCTTGGTAACTACATATATGAAGAACCTGCTGTTATAGAGCTGTTTGGCAATATGTGGAAAGGTAAAGCTGATATAGTTAACCACGATGAAAAACTTGTGATTGACCTTAAAACAACTTCTGATATTGAAAAGTTCAGATGGTCAGCTTCTAAGTACAACTACGATAGCCAAGCTTATATATACAGTAAGTTATTCGGGTATGAAATGGTGTTCATAGTTATAGATAAAAACACTAAACAGATCGGTGTATTCGATTGCTCACCAGATTTTTATAAACGCGGTGAAGATAAAGTTCGTAGAGCTTCAGAAGCTTATGACTTATATTACGGAGACGAAGAGTTTGACTTTAAACAATTTTTATTAAACGATACGCTCTAAATACAATATAAATACGATCGCCTTCGGATAATATATATGAACATTAAAAATAATAAACAATGATTAATTCTTTTACTAACCTGCTAAATTTAATTAAAATGGCAAAAACCAAGCAACCAAAAATGAAGACCTGTACAATTACAGGCAACAAGTTCGAAGCTAATACTAAGAACTTTTATGTAAACCACAATGCGACAGACGGTCTGCACCCTTACCACAAATCAATTGATAACTTTCGTAGAACAACGAACGCATCAGTAGATCAAGTAAGAAAATTAGTAACAATGATTAAAGGATAAAAATTATGGCAAGTATCATTAAAACAAGCATCAACCTAGAAGCTATACCTAAAGATAAGATCTTTAAAGGTAAAAAAGGTTCATATTTACCAATTACAATCACACTCAGTGATGATGTAGATCAGTTCGGTAATCAAGGTCCAGTATGCGTTGAACAGTCTAAAGATGAGCGCGATGCTAAAAACCCTAAAACTTACTTAGGTAATGTCAAGGTTGTGTGGACTAACGGCGATAACGTAGCCACTGCACCACGTGAAGACGGAGCTCCTGCTCCTGCTAAAGCCGCGGTAGCTGAACCAGACGATTTGCCGTTCTAGTATGCAAGTAGAAAGTACAGAGATCAATGGATTTTTGATTGATGAATTCAATCAATACGGTCTTGAAGCGGGTAAGACACAAGGAGTTTGTCCTTTGTGCTCCGCTGATAGACAACCTAAAAATCAGAAAGCCAAATGCGCTTCTTATGATTGGGAACGGGGTCTCGGAACTTGCCATAACTGTGATGACAGCTTTCAGCTACATACTTACCAACGTAAAGGTAATTCAACTAAAGAATACGTACGACCTTCAGAAGAGAGTATCGGTTCTTTAGTAGAAACAAAAGTTGAAGAGTGGTTCAAAACACGTAGTATATCAAAGCAAACTCTAGATGACCTTCGGGTCACTGAGGGCGCTGAGTATATGCCACAAACTGGTAAGACTGAGAATGCTATTCAGTTCAACTATTTCATGGGAGATCAGTTGATCAACGTTAAGTACAGAGATGGTCGCAAAAACTTTAAACTGTACAAAGGCGCTGAAAAAGTATTCTACAATATTAATTCAATAGTCGGTTACGACTGGTGTGTTATTGTTGAAGGCGAAATGGATGTGTTAGCATTTCACGAGGCCGGTGTTAAAAATGTGGTATCAGTACCTAATGGTGCTACATTAAATAGTAATAATTTAGATTACTTAGATAACTGTATTGATTACTTTGAAGACAAGACTAAGATTATATTAGCTGTTGATGCTGATGAAGCTGGTCAAGCTTTACGATCAGAGTTTATTAGAAGGTTAGGCGCTGAAGTTTGTTACTTAGTTAATTTTAACGGTAATAAAGATGCTAATGACTATCTAGTTGAACATGGTAAAGAAAAGCTACGCGAAGTAATTAATACAGCATCTCAAGTACCTCTTGAAGGTGTGTCAACTCTACGTGATGTTGAAGGTGAGTTATTAGATTTTGTGCATAATGGTTTTAAACCTGGTTTTCAAATTGGTTTAGAAAACTTTGATAACATATTTTCTACGTATACTTCACAGTTCATTACTGTAACGGGTATACCATCATCTGGTAAGTCAGACTTTGTAGATCAAATGTGTGTAGGTTATAATAAAAACTACGGTTGGAAAACAGCTTATGCATCTCCTGAGAACAAGCCTAACTATCTACATGCTCACAAGCTTATACGTAAGACTTGGGAAGGTATGCCTACTAAAAGTGACGTTGGTAGTGATAAATGGGTTCAGGTTACAGATCATGTCAATGATAACTACTATTTTATCGATGCTGACAGATATAGCTTAGATGAAGTTCTTAAGAAAGGCGCTGAGCTAGTAAAACGTAAAGGTATTAAATGCTTAGTTATCGATCCTTATAATAAGGTTAGAGATACAAATAGCAAGACTGAAGATGTCAACAGATATACTATGGAGTATCTAACTAAGATCGAAGTGTTTGCTAAGAAGTATGATGTACTTGTAATCGTTGTAGCTCACCCTACTAAGATGTACAAAGATAAGGATGGCAAGATTGAAGAACCTACGATGTACAATATCAAGGGTGGTGGCGAATGGTATGATGCTAGTTACCATGGTTTATTGATCCATAGAGATTATGAAGCTAAGACTGTTAAAGCTAAGGTTCTTAAAGTTAAGTTCCAGAACTTAGGTGAAAACGGTGCTGAAGCTCATTTTAACTGGGAACCTAAATCTGGTTGCTACATACCGCTAGCTGTAGATACTTCGGCTAACGATCCAATGCCTTGGGAGTAAATGGTATTTAAAAAGAAAAGAAAAGATAAGTCTAGGAAGCTTCCATATTATTATGCAGATATTAAAAAGGTTAAGCACTGGGAATGGTGCGTAAAAAATCGTATAGGTATCTTCGTTGTCCCAGCTTGGGATACAGCTGATATGTGGAAGATCGAAATAACGATGAAAGATAAGACTTCTTTTGACCCTGTAGAATACAAAGGCATTGAGGCTATAATTAAGATGTATGAATACTGTAAATATTACTATGATAAACACAATGAAATTAAAAAGTAAATTTGAATCAGCAAATGAAGCTTACGAATATATGCATGACGCTATATTACGAGGTGGTAAAAAGTTTGGCAATACTAAAGCTTTGTTTAATGTAGGCTTTTATATTACCCAGCCAGCTCTTCGTGATATACATAATGCAGAACGTAAGTGGAGTAAGAAGTACGCACAAGCTGAATGGGAATGGTACTTATCTGGCGATCCTAATATAAATAGGTTAGGTGAGATATATGGTAAAGTACCAGCTATATGGAAACGTATGGCTGACGAATCAGGCGAGGTTAATTCTAACTACGGTGCCCAATGGCAACGTAACAATCAGCTTGAGCATGTTATAGATATGTTGAAAACAGACCCCGGCACTAGGCAAGCAGCTATAAGTATATACGATGCTAAGGAGATAAATAGATACAGTAATGATACACCTTGTACTTATGCTGTACAGTTTACGATAGTTGATCTAAAGCTCTGTATGTCTGTTTATATGCGATCTAACGATCTCTGGTACGGCTTTTGCAACGATCAATATCAATTCTCAATGCTACAAACTTTAGTTGCTAGAAGGCTAGATATTAACACGGGCTGGTATTACCATCACGCTCACAATTTACACTTATATAACGATAAACTATGATGTATAAAGTATACCACATACCAGGTAAAAAGATTGGTGTAACCAAAGATTTGAAACGTAGAGTTGAAGATCAGCAAGGCTACGATCCTAGCGAATATCAAATTATATTAGAGACTGATAACATAAATATCGCATCTGATATGGAACGCTTAATGCAAGCTGAGTATGGTTACCCAATAGATCAAACACCTTATAAAAATTTAAACTGTAATAAACCAACTATGAGAATTAACGTAACAGAACAAACAACCACTTTCCCCGTACCTTTAAATAAACTTAAAGGTAGATTACTAGACAATATGGATATGATGATTGGTGATCAGCAAATGTCTACTAGATTAGCTATGTGGATAGTAGGCAATGCAGTAACATCTCAATTCAACGAAGACAGGTGTTACGTATACAACAAAGCTATGCGAAATTTTATCAACTCTTGGGATAACGATACTCTAGACAAAGCTAGTACTAACACTGGAACGTTAGATATATTTGACAAGATAAGAAAATGGGCTGCATTAAAAGGCATAATAGTAAGCGGTAACCCTGAAACTCAGTATATGAAGCTTATGGAAGAAGCTGGCGAATTAGCTGAAGGCTTACTTAAGAAAGATGATGCCGAGATACGTGATGCAATTGGCGATATGGTTGTAGTACTTACAAACCTAGCTGCTTTAAAAGATTGGAATATAGAAGACTGTATTCAAGGTGCATACGATGAGATTAAAAATAGAGTAGGTGTTATGGAAAACGGCACATTTGTTAAATTTAATGAAACACTAAACTAGTATGAGCAGTAGAGAGATAATGGATGCAAAGAGTGGTGTAACAACCGCAACAATGAGGTTTAGAGATCCAGTAGTACAGAATGTCTGTGTCAAATTCTTAGACAGATCAAACGTTGGTTACGAAAAATACGGTCGTACACTACACGATGAGCGTACTGGAAAGCATAAAAACTTAGCTGGTTATCTAAATGATATACAGGAAGAGCTTATGGATGCTATATTATATATTCAAGCAGCGCGTGATGAGATTGAAGAAGCGAAGCAGTAAGAAAGGTCCAGTCAGAGCTAAGAAGGTAACCTATGATGGGATTACCTTCGCCTCTGGGCTTGAGAAGTATATGTACAAAGCTCTTAAAGACGCTGGTATAAAGGCTGATTACGAGGGCTGTACATTTACACTGCAAGAAGGCTTTGATTTTGAAGTAGAAAGTTATGAACGTCAAGCTAATGGTAAAGGTGATTTAATAAACAGAGGTCGTAAGAAAGTACTACCTATTAAATATACACCTGATTTTATTAGTCATGACTTTGTTATAGAGACGAAGGGTAGAGCAAACGAAAGCTTCCCTTTACGTTGGAAGATGTTTAAGAAATATGTAAACCATAAAATGAAGCATGTGACTTTATACAAACCTCAAAATCAAAAAGAGTGTGACATGGTCGTAGAATTAATAATACAAAAAAGAAAATAATGGATTGGACAATAAGTTTAGGGTTTTACCCAGGAATACTAATAGGAGCTAGATCCTACCCTGATACGGGTACTGGAGTATCTAATCACGTTATATATCTACCTTTTGTAGATGTTTGTTTAACACTCATAAAGGAGTATGATGAAGAAGAATAATATATTTGAAAAGAGGGTAAACATACTTCCGTATGAATACCCTCAACTTCTTTCTTATAAGGATGCCATTCGGCATTCTTATTGGATAGATACAGAGTTCAACTTCACAGATGATATACAAGATTTTAAAGTTAATATAACTGACCACGAACGAGATGTTATAAAGAAGACTATGCTTTCAATAGCACAGATTGAGGTAAGCGTTAAAACTTTCTGGGCAGATATGTACAAGCGAATGCCTATCACCGAGGTTGGTGATGTTGGTATGACATTTGCTGAGTCTGAAGTTAGACATAAAGACGCTTACGCTAGGCTTATTAGAATACTAGGTTTAGAAAAAGACTTCGAAACTGTTGTTGAAGTTCCTGCCATCGCAGGTAGGATAAAGTACTTAACTAAATACTTAGATGGTACTAGATCTCGTGATAATAAAATGTACACTAAATCTGTGCTTTTATTTTCTTTGTTTATAGAACATGTTAGCTTGTTTAGCCAGTTCTTAATTATGATGTCTTTCAACAAGAACAATAACGTACTCAAAGGCATATCTAATGTCGTTGAAGCAACATCAAAAGAAGAGGAGATACACGGTAATTTCGGAGCTGAGATAATCAATATAGTTAAACAAGAAAACCCTGAGTGGTTTGACAAAGAGTTTGAAGAGTTAATTATGTCAGCGTGTACTAAAGCTTATAAAGCAGAATGTGAAGTACTTGATTGGATATTTGAAACTGGCGAGCTTAGTTTCTTAAGCAAAGATACTATAAAGCAGTTTATAAAAAATAGATTTAATAACTCTTTAAATAAAATAGGCTATGAGTCTTTATTCGAAATCGACCAAGAAGCTATCGCTAGTACCAAATGGTTTGATGTTGAAATTACAGCAACAAAAGAAGGTGATTTCTTCTATAAAAAATCAGTTGACTACAATAAGAAAAGCAAAAGTATAACCGCAGATGATTTATTTTAATGGAATATAAAAAATATTACTGGCTCAACGATGAGTCAAGACTGTTCTTATCAAGAGGATATATAACAGAAACACCCGAGCAGCGAATAAAGGATATAGCTAACACAGCTGAGAAGCATTTAAAGATCGAAGGGTTTGCGCAGAAATTTGAAGAGTATATGGCACGAGGGTTTTACTCTTTGTCGACTCCTGTGTGGATAAACTTCGGTAAAAATAAAGGTCTACCTATTAGTTGTTATGGTTCAAACGTTGACGATGATTTAGATTCGATACTGAACGCATCTAGGGAGATCGGTATGATGTCTAAATACGGAGGGGGAACATCAGCATACCTCGGAAATATAAGACCACGCGGAGCATCAATATCAACTGGTGGTAAAGCCGACGGCCCTGTACATTATGCTCGCATGTATGATACTACTGTCGATGTTTGCAAACAGGCTGAGGCACGTCGAGGTGCTTGTGCTGTGTATTTACCTATAGAGCATGATGACGTAAACGAATTTTTAGATATTGGTACCGAAGGAAATCCTATCCAGAACTTACAGTACGGTATAACTATAACTGACTGGTGGATGACGAGTATGATTGCTGGTGATCCTGATAAGCGTAAACTGTGGGCTAAGGTAATACAGAGAAGATCTGAGTTTGGCTTTCCTTACATTATGTTTAAGGATAACAGCAATAACAACTCACCTTATAAGGAGTTAGGGCTGGATATAACAGCATCCAACTTGTGCTCTGAAATACAGTTACCAACCGATAGTTTTAATTCTTTTGTTTGTTGTTTAGGTTCTATAAACTTATTACACTGGGATGAGATTAAATATACCGATGCTATAGAAGTGTATACTCAATTTCTTAATGCTGTCATGGACGAGTTTATAACTAAGTCTGGTACATTACCTGGTTTAGCTAGAGCAAATAGATTTGCTAAGCAACACAGGGCGATTGGTGTCGGTGTTTTAGGTTATCACTCTTTATTACAATCAAAGCTGCTAGAGTTTGATTCTATGCAGACTAAAGCTTTAAACAATGAAATATTCAAGACAATTAAGGAACGTTCAGAGAACGCATCTAAATGGCTCTACGAATACAAAGGGTATAGGTCTTTACGTGACGGGTTTGCTAACACAACTCTTATGGCAATCGCACCAACAAAATCTAGCTCCTTTATTCATGGTGCTGTCAGTATGGGGATCGAACCTATTAAGTCTAATTACTTTATCAAAGACTTGGCTAAGACAAAGACTGTATATAAAAATACTTTCCTACAAGAAGAACTTGAAAAGCATAATCTTAATACGGATGATGTTTGGGAAGGAATACTGAAGCGTGATGGTTCTGTTCAGCATTTAGATTTTCCGACTAAAGAAGTGTTTAAGTCGTTTGTGGAAATAGCACCAAAGGAATTAGTGCTACAAGCTGCTCAAAGACAGAAGTATATAGATCAGTCTCAGAGTTTAAACTTAATGATAGATCCAAGTGTACCAGCTAAAGATATAAACCAGCTTTATATATACGCTTGGAGAGAGGGTATTAAAACTTTGTACTATCAGTTCAGTCAAAGCTCGGCTCAAGCATTTAGTAGAAATATACTTGAATGTTCCTCGTGTGAAGGTTAAATATTAATTATTAAAAACAAAGAAGGGAAGCTTAACAGCCTCCCTTTTTTAGTATCCAGTAAGTAAGTTTAGTACATCATCAATAGCTTTATGCCTATGATTGTCTTCAAGCACTACTTTAAATACGTGCTTACTTTCTTTTATTTTCGCAACATCATCTATAGCTGAGTTAAGTGGATTACCTAGATCTACTTGTTGATAGTCTCCACAGAATATCATCATAGAGTTTTTACCAAGTCTACCTAATGCCATGCGAAGCTGAGGTTTAGTTAAGTTCTGAAACTCATCTATAATAACTACAGCATTATCAAAAGTTCTACCTCTGAAGTGAGCTAACGATACTAGCTCAACCTCTTCATTCTCAACCATCTTAGCTATTTTTTCAGGCTTGTTATATACCTTACGCATGTTAGACATTATTGGTACGAGCCAAGGCTCTAACTTATCTTTCTCATCGCCTGGTAGAAAGCCATTATCTTCAGTGGCAATAGTAGGTCTAGTAATTATTATCTTGTTATACTCTCGTTTAAAGAACATATCAAGGGCTACTTGAACCGCTAGCAACGTCTTACCACTACCTGCTTTACCTACGACAAAGCTGAATGCGTGATTAAGCATTTGTTCTTTAGCTAACTTTTGTTCTTTAGATAAGCTTATATTAAATTTAATATCACCCTTAGGTGTTCTTTTACTTTTGTTATCTAGCATCTGCATATTTGTATTTAGTGTCTCCGTCCTCGTCTTTGTAAGCTTCAAGTACTTGCCTTCTGTTGTCTTCACCTTTTAAAGATATATGTATCCAAGCAAAATCAAACTCATTAATCATCTGATCGAACTCTATACCTGATTCTAAAACCCAGTCGTATATAGCTTTGTTATTCATCTTCCCCATCTCCCAAAACTGGAGGTCCAATGCCTCACCTTTGCAATGCTGCGACTTACGACTGCCACCAATTGCACGATTGAGTTCCGGGTTACGATAACCACTACTAACCCTGACAGGACCAATACCATCGCGAATAGGCTGTATAAGATCTCGTATAAGCACTTGCAAGTTATCCATGTGTTCTTTAGTCGGCTCATTCTTTATACCTAGTCTTTTAGCTGTATTGCTCTTAGTTAATTCTGACAATACAAAGTTCTTACTTAATTTCATTTTATTACTTTATTATTATTGATAATTCAACGCTACCAGTCCCCGAATAAACATAACTCAAGTGTAATGAATATTTACTTATATTAAATGATAAATTATCCTCTAATACTAGTGTTGCACCTTCTGGTATCTCAACTTGTTTGATAATGTAAATATCATTAGTGGTATTACCATCATGTAGAAACAAGTTAACTTTTGTACTACCACCAACAGTTCTTTCATTACATATACTTATCTTAGATATGTTGCCAGTCTGCTGGCTTTCGTTTTTACTTATTAGAACATTAGTACTACTTACGTTATACTTTATATATTTAGCCATAGTTTATTTTTTATTTATGCTAATTCTCCGCTTGTTGTTCTACCCATTTGTGTGTAGTCAAATTCTAAAACAGCTGTTACGTTGTACACTTGATTACCACCTGAGTCTCCAGAATCCTGAACACTTATCTTTATAGAGTCACCTGCTTGAAAATGTTCAGTATTATCAAAGTAAAAAGCAAACACTTCAAAGTCACTAGTGGAAGATATTGAAGCTGCTTCAGCTTCTTGCAAAACTTGACCTTGCTGAAAACCAGCATTTTGAGAATATACTCTAACCGTCATCGTTCTAGAGCTAGTCCTTGAGCCTACCCTCATATAAACACACTTAACCTTACCGTTAGCGGGTACAAGATAGTTAGTGTCTACGAAGTCTGTAAAATTACTAGTACTTGTCTCAAATTGGTCTCTCCATGATAAGTAATGTTGAATATTTGATATATCATCTTGAAAACTTAAATTAAATTGCTGGAAAGATTTATAAACAGCGGGAACCCAGCTAGAGCCATCCCATTTTAAAACATCATTAGTACTAGGAGCAGTTGTTGACGTATCAACATCTGACAAGTCATCTACGCTTTCGCTTCCACGTGGTAGTAAACTGCTAAACTGAGTTGCTACTGCTTGGTTGCTTGAGTTGCCGTAAAATATATAACCGCTATTTAAATTGGGTACATCATTCGCTCTACCTGTAGCTGTTACTTCAACCTGACCATTGTTAACGTTTGATCTTGAAACAGTACCTACGTTTTGTATAAGCTTAGCTTGAGTAGAAGGTTTAGTAATAGTTAACCCACCACCAGGCGCTACATATAAAGTGTCTCCAACACTATAAGAGCTAGTGTTTAAGTCTGTTAAGTTACCTAAAGATATAGCATAACCTTCTGCATTCTGAGCGTAATCAGCATCAGCTAAACCAAATGCTGGCATTTTAGCTACATCATCTGAATCTGCCTTACTCATTATTACAGGCCCGTTTGATCCATGATAGCCACTCACGTAAACAGGATCTCCTTTAACTACAGCCTCACTGTATCTAACCTCAAGCCTAACTAGAGAAGCTTCACCATTGCCACCAGCTGATAGTGTATTAGTAAAAACCCTACCTTCACTGTCAACAACTAGAGCTGTAGTAGAGCTACCTCCTTCTAAGTTTTCAAAGTAAACTTTATTTCTAAACCTAGATATAAAGTCCCATATATGTTGTCCTATCCATTTCATATATTATATAATCACTGGTGTGCATAGCACTTTTTACTTTTATTTTCCGTTCTATTTTTACATTGCTTACCTGAGATTGTCTTAGCTCTGCATCTGTATTCTTTTTTACCGTCACCATCAGTATCGCTACCATCTTTGAAAGCTTTGTGGTAAGTACATTTAGCTGTCTTACTCTTAGTCTGAACTGTTATCTTACATCTTGTACCATCAGACTTAACACCAGAGCATCTAACGCTCTTTATACCTTTAGCTTTATTTTCCTTATCTTGCTTAGCTTTCTTTTCAGCTTTCTTTTCTTTAGCTCTTTTATTAGACTCAGCTTTCCTGTCTTGCTTAACTTCAGCTTTAGCTTCTTTGATTTCTTGATCTTCAACACCAACGCTCCAAGCACTCCATCCTAAACCTATAGCTACTCGCTGCCAAGTTTCTATATTAGCTTGCATGGCTAACTTCAAGTTCTGAGCCTTGTTCAGTACTCTAGCTATAGGAGCATTAGTTAAACCTTCGACAACGTTAGTAAATACGTTCCAACCAGGGTTGTTAATACCATGATCCATTTTCCTTATGACATCTTTGTTGTAGTCATAAGTTTTTATAGCATTCATTATCTTTCTATGCTTAGTACCAAGTGGTGGTGATAAGTCAAATATCTTCTGACTAATACGAGACCAATCTTTTCTACCGAAACCTTTACCAAGTTCCTCATGTAGCTGCATTATAACATTCTTCAACGTAGATGCTGCGGCTCCCCAAACTCCAGTACCTCTAAGTAAAGTGTCAAACACACCGTTCACCATACGTAACTGTTTAGCATCAGTCTTCTCCTCTTCTTCTTCAGAGCCAAACGCTAAGAAAGCAAGACCAGTTTGAAGCGTACCGAATATAATGTTCTGAGCAACACCATAGTATATGATTTTAGATATGTTAGCTTTAGTATCTCCTCTTCTATTTACTAAGTCAGATAAAGCTTTCTTAGTTAGTCTAGTCATCTGCATTGGAGTATTTGCCCATGCAAGTATTATACGACCAAGAACTCCTCTTTGTTGCTTAGATATAAGGTCAGGTCTAGAGGACTGTTGTGTTTCCTCTGCTATCTCTTGAAAATCTAAGAACGCTTGAGACTCTGCGTCTTTCTGAGACTTACCTTCTTTTAAATATTTCTTAACTCTGTTTCTATAGAACGTTGAACCACCCATAGCTATAGCGAAGCTATCCGCTAATTGTGTAGGTGTGAAACCTAATTGAAGTAAATGAGCTATAACTGCCTCGGTCTTACTCTTACCTTTAGAGAAAGCTTCAGTTAACTCGTTAGCTGATACATCTATTTTTAATCCTGCACGCCTTTGTTTTAACATGTCAGAGTTAAACAGCATAGAGAAGTCAGACCAGAACTGCTTTTGATTAGCAAATGCTTTAGCCGCTGCGAATATATTATTATCTTTAAAGTTCAAGAAGTTAACAGTAGACAGAGTCTGTAGCACTGCGGATCTAGTATTAAAGAACATCACAGCTCCAACAGAACCATTGATCCAGTTTAAGAACCTGTTAACGTCCTTATCTTTACCTGTAGGTCTATTGCTACCAGTTTCCATAGCATGTAGCATATCTTCTAAAGCCTCTCTAAAGCTAGTCCCGTATATAGCTTCTATTTTGTTCAAGTTATCACTAGAGAATACTAAATCTTTATTCTCTATCCACTCAGCTAGATAGTCAGCTCTGTTGACTTTGTTTACGATGTTAGCTAAATCAGACGCTATAGTTTCAGCCGTCCAATGAGCATTAGGAGGTAAGTAACCTTCGCTCTGCCTAGACATAGCACTAAGTGCTTGAGCAAATGCTTCACTTTTAGGATCTGCTTTAACAGCACTCCATAGTAAGTTGACTTCCTTGTCAGATAAACCAGGGACTTCTACTCCAGCTTCTTTCCATAGGTAAACTCTTATAGCATTATCTAAAGTAAAGTCTGTACCTGCTATTTTTTTAGATAAACCTTTTATAGTGTCTGGGAAAGCTTTTTTCATAGCCTTATATTCCTCAGTCATCTTCTGTTTCACTGAGTCCATTTCTCTAGTACCTTTAGAGAAAGGATCAAAAAGGTTTTCTTTAAACCATTTTAAATCTTGATCACCTTGCTTGCCCTTACCTAAGAAGCTATATATCAAACCTTTAAAGTCTTCAGCTGAAGGCGGTACAAAGAAAGTACCTCTAACTTGCTTACCACGTATCTTAGCTCTAGCAGCAGATACTACTTCGTCAGATGCAACACCTTTACTTCTTTCAAGCATGTCATTAAAATCTTTACTAGCATCTTTACTAAACTTTATTTTAGCTTGAACTACTTTAGATTTTATATCTAACTGATCTAATACTTTTTTAACTGCATCTACGTTAGGCATTGCATCATCTACAAAGTACATGTCGTTATAACCTTCTGCAAACTTGTCTAGCATCCATTCAGCCTTAGCTTCACCTCTACCGTCGCCTAGACCTGTGATGTTTTTAAACGGTATATCAACGCCCTTACTCTTCAGCCAACCATGTATAGGTCTAGCTGCATCTTGCATACGAGCTGTAAGAACAAAGACATTTTCATTACCGTACTTCTTTACTTGGTTCTTCATCTTCTGAAGTAGTGGTCCATCTGTTCCACCTCTCACATTAACAAAGTCAGAGAAGTCAAACGTAAAACCGTCAGCAGCAAGACCAGGTCCTTTGATAGGCCACTCACCGCTACTAAGCTTAAGCTCTTTACCAGTTACAGGGTCAGTAGCTGTTATAAAGTTTTCGCCATCTATAATTAAAGTCTCGTCAAAGTCAAACGTAGACATACCCTTAGACTTAGAGTATTTAACTACAGTTCTACCAACTAACTGAGCACCCTTCTCATTCATTTTTGGCTGTAGTAATATCTTACTAGCTTCCACAAAGTCAGCACCTATTAACTTACCTTTGTCTTTAGGTTTTATACTTACTAAAGGAACTATATCGTTGTCACCTAAGGTCTGTCTATTATAATACCTACCCCAGTTAGCATCACCTTCTTTATAAGTCATCGGTCTAAAATCTCTCAGACCGTTTTTAATTAGAACCTTGTCCATTGTTTTAGGTATGACAGCTACTTCGTAGTCATCGAAGAGGCTTTGATCAACACTACCCTCGTTAATATATGCCTTAACCATTTCAAGGATTTTAACATTAGTAGGGACCATGTGTTCATACTCTGCTAAAGAACCTAATTTTTTAGATGGTATAGATTCTAAACCTTGGGCAACGTAAGCTAAATTAGCTGCTCGTTTCATAGGTGAATTCATATTAGACCCGAACATACGGGTTAACATAGCTAAATCAGCATAATCTAAAGTACCTGACTTTATACCTTCCATATAGAAGTCCATCAACAGAGTGACAGCTTCCCTTGCTTCTTTAGCTTGTTTTAATCTACCATTGTAATCTTGATCTTTAACCGCTGCAGAACTAGTTTCAGCAAACATCTTAGTGTCGGCACTTTTTATTTGCTCTTCAGTTAACCCTAACGTATTATAAAAATCTTTAACGTTAGCAAATATCTGGCCTCTGTTAGTACCAAAATCACCTTCAGTTAATGATGTTAGTACTCCATCAATAAATGAAATGCTACCATCACCTATTTTACTAGCGCTAGCGTACATACCTTTATACTGAGTCAAGATCAATCTCAGAGCTTTATCTTGCCCTAGCTTCTCTATAAGGTTGTTAGCGAAAGAAGCGAAAGCTTGTCTATTTCTTTTAACTCTACCTAAGTCTTTAAATAAAGAACCTATAGTCTTTACATCATCAGGCATTAAGCTACTAAGTAATTGAAAAGAACCTTTTTCAAGTACGTCAGCTTCAACACTCTCCATTATAAACTGGTTAAGTGTAGTGTCAAACTCTACAGGACCTAGCTTATTCTCTATTTTACTATACTCGTTTGTATACTTAACTATATTCTTAGCTGCCTTAGTAAGTTCTTCAGTAGGTATATCATTGCCATATACGTTTTTAAGAACAGCTTTAATAGCCTTATCATCTCTAAGTAACGCTTTATCTCCTCTAAGCTGAGATATAACTTCATCAAACTTACCTATAAATAAAGACTTATTATTATTTTTAATACCAACACCTAACCTAAAGCTTTTACTAAACTTAATACTAGGATCTCTATCTATTTGCTTACCAATAACAGCTAGCTCATTTTCTAATTGCTCTATACCTTGAAGCTCAAGTATCATCTGTCTTTTCTCAGCAACCTCAGGGTTTTGTATAGTCTCAGCTGTAGCATCGAAAGCAAGTTCAACACCAAGCTCCATTGCTAACTTATCTTTCCTAGTTCCTAATGTTGATGCTCCAACTTTGTAGCCAAGAACAGTCTCCATATCCTTACCTCTAAAGTAAGCCATTACTTTTTCTACACCAGGAAAAGATTTCTTAGTATGTAGTTGAGGACCAGAAGTTCTATTAGTATCCTTAGGTAGTTTACCTTCACTTATCAATTTATCAACCTCAGTTGGTTTAGTAATACGTCTAGACTCTGTGAATATTCTCTGCTCAGGTTTTAAGTTACGCTCCATTTGAACTAGAGTCTCTACTGGGAAAGCTTTGATTATAGCTTTAGCGTGATTACGTAGGAATAAATCATAATCAGATCTACCACCCATTAAATCTTGTAAAGGTTTTTTAAGCTCAGTTCTAAATGCTTTCTCTAATGCAGTTCTAAACTTCTTAGAGTCTACGTTAGGTAATTTAGTACCAAACGTTTTGATAACAGCATTACGAACCGTCTGCATCATCTTATCATCTAATCTTATATCACGTCGTAATCGTGATCTCTCTTCGACTTCCGTTTCATCTAAACCTATTTCATCAATAGCTTCCATTAAGATGTCTGTATCGGCTTCTATCTGCACGAGAGGAGCTCCTTCAGAGGTTGTAGCATCTATATCAACGGCTCTTTCGAGAGACTTATCTTTATATTCTCTGTTATATACGTTACCTGCTTTGTTACTTATCTGTGAGTTAACCCATCCGAATAAACTATCATTGCTTTCTGGGTCAAAGTTCTTAACATGTGAAGTAAGTTCTGAGTAAACCTTAGATATAAAATCTTTCTTAATGTCGTTACTACCATCTCTTAAGCCACCTTTCATTTTAGCAGCTATAAGACCATCTAGCATTTTGTTGGCTTGCATTTCGGCTATCGCTAAATCAGCACCTTGACTCTTCCAAGTTTCCTTAGTCCAGCCCATACTACCTAGCTCGTCTACTTCTGGTTTAACATCAGCAGACGCAGACTTAGATACTTTACTTGTGGATGTTCCACCACCAGCTAAATCGGTAGCTCTAGAACTTAATTTGTTTTTAACTATGCTGGCTTGGTAGTCCTTCATGAAGTTATAGACTTGTCTACCGTTTTCAAACTCCTTTTTGTAGCCGACTTTCCTAGCTATCTCTTGTATGAAGTTCTTTAGTTTATCGAAAACTCCTTCATTAAAGGTTATATCCCCCTTTGTTAACCCATCAGAAAATATAGTTAACCATTCATCAGTAGTGCTAATATCTAGATCTTCTCCAGCTGCTATTCTAGCTTCTATCCTTTTTTGTACGTATGTAGATTGCTCTTTACTTAGTACGTTTTTAAAACTAGATATAAAGTCAGATGACTTACCTGACTCTGCAAGACCTTTCATACGCTTGGCTATAACACCATGTAGTAACTCATGTGCACCAACATTTATTTGACCAGTCTTACCAGCGACATCTTTGTTTATTATTATTACATCTCCTACTATAAACCCATCAGCGTTACTTACGTCTTGAGATTCTATTATATCATCCGGGTTATTAGTGTTATGTTCCTCTATTGCCTTTTCAAATAAAGATTGTGCGTCAGCGTTATCCTCTGCTACTAATACATCTTTACCTATTACCTTACCTTGCTCTTGAGCAAATTTAATTGTTGCCTTTAATGAATTATCTCTTCTAGCTTTTTGTACTTCCTTTAATTTACCTCTTCTTCCAACTACTTCATCAGAAGTTATATCTACATCAGAGTATCTATCTGTTATTTCTTTTATCTTAGACTTTATCTCGCTTATCTTATTCTTTCCAGATTGAGTGTCATTATTAGCACTGGATAATTCTATTTCTAAATCAACCAATTCACTTCTGTCCTTAGGATCATTAACTCTAGGATCTATCTGAGTTGATATATACTCTCTTTGTTGTTTGGTTTTTATCTCTTTATCTAAACCGGTTAAATCATTAGATATTTCTATATTAGCCTTAGCTATATCCTCACCTGAAGCTTTTTCTATAAATTGTTTTGCTTTATCATATGATACTGATTCTCCGTTTATTTTGTATTCAGGTTTTTTGTAGGTACCTAAAGCTAAGCCAACATTCATGGGAGCTGTAATAGTACCTGTTATACCTTCAAACCCAATTTCAGCAATATCCATTTCTTGATCTGCAACGAGTCTACCAGCGACTTCACCAGCTGAACCACCGATAGCTTCCACTCCTACCCCAGCGGTAGCAGCAGCTCCTTTAACTAGCCTACCACTAGCCTTGCTAGTTGAAGCAACTTTACCACCAGCCTTTAGAACAGACTTAGTAGCTTTACCAGCGATACCACCAGTAAGACCCTCGACCACTCCTATGGCTAGCCCTCTACCAACAGCTTTAGTTCTTATGTCATCACCAATATCACTCTGTAGTAATTCTAAAACATTTTCATCGTTAAATTCTTTACCTTGCTTCGCTAATTCTTCTTGTATAAGCTCACCTATAGTTAGAGCCGCTTCCATTGAGGTCGCTAAACCACCCATGGCTCCAGCGATACCGCCAGGTATAGCACCTACACCAAACCCGAAAGATGTCGCAGCGGCACCAGCACCGGCTCCAACAGCACCTCCAGCTGCAGCAGAAGCTAAAGCAACGTTAGAATCAGCTGCCGTACCAGCCATAGTTGCATATGATTGTATCATCAACTCAGCCATAAGAGAAGGATCGTTGAAAGCGTTCTTAAAGAATGAAGTCCAAGTGTGACCATCTTCAGCATACCTTTTTTGAAACTCAACCATCTTCTCTGACTCTACGTAACCCTCGGCTTTTTCTTTATTAGCCTCAACCCATTTAGATACAGTTTCTAAGTCTACATCACTACCCGCTAGTATCATATTAGAAGCCTCCCCGGTGTCTGAAGCTGCTTTATAACCTCTGCTTATTGTATTGCCAAGCCAATTGTCCTTTATATCTATGCCGAATGCTTGCTCAGAATAATCTGCTACATCTGATAAAAAACCAAAAGCTCTAGATATTAGATTTCCTGATTCCGAAGAACCATCTTCCGATTTTAATTCCGTATTCTCTTGTTGTGGATTTTGCGCTGATGTCTGAGACTCCACGTTCGCGCTTTGATTGGAGTCTCCTTGATTTCCCGATGCTAGAGACGCTTCAGGATTTTCTTGTAAAAATTGTTGTACATGCTCAGGTTTTACGGATATGAGCTTCCCGTTTAAGATATATTCTATCATGACTGTTTCGTTAGTTACCCGTTAGTATGTATTGTTATTTTAAAGTTGCAGCATTAATGTCACCGCTACCAGATTTTATGTGGCTTAATAATTGTTCTGCGTAAGCAGGATCTTTTTGTACTATTTGTATGAATTCACTAAAAGCTTTCTTCTGACTTTCAGAAGCGTTGTCATTAAATATCTTCATATTCTTACCATCGGCGATCCATTTATAACCACCACCTCTTTTAACGAACTTACCAAAGTTTTGGTTAACACCCATGCTAGTACCTACAGATATGTTATTCCCTTCAGCTTTGACACCTGTTATATTAACTTTTGGGATTAATATATTACCAGTCTTAACATTATTCAAAGTAATCATATTACCGTTTTCAAGTATGTTAGCTTTACCACCGCTAGCCGATACACTAAGTGCGCTCACTGCTTCGTAGTTATAGCCTTTTGAAGTTTGCTCAGGAGCATTGTTATTATTATCACTGGTTTGTTGAGGAACATAAACACCTTGCTCATCTACTTGTGAATCACCAGCTACGTCTTCAGATGAAGCCATACTAGGTGCACTAGCTTCTACTCTACGTTTTTGTATTTCTCTAGCTCTTTGCTTATCTGTAAGCCCTGGTTTAGCAGGGGTGATTTCATCTGCAGGTGCTACAGTAGGTTCAACAGTCGGCTCTGGTTTAGTAGCGTAGTTCTGACCTATAATGTCAGTGTAGTAATCTGTTAACATGTCCTTGAGTAATGGTTCATTACCTTTTAACGATGTGATTAAATTGTCTATCTCGCCTTCATCTAGCTTATTATCAGAGTTAGCATCTGCATTGTTAAACATATCTTGACTAACACCTAGATCTGAATATGTCTTATCACCTAAGCTTTCTATTAAATCATTCTTGAAATTTCTATTTCCGTATATATTGTCTTCAAACAAAGATCTAACATTAGCATTTTGATCGATGTCCATGCGAATATCATTTCTAACATTCTCTCTATTGAACGTATATGAATCTCCTTGTGACTCTCTAGCTTGACCTTGCTTTAAGTCTACAGCTTTCATTACTTCACCGAATGAAGTATCCATAGAGTTTTTCTTTATGTAATCGTTTATACCGTCCTTATCCATAAACTCTCCGTTTATAGTTATACCAGGTACACCGTCTTTTATTTCTATACTATCAGGGTCAGCTAATAATTTGGACAAAGCTAAGCCTTCCTCTGTGTTAGTAAATGAATTAGAGAGCTTAACTTTTTCGTCTTGTATATCTGTTATAGTTCCTTCAATACTAGATAGATCACCTGCTTGAGAATTTATACGGTTAAGTATCTTCTGTTTTTCTACAGGATCTTTAGCATTTATATATAACTCACGATCTGCTTTAGTAGCATCTATTAATTTACTACTGTTCGTAGGGTCTAACTTAGCGTTGCCTATGTTTTTTAGAAACTCCTCGTTAGCTTTATCTGACTTAGCCTTCTCATTTAACATGTAAGCATTTAGAGTTTGCGAAACGTCACCTGCTATTTTAGATATTTCTGCTACGCCTGGAACTCCAGTTGGAGCGTTGGCTTTATAAGCACCTGATATTAATGTTGTATCTATTGCCATGATTATCTGTTAGAGTCTTCTTCTTCATTATCATCTTCTCCAGAGCTACCAAAAGCACCTGACATAAGCCCAGAGCCTATGGCACTTGTGATACCACTTATACCAGAGGATATAGCACCATACTTAGCTTGCTCAGCCGCTGCTTTCTGCTGTCTTGCTGCCGCTGTCTCTGACTGAGACATACCTAGTAAAGTACCTACTTGGTCTCTCTTCATATTTCTAGACATAATCTCTCCACGTCTCTCAGCACTTTGTATTGCTGTAGCTTGTTGAGCTGCTGCCATTTGATTAGCAGACTCTTGTCTACCTATACTAGCAGAAGCTTGTTGAGCTCTCAACTGACCTTGCTGTGCCATGGCTTGAGCAAGTGATGCTATACCACTGCTACCAGCTGCACCTCTTAAATCACCTAGTATATTAGCTTGACTTTGTTGGAACTGCTGAGATTCAAATTGAGCTTGCTGTTGATTAATCGTTAAGTCCTCCATAGTATTCTCCATGTTTAAAAATGGGTTACTAGTATCGAGGTTAGAGTAAACTCCTTTGAGTCTATCCATTTCTTTTCTATTTCTAGCTTCTTCAGCTTGAGCTCGCCTTCTAGCTTTCTCAGCTTTTGAAGCCCCAAATATACCACCAAGAGCGCTAACTCCCGCTGATATTAAAGGTATTGCTAATGGTATTGCCATAGTATTATATTTAGTGTATGTTTATAATTACGTTTATATTTCTTTATTTACTACTTTCTGTTATCTCAGTACTAATAGCAAACAGTTCTGACTTCTTAATTTTATCTGTATTTTCAAACTTAACCTCTGCATAGTAACCTTTAAGTCCTGATTTATTCACTCTACTGTCTTTGACAAAATAGAAGTAATCACTAGCGGAAGGTAATATTGTAGCGCTATCTAACTGGACCTCGATAACATAGCCACTCGTAGAAGTCGGTGTTGTTATAGATTTAACCCTGCCCAGCTGTATATCTCCACTAACAAAAGAGCTAACACCTTGTACACTGTAAGCACCGTTTGTTTGAGTGCTTGAACTAAAAACGTAATCACCTACTTGTAGTGATGCGTTTAATTTTGTAAATTCTAAATTTGTTGTTGCCATAATTAACTGCCTGGTTCTTCTATTAAATTATCTAAATCTAAAGTATAAGTTGTGTCAGTACTACCCCAATTAACTATATGTACTGTAGCTTTAACCGTACCTGTCGGCCCGTTAACTGTAGTACTCATGTTAGTAAAAAGTAATACGGTTTTTGTACTATCATTCGGGTTGACGTTCCAATCTGCCGAGGCTGGGTTTTTATTAAATTGCATATTAGCAGAGGCGTTAGTCATGTTATATTCTATATCGAAAACACTATCAACACCTCTTAGATAATCTATATCAGTACCTGCAACTAAAGGTCTACCTGTGTAAGTTATATCAGCCGGTAGGCTCCACGTAGCACCCGTGTCAGATGTAGACGTAGTCATTGTTAACGTAGGGTTTACATACTGGTTAAGTGTTGTTTTAGCAGTGGCACTAGGTATGTTTGATTTTAAACTAGTGTTTGCACCTGGGTATAACCATAACTCGTAAGACTTATTTGTAGATGTAGAGTCAACCTCAATAGTCCTAACGTACAAACCTTTACCGGTGTTAAACTTTTCACTAAATGGTATTGATCCTGATTGCCCAGACTGACTTCCACCGACAGGACCCCAGTATACAGTAAAAGCAGCTCCAGCATCTCCGTATACTTTTATAGTTTTTGTTTCTCCTTTATTATTAATTAGTGTACTACCTACTTCTACTGATTCTACATACTTTGTAGTAACACTTACTGACTCTTTAAACTGAGCTCTACTTTTTAACGTGTATTCTCCACTACCACTAGGAGCTAAGTACTCTTGTTGGTTCTGTCTAATATCTAAGTATATGCTTTCTGTATAGCTGATCACACTACCGTAGCCTTGTTTACTCGTATCTGTCTCTGTAAGTATGTCATTAAGCTCGAAGACGTATGGGCTTTCACCTACAACCAAAGTACCTACGTCAGTTATATAAGTATCTATACCTGCGCCAGAAGAGTTCTCAGCATTTACAGTAGTTATAACATCTGCTACATGTATTAGATCGTTTATATTGTCAGTATCTGTAGTAATATCACCAGTTATAACACCGCCAGTTTCTGTTAAGCTATTAGCAAGCGTACCGTTAACAATATCAACACTCACGCCATCAGTATTTGAATCCAACTCAGAGGGTATAGTAAGCGATATAGGTACGTCAACTGTTTCAATATACAGTACTGCACTATCGCTTATAGTCAAGTTTATTACCTCATCAGCTGTTGCTGCGAAGTTTGTTAGCGTAACTGTAATTTTGACTTTGTTGCCTATAGTACCTGCAGTCGCAGTGTCAGCTTTCTCCGTTTCTAACTCAGACACACTGTCAGTTATAGTGAAGTCGCTAGCACTAACAACGTATCCTTCATTAGGTGTTATATATATGTAACCTACTCTAGCTTCAGTAGCACTAGACATTAACGATAATGTACTTGTAGTATGATTTGCCATTATTCTCCTTCTTGTATTATTATTTCAAATTCATCACTTGAACTAGATACGTTAGTAGCGAAGCCTAAACCTTGTGTTGCAAAATCTCCTTCGTCTACTGTTATATTCGTAGTATCAAAATCTCCTGTTATATAACCAAACCACTTACCTTCTTTAGCGTTGAAATTACTTACCTGCCCAGCTTCCATGTCTGTTACTATAGATGAAGCTTTCCATCCGTTTATAGTTTGCATACTACCAGCGTTAGGGTTCGTACCTATGATTTCAAATTCACCATCATTGTATACAGCTGATGAAGTGACTTCATCACTATAAGTTTTGTTATTTACTAAACCTCTATATCCTTCAGAGCCTTCATAATTTATAGCCTCGAAGTTTTTAACTACACCAGGTAGTTCATTAATGATAACATTAATACTTGAATTAGTTGCGACATTGTAGAAACCGTTTCTAAGTACTTGGTCAGAGTAATGCTTCCAGACCTTACCTTGTTTAGCAGTGAAGTACTCACCACCAAATGATTGACCAGACTCTTGAATAAACGTTTTAAAACTAACCCAACCTTTACTTTGCTCGTTAAACGAAACAGTAGTGCTGTTTAACTGGTAGACGTCTTCAAAATCAATAGATACATTATACTCACCGTTGACTTTATCGAAACTACCTACGACTAACTTAGACTTTGCTAGATGATCTCTAAACCAGTTGTTCATACCAATATTTGATATTGGTGTTAAACCGTCTCTAGATAGTCTTAAAACAGCACCTCGTTGCTTGTCTGTAAAGTACATACGATACTGATCAAAAGCTAAAGACTCTGGGTTGTTAGATATTCCGTAATCGCCCACGTATGGGACCGCTTGACCTAGTACTCTATCCGATGCTGTTACGTTAGTACTACCATCAGCGTTAAATAAAGCATCTTTGTTAGCAAGTACTCTTAGTACTTTGTCTTCAGTGAATACAGTTACATCGGTGTCTCTAGTTTTTAAAGCCTGTACCTTACCGTAAGAAGGGTTTAAGTCTTTAGTTATCTTCTGAGACATGTTAAACTCATTTAACCCGTTAACACTAGAGTTAGCATTGTATATATTAGAATATATAAGGCTGTTATACCTTTCTTCTTTTTGATAATCATCTACAGTACTAGAAACTTTAACTCCGTTGTTTATGAATGGGGTATTGAAATCATCTCTAATTCTATTTGACTCAACACCGTTACCAAAACTATAGCAGTTGAACCAAGGTAATTCTACTTGATATTTATAAACATCTTTGTCTAACGAAACATAAGTAGGGTAACCGGCTGGACTAGTCCCAGCAGTGTTTATCTTAGCAGTGAAAGTACCTATAGCATCAACAGTACTAGCAGTAACAGTAAAAAACGTATCAGAAGGATCTGAAACAGTTATAGTACTAGCATCTAAATCCGTACCTAATTCTTGCAATTGCATACCGTTAAGTATTCCGTTACTCTCACATGTTCCGGACTCTAAGTCTAAATAAGTTTGATCAACAGCGCTAGAAACCACTTTTACTTTTAAGCTATAAGGTACTACTTCTACAACATCATTTGATACGTCAACCCACTCTTCAACTCTAGACCTAGTTTTAGTACCGTCACTATGGGTAAACTCCAGTATGTCATTAGCGTTTATAGCATCTACAGTAGAAGTAAGTGCACTACCATTAGGTGACAATGGTTTTATAACGTTATTACCATGCACAGATCCAACTTCAATATCAATAACAGTACTAGTATAAATACCTCCTCTTATTATAGATACTTTAGACTTTACTGGTGCGAATTCTGATAGGTTAGATTCTTTAAGCGTAAGTGGTATAGCATTAGAAGCTTCGTAGTATAAATCTAAATCTACACTATCTTTAGGTTCTGTTTCAAATATAGCACTTTGATTATTTACGGTAGTAAACCCTCCTTGCTCGTACAGAAAATCTACTATTTCTATAAGCTGATATTCACTACCATCGTGTGCTACTGCTCCTCTAGGATCCCAATTAGAAATATCAATACCTTGATTAGTTTGAGAACCATTAGGTCCTAATCTCCTAAATGTAGTGAAGAAAGAACTTCTAGCGTTAGCGGAAACTGGATTTGTGTTTATATTCCATTGAGAGGTTAGGTAGTCGTCTGAACCTTGACCACTAACCACCATGTATACATTGTCTCTATCTTGACTAAATCTAAACAAAGTACCAACGTCAAGAAGTCTGTTCTTTAAGTTGCTAAATCCAATAGGAGTATTATTACCGTAACCACTAACCATAGATATATAAAGCCTATCATAAGTACTGTCATCAACACCTAAATCTCCTGATTTAGCAAGACCTCTACCACTGAATGGAAACCCTCCTGCGAATGTGGCTTCACCGTCGGAATGCTTAGCATTATCTATAAAACCAATAACACCTTGACCATCATTATCCTCTGTGTATTGTATATTGCTTGTATAGCCTTGCCAAAAAGCACTAGTTGAATTATACCAACTAGCAAAATTAGGTTGACTACCATCGTAAATTCTATTAAAATTTGACAAATCACTAGAAGTAGTATAGTGACCAAATCCATTGAAATTGTAACTACTTTTAGGTCCTGTAGTAGCCGGGTTATTGAAACTATAAGTATCTATATAAGCTAAACGATAAGACTCTAAGGATGTGTAACTTGAAGAAGCACCATAAGGTTGTAATATGTTTTCTGTCAAAGCAAAATCTTTCTGAACTTTAACAAAAAATCTACCGTCAAACTCAGGCTTGTTTACTACTACTTCGTCCATAAACTCTAAATAAAACCCGTTTGGACTATTTGATGTAATGTCATCGTAAGCTATTGTTTCAGTAGAAAAGACTCCTAAATCTACTAGTATAGCAGGAAAGTTTGCTTCATCGCCGAACGGAGTCACTACATTTATACTACCATCAACACCTGTGCCAGTGTTTGGTTTAGATAATCTAGAAACCTCTCTATAACTAGTATAGTAAGTACCAGTGGTGGCTATGGCTTTTATTCTAACTTTCAGTGTACCTTTAAATTCAGAATCATAAAAGAAGCTTTGGTAACTATCTAGTGCTAGATCAAAACTACTAGACGTTACAAGGTGGTCTACATTACTAGTAAAAGCACCAACACTGGAGAAACTTGTAAGCTCATCATCAGTAACAGGTCTACTACCCATCACTCTCATGTCAAGCTTTATAAATTCAGGCGCTTCGTTTTCTATAGCTATAACCTTGTACCTAGCCTCTGACTCTACTAGAGTTTGTTCACCATGCTTCTTTTTAAGTATTAGGTAAGTCTCTTCGTCAACTTTATTTCTTTCTGAAGAAGGAAACGACAACCATATATTACCATCTTCAGCATTGTACCAACGGTCCATTATTAAGTTATAATATTCGCTAGAAGTTTCCTTCACATAGTATTTAGCGTAGTCCATCCAACTATCTGGCTGAGAGCTAGCCCAGTCTTGAGTAACTAGGAATTTATTAGACTTAGAAGCTTCGCTTTTATTTATAGAGGTAGAGTCATTTGATTGAGATATCGTTGTACCAGGGTTTGTTTCAGTCCTGTTACCAACAGATATTACAGGGGTTTCTCTTCCGTACTCATCGCCTATAACTAAACCAAATTTATAACTTCTAAGAGACTTTATAGATTTCTCTGGGCTTAACATTGTAGTCAAGTCTTTAGACACTATAGACTGATTTATAGCTATAGTAGAAGACATGTCATAACCTTGCGTATAGTTACCGTATATTAACCTATTTCCTACAATCTCTTGAGCTTTAGCTAGTCTAGGTACGTTATCCCAAGATCTTAATATCTGATCACTAGGCACAGTCTTATGTATCATCTCAGATGTAATAATCACATCGCTACTATTAGTGTTACCAGCAATGCTACTCCACTCTGGATCTACACCTTTTTCTACAGTCTTAACTACATATACATTAGCAGAGTCCGTAGATTTGTAGAGTATATCGATACACTTTATGTCATCAGGTCTTACCTTAGTATCTTGTAGTAGATTTGTTATAGTTAACTCTCTAAGAAGATTAGTCATACCCAAGTTATGACCTTTCTTAGGGTTGTAATCGAACTTACCAGGTATGAAAGCTATCTCAGACCACGGAGAGAAGCTAGAGTATTCATTATCATTGTACTTATATCTAAATGCAAACCTTGGAAACTTTAATTCAAATAAAGGTTTACCAGGTTGCTCCAACTCTACTAGCCATTCACTGTGGCTAGCTAATACATCTGTAGATATAGAGAGTATTTGAAGCAGGTACGATCCACCAAGCAAAGTGACTACACCTCTTATAGTAGATAAAACACCTGAAGTATCATTAGTACAAGTAAGCTTTACTGTATCACCCGAGATTATCTCAACCCCAACTCCACCGCTTGGTATGGTAACATAGCTCACACCTTCTATCTCAGATATTCCAGTAGTAAAGTCTTGACCAGTTATACTATAACTAGTAGAACCTTCTCTTATGCTAGACTTTAATTTTAAAGCTGGTGCAGTTCTAGGTGCTTTACGTATTACTGTGAAGTGATCTTTGGTTACAGGCTCTACGGTTCCTACGTAATCAGATTCGTTTTGTAATACACCACTTTTACTTTTGAGAACTAAGTTTGTATGTGTTGGTGTAGAGCTTTGAGGAGATGTTGTACCTTTCTTGCTTCTACGTATGTTTATTTTTTTAGGCTCTGATATGTCGTCTGTATAGAATAAGAAATCATCTATTACATTTATACCAGTTATTCTAGAATTGTAGTTAAACTCTAAAGCTCTTGGAGCTTCGAAAGAAAACCATTCAGCTGTGCTTAAGTTACTGGCTTGAGGACGATCTAAATATATAGTGTTGCTAGATATTTTAGCTATCTTAGTTCCTTCAGTGACTAGATTAGATGCACCAGTAAATGTATACGCTTTAATCACCATACCTACTCTATACGTAGAAGCATCTGCTACAGACATTTCAGGTATAGTAGTATGGTTGGTAAGCGAAGTAAATCCTAATGGGCTTACAGCTTTCGTTATACCAAAAACATCTACAACTACTGGGCTGTAGCTACCATCGGAGTCCTGCTCTATAATTGAGTCAACGTAGAACTGTGTTCCTATAATGCTACTTACGGCAGGTAGAGGCACATGCATGTCAGGGCTAGCGAATAAAAAATAACCTTTGTTATTTCTTTCATCTGCTACAGATCCAATGCACTTAGTTTGTTGATCACTTAAATTAGTGGTTAAATGAGCTATACCTTTACTTTCATTACCTTGTAGGCTCTGAACAGTACCTCCAGCTCCACCATCAGTGGTTCTAACTTGTATATTTAAAGCATCTCTATATTCACCGTTAGGAACAAGCCTTTCATCAAGGTCTTTGTTCATACGCCCAGCAGTGAATGTGTGTTTAATTTGTGCCATCTATATTACTTTATGGGTTTACCTAAACCTTTTAACACTTGAGTGAACTCTTCTATCTTAATACTAGATAACCTTATCTTAGCTTTTCTAGCTTCAGCAAACCTTTCTTTTTTAAATCTTTGAACTATGTATTCAGGTATGTTAGATCTTGAAGCTAACACACCGTATGCTATCCATTTGTATATAGCTTCCTCAGCAAACTTATGTACCACCATTTCAGCATCTGTACCTAAACCATCGCTTATATAGTGAAGCACTACAGTTGATCCTGCTAGTGCAGAGCCGAAGTGTATTAAACCTTTATTAGTGTCGATGTAGAAAGTACCATTGTCTTGTGAGTGCTGCGGGTCTAAACCATATCTTCTACCGTAGTGATCTATACAATTACCGTCAGTCTCATAGTCATCTCTTATTTCGTTAGGGGTGTGAGACTTATAGTTAGTCCATGTATCTGACTCTGCTTGGTATTGCAGGTTATCAGATGTAGAAGTTGCACCAGTGTTTGTCACTACTACCGGTGTAGGTGTAGCTGGGGGACCTATAGCTAACTCAGATATTAACACCCCTGGGTCGTTTGTTGTATCTGCTATGTCCCGAGGTAAAATTGCTAATTTACTAGCGTCACCTACCATAGTATGAGTAATGTTAAAATAACCCAAAGCATCCACCTTGTTAGTCTCACTAGAACTAGTATGAATCCCTACATTAATGTTATCACCAATGTCGCTTGAAAGATGAAACTGTATATAACCATCATTATCGACATCAGTATATAAACCACCAGACCCATCGTTTTTAGTTATCCGACCTTGTACAATAACTTTGCTACCGGCGGGCGAATTAAAGTTGGGCATATAACTAGGATCAAGTAAAGGGTCTCCATTTAAATCTTCTAGAGCTGTACTAAAAATACTAGGACCCTCTTCAAACTCGTAGGATAATAGCTCATAGTAAGTATCATCAAACGATATAGAATTGCTCGATACAAGAGACACGGGGTACACAAAGGCGTCTGTGTTCGTGTTAATACCGCTGGAGTGGAAGTTAACATAAGAGTTTCCAACAAAGTCAAACCTAAATGATTCACTACTAGTGGAGATAACGTCTTTGTACTCAACTGTCAGTACGTTACCACTTTGACTAACGTTAAATCTATTTGATTCTAATATTGCATCCTTCAGTTTGCTAGCTACGTCTGTAGAGCTTGAAGCTTCACTTATATTAACAAAGAACTTCGGTGATTGGTCAGTTACATAAGATATATCACCATCTAAAAAAGTAGAATTCTTGTTAAAGATAAAATGCATTGTACCTACTTGAGAGTTAGGCTTTATGTATCCCAAGTTCAAGAATTTACCATCAGGGATAAAAGCCGAAGGTGGGCAAGTTATAGTTAATTTTCTTAATTTAGCTTGGTTAAAGTCGTAAGCTCCATCAGTTAATTGTGTTACAGCGAATGGGTTAGATGTTTTACCAGTTGGATATAAAACTCTTTCTATACCATCATTACCACTTGTAGTAATCTTACTATAGTTAACGTAGTCCTGAGGTAATATCATTTGAAGCGTGTTAGGCACTTCAATCTCTTGAGCTTTAACAGACTTAAGTATATCGTAGCTAAACTCTTGAATACCTCGCATAGCGTGGAACTGTACATCAGTTCTATTAACCTTGTTGATTAATTTACTTTCACCTACGTAAGCTACCATAAAACCATTTATGATGCTGTCTAATGAAGTGAACTGATAATCTCCGTAGTTGTCAGAGTTACCAGATCCGTAGTATGTATTTTGATTTTGTGATAATAAACCCATAGTTAATTATTCTTTTCAGCTTTAGTATTAGCTTTGTCTCTCATAGCTGTTTCAGTTAAAGCTCTATCTTTTAATGCTATGCCTGCTAGCTCTAGTATTCTCATAACTAAATTGTTTTCCTCTGACTCATGCAGATCAAAATCTACAGAGTTAGCACTGTTGTACAATGCCTTACCTTGTAGAACAACGTATGCCCAAGAAGGAGATGCAGGTCTCTCTATGTATTCTATATTTACATTACCAGATCCAGTCGGATAGACTTTTATTTTGTTAGCTTCAGTTCTAGTATATACAGGCCTAGTAGCTGTAGGGTTAGTTAAAGGATTTCCAAGCATAAGCATTATATCTCTCTGCTCTACCCTATCTGCTTCTACATTACCCAGCTTAACTGAAGACAAAGAGTAAGCGTTAGTAGATAATGTATATACGTCAGAGGTTGCGCTGTAGTTAGTGGTATCAACAACCCTGTGAACAGACATTCTCTCGCTTAACATTTCTATTTCATCTCCTGTGTCTGTACTGTTCTTAGGTTTTAATTGAGCTGTCTTAAGATCGTGAAAATAGTTTTCAAATATCTCGAGCTGAGCTTGATCTGAAAAAAGATTAAACTCTTGCGGTGTTATATAACCTCTCTGGTCCTTGTTGGCTAAAGCCTGGACTTTCTGGTATACTCTGTCTATATCTACTATGTTGTTAGCCATATCTATTATTTTACTTTAATATAGTCACATAATAAAGTAGTATGTTACTATATAAAAAAAAGCCACAATCAAGTGGCTTAGTTATTATTCATGTGTTTTTGCTTGTGTTATTTCTAGATCTTTAACTACCTTTCGTAGATAATCCACTTCTTTTTGTAGATAGTCTATTTTTAAATCCTGTTTAGCATCATCAGGTAAAGCACCCATTTCACCTCTAGGCCATTTAACTCTAAACTCATGGTTAAGTTCTACATTGTCTTGCATGCGTACGACGTCTAATTGTAGTTGAGATATTTCTGCTCTTAGAGTAAACCATATACCTGCAAGAGAAATAATACCAGCTACAATACCAATTAGACTTTTTATATCTAACTGTACTTTAGAATTTTCATTTATATCGATGTTATCTTCCATGCTACTGAAATTTACTTAGCGTTATATTATCTATTGCTTTCTGAACTTGCTTCTTAGTAGCTTGTAGTTGCATCATAATATTAGGATCAAACCTTGATTGTTCTACGCCATTATCGAATATAATAACTGTAGGTATAGCTGTTACTTTATATTTCTTTTGAACCTTCAAACCTTTAACAATACATAATCTGTATGACTCACAATCTTTTAACGAGGGTAAAAAATCAACTTGATTACCTGCGTTCCATTCAGCCCAGAACTCAATTACCACTGTTCCTTTAGCGGTCTTAGAATCGAAAACACTAGGGTCAACAAACTCTTGAGCGGTTATAAATGTTGGTACCATTAATGCTAGTAGTAACTTATTCATATAACTTCTCTTTAATTGCTTTTAAATCATCTTTAATTTCTTTAACGTCTTCCTGTGTAGACATAATAGTTTGACGTATAAGCTTATCTTTCATATCGAACTCCATTCTAGTAATCTCTGGGTCTGCAGGCTCTGGCAATTGTCTAGCTTCTGCAATGTCGTTTTGTAGTGTGAACCACATGCCAACTAGTGTGAATATTAAAACTGCTATGCCAGCTAATGTCTTGATACTAATATTTAATGTAGTGTCTTCGCTTAATTCTTTACTCATATTAAAATATTAAGTAGTTTATACCAGTCTTTAATTCGTACGATGGTAAGCCCCAAAACTTCAGATGTCTACCTTCAACGAACATACTCAAGTGTCTGTTCAAGTTGACACCAAAAATAAGCCCAGCATCCCATTCTTCTTGTGATGAATCTCTTTGATAAGAGAAATCTGTTAAGCCTTTATGTATAGGATATAAAGATCCCCAGGTATGTAACCAGTAGTTCTCTCTGTATAGATAATAATCTAGACCTAACACCGCAGATAACTCTTGCTGTAGACCTATATCATCAAGTATACGTTTATTGTAATTATTAACTGCTCTACCGAAGTGGTATTTATAAAACTCGTTATCACTACCTGCTATCCACTCAGGACCGTCATCAGTTATTTGCATCCATATACCATTCGCTGTGGGTAAATACATTTCACTAATAGCAAACTCTTCCCAAGTGCCTTGATAATCATCCATAGGATTACAACCATATACGGGGTGTGAACGATGTGCTACTCCAATAGTAAAGTCTAAGCCACCAAAATTCTTACGGAACCTCAACTCTCCTAAGGTATACTTCAAATCTATAAGCCTATTATCCACATAATTCACCTTGGCTGTAAACATGTTCGATATATACCTAATATTATACTCCTGTTGAGATACGTCTACTCCATTGTTTCTATTGAAAGAGTATTGTAGTAGATACTCTAAACCAGGTGCATTAGATATTGTTGCGTAGTCACTAGCTTCGTGTTCGTTTCCTGTATAGAAATTACTTTGTTTAATTTGGTAATTGAATCTAGCTATCTTACGAATACCCAATGTTACTATAATGTTAGGATCGTTTATTTGTGTAGTCTCTACAAGTCTACCATCTACAAAGTTACTAACATGTTCCCAGACGTTATCAGGAGCCACACCTTCCACTCTAAAGCTAGTAGGCATTACCTGTGGTGTGTTCGTAGAGAAACTAGCGTAGAAAGTAGAAAACCTCAAGAAATCTAGCTGAGCATAAGCACTTTGACTCATCAGCAGCAATAGTAGTAGTATTCTTTTCATTAGCATTTCCATCTACGTCTAGCCGCTTTACCTCTTTCCCCAGTCCAGCTTTTAGATCTAGCACAGAATGATTTTCTACGACCGGCGGCTTTACTACCAGGCTTTACTTTACCAGTGACGGCTGTCTTGAGTTTACTACCAGGATTTTTTCTTTTGTAAGCGGCTACACCTTTCTTAGTCATACCCGCACCTTCCTTAGTGGTAAGGAAATTTCTTCCCTTACCTTTAGTTGTTTTGCGTATCGCCATTAGTTTTTATGTTTACTTTTAGTTGCATTGTAGTTCTTTTTAATTTCAGCTGGAGTTAAAGCTCTGTCGTATAATTTAACATCGTCAACTACACTTTCAAGATACCTATCAGCATGACTGTCCCACCCAATTCTTTTATTAAATGAATTAGTTACAGTGTTATTATTTGTGGTAGTAGCTTCTGGTGTAGTATTACCATTTATATAAAGTTTAACGCCATTAGTACCATGCTCTCTTGTTCCAGCAACGTGAACCCACTCGTCTAAACTAAAAGTACTCGATGAAGAGCATAGAGTACCATTCACGTAAAATCCGATTTTATTGTCTTGATTTGTAATCAAGCTAAATGTGTTTACGTCATTCACTTCCTCTCCATTACTGTATATGCAATTAACAGTACTACCTTGAGATAAAAATTTATATCTAACCCAACACTCAACACTAAACTCGCCAACGTTGTCGACTCCTGTAGCAGCAGGGAAATCTAAATCAGCAGTATCTTCTATCTCAACATACCCACTACCATTAAGATTCAACCCACCTAATCTAGGTTTATTCATAAACATACCTAAAGAGTCTTTACCAAAGAAAGGAACCTCTTGTAAGAATATTTCTGTAGGTGAACCTGATACGGTACCATGATTACTATTGATAGATAAATCATCCCATTGGTCTGCACCATTGTTTCTCCAGTATCCAGAAACTCCGTATTCTTGTAGTGAAACATTATCAATAACTAAACTATTTACATCATTTCTACCACCTATATATAAAAAACTTTTACTTGCTTGATCTGATGTTGCAGTAAAAGTATAGGTGTTTGTTCCAATTGGTACGCCAGAGCCTGCTGCATCCAATATATCATATGGACCAGCCCAATTACTTACACTGCTTGATGTTCCTATTCTAATTTGACCATAGGTATCGCTTGATATAATATCAACAGATAAAACATAAGTCCTACCTTCAACTAAGCTAATAGGAGTATATGCCCCTAAATATTCACTTGGACTACTAGCTAATTCAAGTTGACCACTTGTGTTTACAGACATTGTAGCAGATGGGAAAGTTGAACTGCTCCAACTAGGTATTTCTTTTACGGATACGTTTGTTACAGAACCAATGAAATTTACATCAGCTCTTAACAAAAGCTTATCAGTAGACCCTGCGATAATAGTTTGTGTAACGCTTTGGCTTGACGAAACACCATCCCCTGTTTCATCTCCAACTTTAGGATATAAAACTCCTGCAGTTCTTATTAAATCAAATTTAACTTGATATGAAGAACCTTGAGTAAGTACAATAGCTTGCTCTAAATCTGAATTTGCAGTTTGACTACCATCACAAGTAGCTTTATTATTGAATACATCAATATCCCAACCTACACCCTCTGTCCAATCCGAATCAGTAGCAAAATCTCTATTAACAACCTCTTCGCTTCCCAACTCGAAAGTACCATTAGATACTTCCTCACCTAAGTTGTACTTACTATGACCTGTAGAGTCAAATGAAGAACCTGAGTTGTACAATTCTAACACCTCATCTTGAGTTAGTTCAGATTTGAATAATGATACTTCGTCTATGATACCTTTATTGAGAAGTGATGTGTTATTCCTACTACCTATCCTATAGTGAGTAATTGTAGGTGCTCCAAAATTAGTGTGTGTTGCGGTTGCACTTTTAACTCCGTTTACATATATCCCTACTACTCCATTGGAGGATAAAGAGACAACTACATGATTTAACTTGTTGTTCGATAAAGGACTTGAAGTATCGCTGAAAGTACTGCTAGACGTAGCGGTAGTACCATCGCCTGTGTACACAACAATTCTATTAGTTTCAATAAGACCTACCTCAAATTTTCTAGCAGGAAATCCATCAGCAGATGAAGACAGCAAGCCAAATAAAGTTTCTCTATCTCCTGCTGATGCAACACTGTCTTCATAACTAAACCAACAAGAGAAAGTCATATCTTTAGCTGGTCCTATGTTACCATTGAAAGATCCTGTCACGTAATCATTGACTCCATCAAAAAACATCTTCTTAGAGAAGCTAGACATAGCATACTGAGGTATGTATGGTTGTTGGTGAATGAAAGCTTTAGTTCCTACTATAGCGAAATTCTCTGCTGGTTTTATTTCTTTTACGGAGATGTCGTCTATTTGAAAAACATCGCCTGCTATTCGACCTCCAGCAGTTAAATTAAGTATAGAACTACTATTAGATGTTTTCACAACTTCGTAGTCTACAAATTCATTTGTAATTACCTGGTCAAAAAGAGGGTAGTAAGAATAACCTAATTGAAAAGCACCTGCATTTGAGCTTGCTAAAGATACTTGTTTTGCTCTAAATTTAATTCGATAAGTTTTATTTGCTTGAAAAACATTGTTATAACTTTTTAAACTCCAATTGTCAGTAGTACTTGCAACATCTCCACCTGCAACAATATTAGCTACACCATCCACTATTGTGGTGTTATTTATTAGTGTCCAATTAGGAACTTCTTTTACGGATATGCTATTAATATAACATTCCATATCATTATATATACCTCCACCAAGTGGGTTAATAATGAATAAGGCATTTGTAGTTGGGGTTACAGTAAATGTTTTTACTCCAATCGTATCAAAGTTATTACTAACCCCACCTGCTAAAACTGTCAATGGTGCAGTTATAGATTGAATATCAATACTTATTTCATAGGTTTTACCTGGAGTAAGAATAGATTGCCTAACTCCTGCTGCACCTTGAGCTTTAGATGCATCATAATTTATATGCAACTGATTGTTTACAAACTCTACAACTTGACCGCTTGGTATTAGTTTTACCCAAGCAGTTGTACCTGTTGGGAAATCTCCATCAGTGATTTCTTCAGTTCCTAACTCAAAAGTTCCGTTCTGTACTTCTTCATCTCTTAACACAGGTGCGGCATCGTACACTCTATCCCCAGCTCCTTCGTTTAATCTTAGTAAAGACTTACAGTCTGTTGGTAAGATGTGAGATGCGTGAGTTGTTACTTCTTTTACGGTGATGTAATCTATTGATAATTTTGTAGTAGCTTCTCTAGTACTTATGTATAAAAAATGAGGGTTTGTAGGGTTTGTTGTAGTTATTACTTCATAAACACCATTATCATCAACAGTTTCAGAACCTACAAAAGAACCCCCATACCCTAACGTAACCTGAACACTACCACTCACATAATCAGATACTTTAAAAGAAATTTTATAGCTTCCACCTTGTACTGTTCCAATATTTTGATACAAATCGGTATTCGCGTTCGTAGTATCTACCCTTGCTTTACCATTACTTATAGACCAAGCTGGTGATCCTTCAGTCCAAAGAGCACCAGTAGTAAAATCTGTATCACTAACTAACTCCTCGCCTAAAACTTCAGCCACGCCTACCCTATCAAATACATCTTTATCAGGGTTCTCCCAGTCGTACTTAACATCTGTGGCGTTCCATGCTTTGTCATAGACTTGCACATCTGCTAAAGCACCATTCATTTCAGTGTCTTGTTTTCTGCCAAGTAGGTTAAAATTAAAGTTACCTGCTCTAGCCTGATTACTTGGAGAATAAAAAACACCGTTTATACCAAACCTAATTATATTATCAGAATCTCTAGTAACAATAAGTCTACTCCATTCGTCTTGAGCTATATTACTACCATGAGTTATAGGAGCATAACCTTCAGAGAGGCCGTTTATTTTTACTGTTATAGAAGTAGAAGAATTAAGTCTAATCCAGTTTAAGTTAAGATAAGCATTATTTTCATCCCTGCCATCTCCAAACACAACGCAATCTGTAAAAGTGTCTGGTTTTACCCAGGTACATACAGCAAACTCTCCTGGAAGATTAGCATCATTTAGTTCAACTATATCCCCATCACCATCAAAGTCTAACGCCTTACCAGAGTATAGTATACCATCGTTAGAGTTTTTAGAGTGGTCTTTTATAGAGTTTGTTATCGCCCTTAAAGATACACTAGACACTGTTGCTGTGACGCTATCATTTTCATGTGTCCTACCAAGAGTTAGAGTTCCAGAAGTAGTTGAAGTAGCTTCAAAAATATTAGTACCTACACTTAAATTGTGAGGTGAATTACCTAGCTGTACTTTAAGTTTTTCATCGTTATTAATAGAGTCTACTACAACTTTAATTTCGTACTTTTGATTTACAATTCCAGCTGAGTTTACATTTATACTAGCAGTTCCTTTAGTAGCAGTGCTATCATATTCTATAAAAAAAGAACCTTCTCTAATTTCAACTGTTTGTTCGCTTGGAGTGTCGTTATTTACTGTCCACCTATTGTTTGGGTCTAGTTGTTTTACGAAGACGTTTGTAATTGAACCATCAAATGCATCTGATACAAACTCAAATCCCCCTGCTAGTGAATTTGTAGGACTCACATAAAAAGTGTAAGTACCGCTTTCTGTAATATATGGTGTGTAGGTACTAGCATCAGCTGTCGTTACAGCTCTAAACCTACCACTTGAAACCTCAGCAGAAAAAACTACTTGATATGATTCGCCATTAGTAACTACATTCTTTTGTTTTACCCAACCATCACTACCATTTGAAACTACTTGGTTTTCACTTACACTCCAATTACTTTGTAGCTCCCAATCCGGAACTTCTTTTACGGATATGTTAGATATTGATAATGCAGTTGCACCACCTTTTCTTTTTATACTTAATTCAGTTTGACCTGTAAATGTAAATGTTTTATTTCCATTGGTTGATGGTATAGATACGTTTCCATTAACTAAAGCTAATTCTCCACTTACATAGTTTGAAATAGTATATGTAAGAATGTAAGTTTTGCTAGATACTAAAGATGTGTCAGAAGTTAATAATGATGTTGTTTGGTCATCAGAACTTGCTAAAGTAGCCACATTATTTGCAACGCTCCAATTTGAACCAAGCTCCCAATTAGTAATTTCTTTTACGGATACGTTTGCTACAGAACCTGTAAATGGTGATGAATCTCTACCATCTATCCTAATATCAGTATGCTCACTTGTAACATAATCAGTGTAAGAACCTGATTGATAAATAAAAATTTTACCTTTATCTGCCATGTACACAGCAACTGCCCCACTATCTACTACGAGATCATAAGTAATTTTCAACATCCTTGAAGAGTTGCTCGCAAATATAGTCTGAGAATTTTCAGTAATAGCTGAAGTTCCGTTTAATTTATTATTAGCAACACTCCAGTTTTCATCATCTACCTCCCAATTCGGAACTTCTTTTAAGGATACGTTTGATATTGTAACATCTGTCCCTGTTGCTTGACCTCCTTTTCTTTTTATTGTAAGTTCATCTATTGGTCTGTCCCAAGAAAACGTAAATTTTTTGTTTGTACCTATGGTTGCTGTATCTAAATCTAAATCAGATGCTTGTTGTAAAACTAGTAAATTTCCATTTGTACTAACAACATCATAAGTAAGCACAAATGTCTTACCAAATGGGCTGTTATTAAGAAATTGCTTAACAAAAGCAATCCCACCTGTAGCTGTATTATTTACCCTCGCACCACTTGCAGTTATTGCTGTACCATTGTCTACTGCCCATTTTACATTTGGTAAAGGAAAATGACCATCTTCAACCTCTTCACTACCTAATTCGAAAGTTCTGTTCTGTACTACTTCATTTCCTAAGTTAAAAGTTCCGTTCTGCACTGCTTCACTCCCTAAATCAAAAGTAGAGTTTGAAACTAAGTTAGCACTAATCTCATCAAAAGAATTATTTCTTACTTGCTCCTCACCTAGTGGTGCTTGAGTTCTATCAGCCTTATAGAATAGTTGTAAACCACTCCTTACTATAGACCTTAACGCTCCCCCTTGAAGAAGCGAACTACCTAAACCTAACATATTATGCTATGTAAGCTAGGACAGTACCTTCAGTTATACTCACAGCCGTGAATAAACCGTATATAGTTCCACCAGCAGGAACAGTGACTGCAGCTAAGCTATGTCCATTCACTGAAGTAACTGTAAGTACAGCATCCTCTAAACAAGTAACAGCATTGTAATGTGTTGCTAATGAAGTTGATTGACTACCTGTTAATAGATCAAAACCTTTTTGTCCGAATGTTGCTAACTGGTGATTACCAGGGTTTGCTAAATTTGAGTAACTCATATCTTTATTTTTTAATGTTAAAACTCTTTCGAGGAATTAGGGAACATGCCCTCACATAGAATATTACATACTTAGTGAAACAGTTAAGTGGTAACTATTCTAAATAAAAATAGCCACCCGAATTGGATGGCTATAATTATGATAGTTTAAATGTATTAATTTAATCTCTTCTCTATAGAGTTGAGTACTTCCATACCTTCGTCAGTCTTGAACCAAGCAGCTAGTGCTGAGTACGGGTGTTCGTCAAATGGAACAGTCATTAATTTTCTACCTGTACTACCCCAAGTGAATGTTCTGTTGTCAGGCGATAAAGAGATAATACTAGCTTCAGTAGCTTTAATACCTACATTACGTAAGTGGATATTATCATCATTCATCAACTCTAAGAACAACTCTGGATTGTTACGAGCAAATAGTAGTAAATCTCTTTTAAGCTCCTTAGAACTCATCCTAGATACTTCAGATCCGATCTCTGCTCTCATAATAGCTTCAGCTTGGTCGATGTCCATATTAGCTGCTGCGTTCATAGCATCAAGCTCTAGTTGAAGATCATTCATCTCATCGATAGCCACTGCAACATCGTCTCTTTCTGCGTATAACTTGTTTTTATGTGGGTGATATATTGATAGTAATTTCTGTAGAGTTTGCATATTCTTTGGAACCATAAGTGTTCCGTTAGAGAAAACTATTTGAGCTAGCTGTCTCTGACCTTGCATCTCGTCTACAAATAAAGTTTTTTGATTTCTAGTATACAAGACTTCTCTCTCGTAGCCAGCCTCCTCGTCGAAGTAGAACATACCACTAGTCTTCAATCTAAGACTTAGCGGTGACTTATTACCTGTTAAGTAATAGAATCTATCCTTAATCTCCCAAGAGTTTTTACTTTTAATTTTTTTAGGTTCGATGATAACATCAACCATTTCATTTGCTGCTAGAGTACTTAGTGCAACTTCTTCAGTCGCCTTAACTTTAGCTTTAGCTTTTACTTGCTTCTTAGCCATAATATAATATAATATAAATTAAAAAAAAATAAAGAGAGGACCGAAGCCCTCTCTTCAACTAAATTATCCCTTCATCATTACGAAGTTATTAGCACCTTGAACAACTAAACATCGCTCAGTTAAGAAGTGCATTTCCATTGCATCAATATCAGAAGTAGCAGCTCCAACTGAACCTGTAGTCCAAGTTTTGAAACGACGATCTTCCATACCAGATGATCTGTAACGTACGTGTAAGAATGGACGCTTAAGGTTTTTACCTAAGTTTTGGTCGTAAACAGATGATACACCTGCAGGTACGAACATACCTTTAACTTGACCTAAAGCACTAGAAGCAGTACCAGGTTCTACGTCAGCAACACCACCACGAGTAGACTTATCGTTTAAGTATTTCCAGTCAGTTTTGTAGAAGTCGTAAGAACCTCTTCTGAAACCAGAGAAACCTAAGTTTAAAGCCATATCCCCACTGTTGTCAAACACTCCATAAGAAGTACCATCAGTACCGTATGAGTTCATACCTGCTAACATATCGTCAACAGCTAAAGCAGAAGTTCTGTTTAAGAATAACATGTATTCTTCGATAGCACCTTGCTTATCAAACTCTTTCAACACAATATCAAACTCGTCTAGACTAAGATCGTTAAAGCTAATGTTACCTCTGTCTTCAACAGCTGCAAATAAACCTTCAGAACCATCAGGAGCACCAGTAGTACCACCATTGAACTTTTCAGCTTCAATCATAGCCATTTCGCAGTAATCAGTAAATCTAGCTCTAGTATCACCAGCAGCTTTCAAGTACCATAAGTAACCGTTTTGACCTTCTTCACCAGAAACTTCAACCCAACCAATAGCTGATGCATCAGATCCAGAAACCTCGTAAAGGTCTTTCATGATGATAGGCTTATTAGTGTAAGATTTGAAACCTGGTTCGTTCGCATTAGCTCTACCCGGTGTTCCTTTAGTAAATTCAGAACCATAAACGAATATAGATATATTCTCACCAGTAGCTTGAGTTTGAATACCAGCGTTTATTAAAGAATCTGAAGTGTAAGGTAGACAAGTTACATCTGCACCTGAAACTACACTTACGTAACATTTAACAGTAGCATTAATGTCTGAAACTAAAACTGTGTCACCTACTCTAATACCGTGAGCTGCAGTAACTGTGTTACCATCCACGTCTTGAGCTATAGTTACTACGTTAGCCGTAGAGTTAGCTTTGTAAGATAAGTGTAACCTACCTTGCTCAGACCAAACAACTTGGTCAGCAGACATAGACTCTTCAGCTCCTACTTTTTCTAAGAAACCTGCAATAGTTCGGTTTCCAAAAAACTTCAGACTCTTCTTCGATCAAGTCTGGTAAATATTGTTGTGCCCAGCCTTTAGTAGCAGCAGACGTAAAGTCTATATATGCTGATCCTAGGGTTTGTTTCCCTGCCGCTGGAGTAGCGTTTAAATTTGCTCCTGGATTTAATGCCATTTTTTCTAAATTTTAAATTAACGTTTATTTCTTATTTTGAATTTGAAGTCTTTAGATGAATCACCTAGAACCTTAAACTTAACCCCACCCACTTGCGCCTCGCCGTGAGTTTGTCTAGCTTCAGTATTAACGTTCTTACCTTGAGCTACAGCTCCTTTGATTGCATCTGCTTTTCCTTGCTCATAAAAATGTTGAGCTAAAGCATCAGCGTTCATAGCTGCAAATAAGGATTTGTGATAACCCGCTGCGTCTTGTATAGTATTATCTTCACCAACAAACTTGTTGACAAAATTACTTAAGTCGCTTTGAGTTTCTTTGACCTCGGTTTTATTCTTAACATTGTACCTAAACTTTTTGTCTCCGACATTGAAATCAAAACCTTTGAACTCTTCTCCGAATACAGTATCTGTACGTTGTCTGAATGCTTTTGCTGTAGCTTCTGTAGCTTCTTTTTGCACTGCAGAATCTTTATTGTATCTATTAAAAAAATCTATAGCCTCTTGCTGCTCCGTTGACAGGTTGCTTCCAGCCTTGATCTCGTTATAGTACTTATCTTTTTGTTTCTCTAAATGTTTCCTAGCGTTAGCCACTTCTTCTTTTAGAGCTATCTTCTTTCTCTTAATATCTCTATCTGAATCTACATCTTCATCAAACCCAAACTTTTCTTCTAGCAAGAAACTTCTTTCCTCTGGAGATAAATGTGGTTTAGACTGCTTGTAGTACTCGTCTAGAGCATCTGTTGGATCTAACTTGCTAACGTCAGTGTTTAGTCTAACATAGTCGCTTATATCACCGCCAGTATCAGCCATGAAGTCAACTAGCTTTTGTATACCCTCAGGTAATGCTTTACCAGTTTCTTTAGCTTCTGCAATTACTTCCTCGACAGTTTCAGTTACAGATTCTACTTTTTCTTCTACAACTTGATCAACCACTTCCTCTAGTACTGGTGCTTCTGCTTCTTGTACTTCTGCTTGCGGCTGTACTTCTTCTTGTTCTTCTGCGGGTCCGGCGTTTTCATCGCCTCCCACCATTCCTGCTGGGTCAGTTGTTGTTTCTTCAGTTTCACTTACTGGTGGTTTAGTTAAGTCTACTTTGTAGACTTCTGGCTCTTCGTTATTACTAGAACCTAGGTTTACTTTTGTTACGTTATCCATAATATAATTTTATAAAATAATTAGTGAAAGGTATTACATTCCGAATTTACTCATACCAGCTCCACCTGTTAATACATCATTACCTGATGATTCAAACTTTTTAACGGTTTCACCTTCTTTTATTTGTTTTTGTGTTTCTAGTTTTTTATCTTCTCTTATGTCTTTTCTATCATCTTCAGCTCCTTTAAGACCCATGCTTAATTCGTACTCCAACCTCATTAGCTCTTTCTTAACTTCAGCTTCTCTTTCTAAGTACTGCATCTTAAGTTCGTTCTTAGTCTGTTCTAGCTGTGCTTCAGATTGAGTCTTAGCTTGGTTCTTTTGAACCTCTGCTTGAGCTGCTGCTACTTGTGCTTGTTGGTTAGCCTGTGATTGAGCTTGTATATTTTGCTGCTGCATTTGCTGATCTCTCTCAGCTTTCTTCTTACGTTTAACCTTTAGTAGTTGATTAGCTAACTTTATGTTTCTAACATCTCTAAGATCTATAGCGTCGTCTAGCTCTATGAGCCCTTGACCTAAAGCAACCTGTATATTGTTCTCTAACATCTGACGCTCTTCATCATCTGGCATTAACTCTATGAATATACCAAAGTCATATAAGTGTAAGTCTTTAATTTCCTCAAGCGTTGCCACGTTGTGAGAACCTATAGCTCTAATGAAAGCTTCTTTAGTAGGTGAATATTCTACAATGTCAGAAACTCTTAGTGAAAGTGACTCAGCCACCTCGGAAGTCAAGTACATCATTGACTGTAGTATATGTCTTGTAGCAGTATTAGAGTTTGCTGCAGCAATTTTCTGTATACCAACTAAAGCATTTTTATCTGGAGTAGAACCATCTCTAGCTTCATTTAAACCAGTTACGTCTCTAATCATTTGCATATAGTAATTATACGTAGTTATCAAGCTCTGTATCTTATTACCACCACTACCATTTTGTATTTGCTGTATAGGTACTTTCCCTGGGTTCATGTCCCCTTCAGAGGTGAATGATCTACCTATGACAGAACCTGTTTGGAAGAACATGTTTAAAGCCTCTTGAGGATTGTAGTTAGTTCCATTACCTAAATCTACTTCAGCTAAACCATCAGCGTCTAAGTAAACACCGTCAGGTACCATTCTGTTCAATACTTGTTGTAACTTTAAGTGAGTTAACTGAATCATATCAGCGAAACCAGTTATTCTATTAACTAGTGACTGTATTCTACCTTCGTAGACTCTAGGAGCTACTATGTTGTAATTCATTTTAACTTTACCGAAGTCCGATTTAGATCGCATCATGTTACTAGCCATCTCCCACTTCAAGAGTTTGTTAGACCCTAGAACATAAACACCTTCATATAGGCATTCAACAACCTTATCTAATCTACTAAACTCACCGTCCATATCAGGCGGTGGGTTAAAAGTATCATCCTTAGGTATAACCTTATCAGCACCTGTTCCTGTCTTCTTTAGCTTATAAACATTGTTAGCATGTGTTTTGTAATTAAAGTACAATACATCAACTTTATTCCTATCGTAATCAGTTCTAGTGTTCGTTATATCTCTAGGTCCTTCAACTAACTCTTCTATTTCAGACTCCGTTAGGTTAGGGAATTCTTTCACTAACTCGTTTATAGGAATCTGTTTAACTTCACCAACATAGTACATGTCTTCAAAGTATGGTGATTCAGTATGGGAATACACTAGGTTAGCTGGATCTACGTATTCTACTTTAGCTCCGTCACCATAATTAAACGTGGTCTTAGTAGCGCCTATACCTATAGTTACTAAATCATATATAGCTCTACGCTTTATAAGATCGTAGTTACAACCCTCTAGCAAAGTGTTTATAGCTTGCTCTTCAGCTATTTCTACAGACTGCTTGTAGCTAAGCTGCATGTGTAATGCTAACTCTTCTTCAGTGTCTGGCAATGATTCTTTTTTATTCTCATAAAGGTCTATACCCATCTGAGACTTTACGGTGTCATTATACTCTTTAGATCGCATATCTCTAAGCATAGACTCCATATACTCGGTTCTTTTGCTTACACCGTGGGTATCTTGAGAAAAAGCATTTATTTCGTACGCTCTTTGAGACATACCGTTAACTACTATATCTACAAACTTGGATATAATAGGCACAGGCTTCCAGTCTAGGTTTAAGTAGCTAAGGTCACCGTTTATTGAAAGCTCGTTCTTATACTTCTCTATAGGTTGTTCACCTCTAGCGTATAATCTTAATTTGTGAAAGTTATTATTGTTATCATGGTATCTATTGTTGATGCCATTGAACCATTCTGACTGAATAGCCTTAGCAACTCTCAGACCGTAGTCTTGAGACATTTTTTCTAAATCGCTTACCGCTTGCGACGGAAAGTTTATAACAGACTCTGCCATATCACCGTTTAATTATTTTTGAGTTAAATCCATTGTTGCTGTATTTCGATACCATAATATTTAAGGGTTGTCTTTTAGTCTCTGGGTTTGGTTTATATAGATGCCTATTGCAAGCCATGATCGCTAGACCAGAACTTATAGAAGCATCGAACTTTGTTCTCTTGTTTATATCAAACTTAGACCAGTCATTTAGTGTAGTGTTAAAATACATAGTACCGTAAGTACCATCTTCACACATACCTACGTGATCGTTAATATACATTTCAATAGCTGCAGCATGTGCTTGCTTTATATCTTCACTTGAGTTAGGTATACCACCAACTTCTTTTTCAGCAACTGAAAGCTTGTTCCATACTTTGTCTGGCCTGTTCATACTAAAACCTCTATAACCTCTTCTACGTAAATAGTACAATAGACGAGGTTTATTGTTCTCTGCGAGTATTGGCATCCCGTAAAATACTAATGCCATTAGAACGTCCTCAAAGAATATCTCAGCAGTCTGAGGTCTAGCTAAATACTCTAAGAAAAAAGTATTAGCTGGAGCGTCTTCCATACTGAATTTTGTAAGACCGTGTAAAGCTCCTTTAGATCCTTTACCATCCACTGTCCCTGATATATCATAGCTATCACAACCAAACGCACCCATGTGCTCATTGCCTGGATACTTAATACCGTTTTTTATTATAACGTTATTCTGCGATCTACCATTAGGAACCCAGCTAACTTCAAACCTACCATTAGGGTCTGGATTAAAATGCACCTTAGTATCTTTAACTCCGTTCTCCCATTGGAAGTTTCCTCTAGTTGTTACGGATGAGTTTCTATTACCTTCGTTATAATCTATCTGCTCATATATCTTCATCAAGTTAAACAAGCTAGACTTAGTCTCGTCTCTAAATGCGTGTTCTTCTGTCCTTGGGAACTGACGGTAAAATTCGTTTAACGCATCTTGATCATCTCTAAGACCATCAACTTCATTCTCCCAGTGGTCAACAACACCGTAATCTATAACATCACCTCTAGGATCTACAACTTCTGTAGTTGGATCGTTAAACACAGGCATACCATGCTCATCAATAAACCCTTCGTAGTTCCACTCCATGGGTAT
>JACKZZ010003166.1_pt1 | contig 51376 bp, 22 predicted proteins | sample 8027871 | NCBI WGS metagenome assembly JACKZZ01 (sample SAMN15724774, study PRJNA655200) | protist metagenome | isolation source: fluorescence activated cell sorting (FACS) single amplified genomes of... | place: USA: West Boothbay Harbor, Gulf of Maine | collected 2000-07-19
TAACTTATTATTCATAACTTAACGTTAAACTTAATTCATTCAAAATATTTCAATTTATTAAAGTTAAAGTTAAAGTTAAAGTTTAAAGTTTAACTGCTTTACTCATGTCAACATTAATAGCTGAACATCCCCCAAATATGACCTCAGGTAATTCATCAGGTTCATTCCCCTGTAAACACAATCCCATATCACAATGCATTGTTTTACTATATGATGTAGCTATACCAACAGTCCATTTAGCAACAGCACTACTACCAACATCTACATCTAATTCAAAATAATTATCACCTTTATAGTAATATTGATTTAATTTATTTCCAAGTAATGTTGGTGTGTTTTGTGGTACTGTTGTTTTTACTATGTAATTACCTTCAACTATTTTTGGTATTAATTTAAAACGATTATTACGAAAATCATTATCATTACCATGAAAGAAAGGTCTTGCTATTTTACCAAAAGGGGTATCATCCTCAAATAATTTTTTATCTGCTTCCCAATAGGCAACATATGAAAGCCATGGTGGTCCTGGTATCATAATATTCATAACAAATACAAAAGTATTTTCACCTCTTTTTAATGCTTGACATACACGATTTCTAGGATGTGCACATATATTTTGTAGTGATTTACCAGTATCATATAAATCTATAGCAATTAATTTAAATAAACTAGGAGCTGATTCAATTTTTAATTTTGTTTTCATATAATCTGAACTTCTTACTTTAAATGATGATGCATCTGGTTCCCCCCACATGTTGTCTGGAATACGTGGTGGTGGTGTATTTCCCATCCATACTCTTTCACCACTTGAAGTTTTTAGATCTACTTCTGTACTTGTACCTGTACCTGTACCTGTGACTGGGCTAGGAATCGATGATTTTTCCTCAATACGGCTATGGTTACTGTTACTGTTACTGTTACTATTACTGTTGGTATTGGTATTGGTATTGGTATTACCACTACTATTTGTTTTACGATTACCAGAAAGAGATCCTTTATCATTTTTATCACCAATATACTGATAATCAGCTGCATTAAATGAAATAGGAGCAAATCGAATGATTTCCATTGCATCCTTTATGTCTAATATATGCATCATCAACTTCTCTAATACTTGATCCCTGTAACCTCCTGTAGTCCATATCCATCCACGTGGATCCATTTGTGCAACAAATGAGATGAGACATTCACTTTCAACAATGTCGTAGTTGTGACTACCATTACCATTACCATTACCATTACCATTACCATTACCATTACCATTACCATTACTGTTACTTTTACTACTATTTCCATTGCTATTGTTATTGTTATTGCTATTGTTTTCTGTGTCTTTAGGCCCACTGATAATATATGCAGCATGTAAATCAGCCCGAACATAATTTTCGATAATAGGACAATCATGATGTAAAGTACTATCTAAACATATAATATAACTACCATCATCATTTTGTCTCCAATATCTCATTAAACATAAATCTCTTGGTGATGTTCCTGTTTTTATTGGACTTAATTCCATAGAAATAGAATCTAATAGTACATGAATTACATCTAAATAAGGTTCCATTTTTTCTACTAATCTGATAGATTGTATTGGTCCGGATAAATTAGCGTTAGTTAATTCTAAGATATTATTTAAAGCTTGTTCTGGTGTACCTTTAACTGGCATATTAATGCGTAAACAAGGTAATGGTAATGATTCATCCTTGCCTTGTTGATCATTGCCATTGCCACTACTACTACCACCATCTCCGTTGTTGTTGTTACTATTGTCATTGTCATCGTCATGATTCCACCCACTTTTACTGTTACTGTTAGTGGCACCATTCACATCAGATCTAGATTTAGAACTAGAACTAGGTACAGTACCAGTACCACTACCACAAGCAGCATATCGCGGACTAAGAATACGCACACCATCAATAATTTTATGTAAATCCCAATGAGTGTTTCTTATCCAATTTTCCACTTCTCTAATCCTTATTCCTGGAGGTGGTGCATATTTCTTTTCATATTTTTTATTACCATTGGGACGTTTTGTATTTGATATATGCATACTATTAATACCACTAGCACTAGCACTAACACTAGCACCAGTACCAGCATTAGCATTAGAATTAGCAATGTAAGTGGTTGATGAAGACAAAGACAAAGTAGCACCTGGCACTTGACCTTGTAACTCTATTAGTTGACTATCTATAGCATGCACCCACATTTGTGCATCATGATAAGTATCACATGCAAGTATTAGATGTCTGTCATTATCAACAAAAGCTTTAGTACCGCTACTGCCACCACTACCACTACCATTACCATTACCATTACTTGCTGCTGGTGGTGGTGGTGCTGCTGGAGAAGTTCCATTACCATTACCACTAGAACTAGAACTAGAGGGAGAATCTTGATTTGAATTTGACTTTGATTTTGATGATGAAGAATCACCCCCTTTTTCTTTATTTTTCTTATCAGAACTACCCCAAAATCTATCCCATAATGAACTTTTTTCTTTCTTTTCTTTGCTATTAACATTAACACCTACATCATCTATTTTTGTAGAATTCGCTGGTGGCCAACTAAGACGAAACACATATTGTTTCTTCTTTTTATATTCATCAGATGAAATATCAGATACTTTACAAGTAGATAATAAAGTGTAAAAACCTTTGGGTTCGGTATCTGTAGGCTTTAAGTAATAGTGCAATGTTTGACCACGCAAAACAAAATAGCGATCACCCCAAATATTTACTCGGCTACCATGCTTGCGCATCCATCCTTCCTTACCTATATTCATCCTGACAAATTAATACAAAGGATTCCAACTCAGAAGAGCAGATGATGAGGGAAATATAACCTTTGGCTAACTATGGCAAACAAATCTAAATAAACCAGTGCACAAAAATCACACTGTACAAACTATCTGTCAGTCAAAACTAAACGACAGTAGTTTCGTTGTTGTTGGTGGTATGGTTTTAAAACCCAGTGGAAATTGAATCCGAGAATACCATGGAAAATAGTGACCAATCAAAACCTAAATAACGAGGCTTTTACGTGCAAACTAGAGTTTGATCGTTGTAAATACACTCTGATAGTGCATAATATTAAATCAAGCCAACAGAGTATTATAAATAGAAGAACCTGTACAAGTTTCTTGCAACTTATAACTTATAGTTTTGAAGGTGCATATATAACATATGGCTATATATAACAATAACAATGTCTAATAATCATGTCATCAGTGGTAATGTTTCCGCTGAAGATTTGCAGAATGCATTGTCTGCATTCTATGGAGATAAGCGTAAGATAGTTATTATTAATGATAATGATAATGATAATGATAAAGATAATGGTGAAGAAGATGGTGCTGCATCCACTGAAAATGATTCAGAAAGTAATAACATAGACGAAGATAACAATACTAATGTTTATATTAATATTAATAAATATAATCAATTATCATCATTATTAAAAGAAAAAACAAAAGAATTAACAAAATTAGAAAAAACATCAGCAAAAGCATTAGTAAAGTTTCAAACATTTCATTTACAACAAAAACAATTATTTGATGAATTTGTTATATTAAGAACAAGATATGATGAACAAAAAACACAATTAATGGAAACATTATGGGATAAATGTAGTGTATCACATCCAGAATTATCTGAAATACCAAAATGTGAGAATGAATTATTATTTTTAGAAGATGAAGATCGTGTTGGTATATATAATTTAGGTGAAGTATTAGGTGAAGGACAATTTGCATTAGTAAGATCATGTAATATATCACATAGTAGAGGTATAGAATATGCAGCAATACATGAAACACATGATTTAACACGTGAATATGCTATGAAAATATTATCAAAGGAAAGATTATTGACATTTCATTCATTAAAACGTGTTAGTAATGAAATAAAAATATTAAGAGCATTAGATAGTAAATATATTGTTAAAACAATGGATGTTATACAAACAAAAAAAAAATTATATATTGTTACTGAAAAAGGTGGTGATTTATTTGAATTTTTTGATGAACATCCAGATGGTGTACCAGTATCGTGGGTAAAAGATATTACAAGATGTATATTAAGAGGTGTACAATATTGTCATCAAGCAAAAATATGTCATCGTGATTTAAAACCAGAAAATATATTAGTAAAATTTGACGTTGATAATGGTGTGTGTGAGGATTTAAAACTATGTGATTTTGGCTTAGCATCTGAGTATAAATCAACTGAACCATTTACAGATTTTTGTGGTTCACCTGGTTTTTTTGCACCAGAAATGATAACACGTGGTTCATATTTTGGTGATAAAGTAGATATATGGTCTTGTGGTTGCATCTTATTAGAATTAGTATTAGGTCATGATAAATTTTGTGAAATATGGATGGTTGCATATGATTATGAAGTAATGCAAGAAAAAGATCAATTCTCAAATGAAATTAATACTTCATTAGAAAAATTAATGTCAACTTTAGATTTTAGCAATGACTTCAATGATTTTATTATGAATTTTTTAAGATTAAAACCATCAAATAGAACATCTATTGCAAAATTATTAACTCATCGTTGGTTAGAATTAGATGAAGAAGAAAAATTATATTATCAAACAATATCGACTGTACGTAGTAGTGCTAGTCCATTAACTATTAATGATGGTGTTGGTAGACATGGACGTAATAGAACACAAAGTGGTAATCTTGATTTATCTACTGATATTGGTGCAACAGGTCCACCAATACAATCACCAGATTTATCTCGATCTTCATCAGGACAAGTAACAGGACATACAGATACAGAATTACTTAAACAAGCATTTCATAATCAATCCGAGAAGAGCGTCGAAGTGTCCAAGAAGGATGTAGAGGCTGTCGAGAAGAGTATTGAAGAGTCCGAGAAGGATGTAGAGGCTGTCGTGAAGAGTATTGAAGAGTCCGAGAAGGATGTAGAGGCGGTCGTGAAGAGTATTGAAGAGTCCGAGAAGGATGTAGAGGCTGCCGAGAAGAGCGTCGGAGCAGTACAGCTAGATCTTGATTTGCTTAGCTCTGAGCTTGATACGAGGACAAGCAAGGAAGGCACAGTGCCTATTGAAATACACGTTGGATTCGAATGTGATGCATGTGGGGTAACTCCGATCGTTGGCCCGCGATTCCGTTGCTGCACTCGCCTTAATTATGATCTATGTGGGTCGTGTGAGGCCAAGAAAACAGAACCATACCAGAGCACGAAAGCGGCAGCTGGTAAATATAGTGGAGACTTGGAAGATGGTATACCACATGGAAGTGGGCGACTCATAAATACTGATGGTACCTGCTACATCGGCGGCTTCAAGCAAGGCAAGCAAGAAGGCCAAGGTAAGTTCACCTTTGCTGATGGTAACTGCTACATCGGTGGCTGGAAGCAAGGCAAGCAAGAAGGCCATGGTAAGTTAATCTATGCTAGTGGTAGCTGCTACATCGGTGGCTGGAAGCAAGGTGAGAAAGAAGGCCATGGTAAGGTCACCTTTGCTGATGTTAACTGCTACTGCGGTGGCTGGAAGCAAGGCAAGCAAGAAGGCCATGGTAAGTTCACCTTTGCTCATGGTAACTGCTACATCGGTGGCTGGAAGCAAGACAAGAAAGAAGGTCATGGTAAGTACATGAATGCAAACCAGGGAAGTTCATCAGCTAATTTTCGCGGTCAGCACCTGAAAGGAATTAATTCAGTTATCTTTTCACCAGATGGCAGCAAAGCAGCGACAGGAGGATACGATCAGATCGTCAAAGTGTGGGATTCGTCAAGTATGAATGAGATCAAGTCGTTATCTGGACACACCGGGAAGATAAATTCTATCTGTTTCTCTGCTGATGGACGTAAGATAGTGATGACTGGTAGTAATTACACATGGGAGGTATGGGATGCGGAGACATACAAAGTGATCAAGACATTAGTTTATAAAAGCCATGTTCTGTCAGCAAGCTTTTCTTCAGATGGCCTATCAATTTTGGCAGTGGGAGGTGATAAAGATGCCAAATTATTCAAAAACTACGAGAATAGTGATGAAGAGATCATAGTATTCCGAGGTCATACCGGTTCGGTTAATGCTGCTTGTTTCTCCCATGATGGTTTTAAAGTATTGACTGGCAGCTCTGATAAGACAGCCAAGGTGTGGGACGCAACCACAGGTAAGGAGATACTAACACTTGAAGGACACTCTGAGTCACTAAATGCCGTGGCTTTCTCTCCAGATGACCGTCATGTTGTCACGGGTAGTTACGATGGCACAGCAAAGCTTTGGGATGCAGAGATTGGTCATATTATCAAGACGATGAAAGGCCATGGTAAGGCCGTGAACTCTGCTTCGTTCTCTCCCAATGGTCATCAGATTCTGACAGCTGGTACTGATAGATCAGTCAAGCTTTGGGACACTGATAGTTTACTCAGTGGAGATGAGGTCATGACCGTACTATGTAATAAGGATGATCCGATAAACTCGGCAGTGTTCTCACCGGATGGCCAATATGTACTCACTGGAGGTGATGATGGAGTGCCAAAGCTATGGAACCTCAATGCACAGGTAATAGAAAATAGTAAAATGTGCCTTATTGACGCCATCGAAGACGCAGTCCTAAGGTATGCGCATGGTGATAGACCTGAAGATTCTTCGCTAGAGGGCACCCTGTTTGAGAAGCACCATTATCTTCTGCATTACCCAGTATTAGGCTATTCTGTTATGAGTCATTTCATTAAAAACGAGAGATTGGATAATATCGAATGGTGTGCTCGAGTGTCGCCACGGTCCCTTCTCCTCGCACATGCAATTGAAAAGCGTCCAAACAAATGCACTGCTCTGGAGTATAGTATCGATGCAAAGAATACAAGCATATGCAAGTTCTTATCACAGGTCTACACTGAAATGATGTTACCAGATAGTGCAATAGTCAAGAGTCAGAGAATGCTATCGAATAAGGACATGAATGCAGACTATCACAGTAAAGGCGTACCAGTTTGTGATCTCATCGAGGTAAAGGATTTGGTTCTGTTGGCAAAAATATACCCAGATCTCATCTTAAAGCTAGTGCAAAAGCTGATTGCAGTTCCTCACGTCAAGACAAGTCTAGTGGGAACATGGAAGAAACGAATCAAACGCTTCAAAGTGTGTGGATCTACCGAATGTTATCCACGTGCCATTGAGAAGGAGAAGGAAGATGGTTCCAAGGAGGTCATCAAGTTCTGGGATCACTCCAGTGACTCACTATCCAAATTGCCAGCAAATGCTACAGAAGTAGCTGTAGAGACAGCTATATTGCCCCTTCGTGATGTTGCATCATTGGAGCACGACTTTTTGGGTGCGGTGTTCCGAGCAGCGAAGGGCGATATTATGCCGTTCGAGTCTGAGTTTTTGGAGATCCTCATAGACTTCAAGTGGAAATCGCATGTGAAGCATGTGTTCATGTTGGACTGGTTGTTGTATGCAGCAATGTCTATAGCTTATGCGGCACATGCGATGTGGTTCATCAAATATTCTGCACTTCCAAATGGCCATAATGAGAGGAGTATGGGTATTCTGTTATTCTCCATAGTATGTTGTCTGCACTTGTACTTCTTTTGGCATGAAGTGAAGCAAGCGAATGCTGAGAAGGGATCAACGCGATGTGTAATGATTGGGACACATCTTCGAGATCTGTGGAACGTGCAAGATCTGATCCGTCTGAGCTTAGTCACTGTGGCACTTGTGTATTACCTTGTGCTCCTGGTTGACTCTTCTAGTGGTGGACATGTGGACCCTTATGGCTTACGCTTGGTGTCCACGATCAGTGCTATCACAATCCCATTGTTTGCAATTGGATTCTTATTCTACTTACAAGCCATCAAAAGCTACGGAGCTCTTGTGCGTATGGTCTTCAAGATCATCGAGTCAACTAGCTCTTTTTTGGCCGTTCTCGTGATTCTGACCTTTGGATACTCTGCGTCGTTTAATCTGATGACGTTAACAGATTACTCCTCTGTAGTTGTAGATGATGCGTCTTGGAACACGTATGCTAATTCATTATTGAGCAGTACACTACTAATCATGGGAGTAGATGTGACGGTCGACGCCATCACTGAGACGCATTATGCTCCAGTTGCAGTGGCATTGTTGGTATCGTTCATGCTTCTGATGGGTGTGATCCTGCTCAACCTGCTCATTGCCATCATGTCCAGCAAGCACGGTGAAGTGAAGGCTCAAGAGCGTGCCTCTGCTAACTTCAACAGAGCAGGCATCGTAGTGGAGTACGAGAAGCTCATGAGCCCTGCAGACAAGAAGAGACCAGAATACTCTCCAAAGTACCTCCAAGTGCTGCGACCGGAGAGAGTTGTGGAGAGGGACAAGAAGAATGAGGATATACAGGCATTAGAGCAGGTAGTGCATGACAAAACAGACGAGTTAAATAACGAAACATCTCATCTTCGAAGGATGTTGGAGACACAAGCTGAAGATTCCAACAAATTTAAAGTGGTTTTGAAGGCAGAGAATGCCAAGATCAGAGAGATGCTACAAACACTGACGAACTTGTTCCTTGAGAAGAAGGATGATATTTAGTGTAAATTAATGTAAAATGTAAAGTGTAAAATCATGTTTATCTTTCTTATTTTTATGCTTTATCTACTTCTTTCTCGCGAGTCCGTATAAAAGCGGCTTGACGGCGTGATGTTTCTCATATTGGGAGAAACATCACTAGGCATGGCATACATGACACTGTATGCAAGGATTGCGAGGTACTTATACCAGTAGTAGTTGTGCTGTTGTGCTGTAGTTCTTATCTACAAACAATCTTAAAAATTGCAAACTGAAGCTGCTTGGTCATCCACAGCTAGTGCAACAGCAGCAGCAGCAGCAGCAGCAGCAGCAGCAGCAGCAGAATCACTCCAAAGTTGCGCCCTCTGCCTTGGATTGAGCTTGTGAGTCTTCATTTACAAAGGGCTGGAGGTTGGGGGGTAAATAAATATGGAATATTGATATTGATATTGATGGATATGAGTAACTATTAATGTAATGGAGTGAGACAACTAAAAAACTACAATTGTAAATTATGTTTATTATACATTATCGCCAATAAGTGTGCAGTGTCTATCTCTATATCTCTTCCTTCCTTTGTCTTTCTCTCTCCCTTTTTCCAATACTCAGTCACATTCTATCCTGCACTTGTACTTGTACTTGTAATTGTACTTGTACTTGTACTTTTGCTTTTACTTTTACTTTTGCTTGGCCTTGGCCTTATTTGCTGCGTACATGGATCCTCCTCTATAGCCACCAGCAGGTGCTACCCAACTCAAATATTTCCTTTCCGACAATGTAGGCCAAAAAACACTAGTATTACTGATACTGTTACTAATACCGTTGTTGTTGCTGTTGTTGTTGCTGTTGAGGTTGCTGTTGAGGTTGCTGTTGAGGTTGAGATGTCCTTTGATAAGAAAAGTTTCAATAATATGAGGCTTTAATGTTACTCTTATGACATGCGCAGACCTCTTAGAACCGTAACCATTACTACTGTTTAACTTTAACACTCTAGCCTTTTCATCATAAGCAGTATGCTTTTCTAACATATAATCCAGTGTGCTGTATACGTCAGACATACAGATACCTGTGCGTTTACTTATGTCTTTGACAAGTATACCAATTGGTTGATCTTCATAGCTGCTATCTATTGCAAACTCCAAATCTGTTACATATTTACTGTTTACAGCAGTAGTGTTACTCTTACTGTAAGTGGTTGTATCAGAGCCAGTGTAACGAGTTGTGTGACATGTGCCTCTCATTTCTGAAATAGTCATGTTTATATCTTTTTCCTTTTCCTTTTCCTTTTCCTTTTCCTTTTTCTCCCCTTCATTATTTCTGCCTTTGCCTTTACTTTTACTAGGACTGCTACTGCTACTGCAACCACTACTACTACCACCGCTACTGGTAGCAGTAGTAGTAGCAGTAGTAGTAGTAGTGGTATCTGAAAGAAGTTGTGATCTCGTAGATGAAGTAACAATCAAATGTTTCAATATAATTATGATCCAATACTTACGATAAGCAATTTCTCCAAGATCAGATAATGGCTTCTCAGGCGATGCATAAATATTTCCTTCAATCTTCGAAAGTTCATAAGATATATCTATCAATAACTTACCATAACCTGAACGTTGATACGGAGGTAGTACCATAATACATGCTAAATTATATCCTTGGGGACTATTTTTTTCTTTACTGAAATAACCCACAATTTGTGCACCTTTGACTTTATCATATTCACATAAAATGTAAAATAAAAAGTTTTCAATATTATTACATACAGATTTTGTTTCTAAAAATAATTTTGCTAAGTAACATACTGTAGTGATAGTGGCAGTGACAGTTGTAGATGAAAGAGATGTTAGTAAGGTGAATTAATGGATAGAAACATCATCATCACATCAAGAACGAGGAACACACATGATATAACAACAGAACAGAACAAAGCAGAACAGAACAGAATAACATCACTTACAATTTTGACAATACAATGTATTACTTTTCCCATCAACTTCCCACATTGCAATACATTTAATAGGATCTTTGTAAATTATTTTACCTGGTGGATTCCTCAATGGACAACGATGTTCAAATAATGAGGTTGGATTCAATTTATAATCTAAACAATATGAACATAAAAATAATTTCTCTCTTATACGTTGTGGATTATTATTCATATTATTATGTCCAATGATAGTGTGTGTATGCTTATGTACATGTGTGTGTTTTTGTGTATTTGCACTTCCACTGCCACTACTATTACCATTACCATTACCATTACCATGGCCTATGTTTATATTCAGACCACTATGATTATGTGTACCTGTACTTGACATAGAACTATTACTACTACCACCACCACCACCACCACCACTACCACTACCACTACCACTGCTACTACCACTGCTACTACTACCACTGCTACTATTGATATCAATAGGATAACAGCTGGTGTACCATGTATCTATGAAATGTTGTCCCAATTGTATGGTTTGTAAAGTTCGAACATTGTAAATCTTTTTACTTTTTCTTAGTATAGATGAACTTGTATGTGGTTGTGGTTGTTGTTGATTAAGGTTAGCGTTTGTATTACTGTTACTGTTACTGTCATTGTTGTCATTATTGTCATTATTATTACCATTGCCATTGCCATTGCCATTGCCATTATCCTTAACATTGCTAGTACTCATACCAATGCTACCAAGACCAGCATTGACACTATCCCTATCATTTTTATCTATCACTAGTATCCCACCTTTAGGAGCAACATCTACTCTTTTATTGATATTGATAGTTCCAATACTACTACCATCGTTATTGTTATTGTTATTTTTATTGTTATTGTTGTTGTTATTACTACTAATTCGCAATGAACCATTCCCATTCTGTTGTTGATTCTCATCAGATTTGTTATCATCATGATGATGATAATGACGATTGCGATTTACCCAATCATTATTCATGTTCATGTTCATGTTCATGTTCACATTCATATTGTCATCACTATCATATAGTTCCGATTGTGATAAGCCAATGATTTGTCCTTTTAAATTAAATCTAGAATCAATCCTATTAATATCAACCCATTCATCTAATCTTGAATCATAATTTAAATAATGTACAAAATATTCATGATGTTGTGGACCAATGTGATTACTATGGATTAAACCTAAATTTAATTCTTTGAAATATTTTTTTAATAAACGTTTATGTACTATTGCTGTTGGTTTCCATATATTTTGTTCTATATTCATTTGTACATTAAAAACATCTCCTGGTTCTATAGGAAACTCTTCAAAATCTTCATCTTCTTCAACATCCATATCCTTGACTTTATCTTTAGATGATTTAGATTTAGATTTATTAACAACATTAGCTTTCTTCTTTACAATCTTCTTTTCTTTCACAGTTGATGCTACTGGAGTCTTAGAGATAGGTTTTGCTGATTTCTTAGCATTCAATAAAGGTCTACGTCCGACAATTCCAGGCATGATTAAGGATTTTTCGACCAAGTGATACTTTAGATATATACGATTTAGAAGAATCTAGATTTTGACTAGCTTAAACGAAACCTTTTTCAAAATAAATTAACCGTTAGCGACAAAATTGCAGGGCGAAGAAGCTTCAGACTACAAAGAAAGCTCGGGCTTTTCACAATATCCCATTTCCCAATCCGAAAAGAATCTCTTCTTCAAGAGACTTCTCTTTGCAAAACAGACTATTGGACGTATCGAAGCACTCTATTATTAGTGCATATTGCCAAACCAAATTAACGGATTTGCTAGGTAGTGTTGGTGTGATTGCAACATAATTGCTGTATGTAATATCATGATCTACAAAAGGCAAGGAAAAAAGTATGTGGCTCAAGTCAGGAAAGATTAGTTGCCAGGGATGCTTATTCGAGAGGGGGTACAATCATCAACCCATTACAACGTGCCAGTGGAGTCAAGCGCAGGAGGGTAAATTAAGGACACTAGAAGCAAGAGCACGAACATGACACTGTATGCAAGGATTGCGAGGTACTTATACCAGTAGTAGTTGTGATGTAGTTCTTATCTACAAACAATCTTAAAAATTGCAAACTGAAGCTGCTTGGTCATCCACAGCTAGTGCAACAGCAGCAGCAGCAGCAGAATCACTCAAAGTTGCGCCCTCTGCCTTGGATTGAGCTTGTGAGTCTTCATTTACAAAGGGCTGGAGGTTGGGGGGTAAATAAATAGGGAATATTGATATTGATATTGATGGATATGAGTAACTATTAATGTAATGGAGTGAGACAACTAAAAAACTACAACTGTAGTGTGGTAGAATTTGCAGTCAATTCAATTTAAATCTGCTTATATACTTACTCCTTCTTGAACAAAATAACGCAACGCAACAGATCTCTTTTTTTCTAGCTCTTCTCACTTTCACTTAACTTCAATTGTTTTCTTGTCTGTCGATTAACAACTCTGTCATATTTCCTGTGAATGTCCTGTGAATATCCTGTGATGTGTACTTTGCGCGTTTTACTTATTATCTTACTTACATTAATTCATTTTGTTTATATTGTTTGTTTTATATTCATTTCCTTTCATTTCCTTTCCTTTCCTTTCCTTTGATCATTGCTAAATTCCACTTCTGCTCCATTGATCTAACAAAATTTCTCTATTCTGCTTTAACAGCACTATAAATTTTATCAACAAATACAAATGATGAAAAATAACCAACACTTCCTAACATTAAAAAAAAAGCATATGATACAATTCCAGTATAACCAAAATAAAAGGATAATTGTAATAGACCAGACATATTAGAACGGTACTCTAAATAATAAAAACTATAACCAAATATAAATAAACCTGTAGCACCACCATTAAATATTGATGCCCACCACCAACGATGATCTTCTCTAGCTAATTGAAAATATGTTAATGCAACTGTTATAAAACTACTTACTATAACTAACATAATATATGCTAAAAATAAGATACCAAATAATGTATAAATTTTATGTCCCCATATTGCTGCAAAAATATAATGTAATTCAATATAGATTGCACTAAATGGTAAAAATCCAGCCATAAAAATTTGTATTATTGGTTTTTGATACCATAATAATGTACTACTACTTGGTATTTCTCTAACAGCTTTATTTGTTCGACATGGTGGTTTATATTCTTCAGTTATATTTCTCCCTAATATAGCACCAACGACAGTTAATGGGACATGAACAAATATTAAAATAGCTAATACAATTAATATTGTTGTAAATGGTAATGCAGCTGTACTATCTGCTGTTGCTGCTATTGTATTAACAAACATAAATACTATACCTAATGGTACTGGGAATGTACATGCTGTTAATATAGTATTCCATACCCAATTTTTACCCTTTAATTGTTTAAATACTCTACCAGCAACTAAACCACCAATAACACCACATATAGAATATAATATAATACATGCTGTCATAACACTACCACGTTTTGTTGCTTTAAATACACCTGCTAATACACATGATAATAATAAAAAGATCGTAAAAAATATTTGTGAACCAGCACCTAATATAGCTGATAATAAACTAACATTATTAGGTACCCTAAAAACATCACCATGTATCATTTTCCATCCTGTTTCTTCTTCAGCTAATTCTTCTTCATCTACATCTAAATAACGGCTAAAATCTTTTTTTAATATTCTCATTAATATAATAACTAAAAATGCTGTTAATAATAATACTAACACAAAAGAATTAATGATAGATAACCAATGTATTTCAAATGATTTAGGTATAAATGTATTATCTGCATAACGTTTTAATCTATTTTCATATTTTATTTCAGGTTCATGTTTCCATTCTACACTGTAGGAGAATGTTATATCTTGACCTGTTTCAATATCTGTTATGTCAATCTTTCTTTTTGTATCTGTTGTTACATTTGCTATCACAATTTGATTTTGATTATAACCTAAACTAAAATGTAAATGAGGATATAAATATACTCTTGCACCTTGAATACTTTGTCCTAATAAAAATTCTTCATGTACAACTTCACCTAAATATCCCCATAAGGGTAAATCATCTAAAAACATTTCAAAAAAATAATCACTTTCAATACTATCTTTTAATTGTTTTATTTGATTAGCATCTAAATAATCTTCACATAATGAACGCCATGGTACTGGATCCATAAATGTTACTTCATATGGTGTAGAATGTTTACGTGAACCACTAAGCACTTCACCTAAATCTTGCTTATGACGTCTTTGCTTACCACTATGCATACAAAATGGTAAAGAATAATATGGATACGTTTCAGTAGGATTATTAAAAGGTCCTACAGTATTTGCTACAACAGCTACAGGTGAATGTAATTCATATCGACGAGCTTCGGCATCAGCGTTTATCAAAGCCAAAATTGCACATAATACAACTACAATTAAATACATAATTGAAAATTCAACAAACAATCTATGCAATGGCTATACCTTACTACGATAAACAACTACAAACAGGAAGAGTTTGAATGAATTATTCTATCTCTCACAACCAAATCTTGGAAAAATGAGGTCGGAGAATGGTATTTAAAGGAAGAAGGGAAATCTTGATTATAAGTTTGTCTGTATTTAAAGCTAACGAACCAAAAATTTAGTTGAGGTTGTACTTTCTTAAAAAAATTTGCAAGCATGTCGCAGCTTCTGCAGTATTACAAGTCTTTCTCCCAGCAGAGAGCGCCTAATCCTACTTCTGTCACTCATCCTACATTTGAAGATCTAAGTATTGATGATACTCTTACAGAGTTGCAAAGGTTGGTTAGATATACTAAAAGTTCAATTGGATTGCAAAGGTAGGTTGAATGATTACTGAAATATTTCTCTCTTCTTGTGTGTATCCTCATTTCATTCATCTTCTTATTATTTCCTTCTTTAATTTCAACCAATTACCTATCCTATCTATAAATCATCTAACTTTTAACTTTTAACTTTTATTTATTTCCATATGATTCGATTTGATATCATAAAATATAAAATAAAAATAGGCTCGTACATGTAAAAATGATAGCAGATGTAGCCAATAGTGTTGGATTTGAAGATACTATGACATTTATTTTACCATTATTAGATGAAATATCACATGACAGTGAACCAGCTATAAAACAACAATTAGTTGAACAATTACGTGCTTTAGGTGTATTATTAGCAGCAAATGGTGATCGAGGTTATACAGCATTATTAGAGATAATATTACCATTAACTGCAAATTTATTAAGTGATACTAAAGCAGAAGTTAGACAAACTGCTGCAGGTACATTAGTAAAATTAGCTGAATTAATACATAGTGATGACTTAGGTCAGCATGTTTTAACAATAGTATTACGTCTAGCCCATGAGGATGACAAAGAAGAAATGAGAATGACAGCAGCCCAATTATTAAATTTATTAGTTGATAATTTAGGACAAGATTTATGTAAACAATTTGTTATACCAGAAGTTGTTAGTTTAGCAGAAGATCCTGTATTTCGCGTTAGAAAAAGTACAGCATTAAATTTTCACCATATCTGTAGAGTTGGTGGTGATTATGAATTATTTGAACGTTTAATGCCTGCATTTGTTAGATTGTCAAAAGATGATATGTATCGTGTAAGAAGAGCATGTGCTGAAAGTGTTTTTGCTATATCAGAGCATGTATCAGATGACATTAGAATCGGAGTATTAGTTGAAATTTATTTACGTTTTGCTCAAGATCCTGCAAGATTAGTAAAACAGTCAATATTACAACAATCTGGAATGTTTATATCAACATTACCAGCACGTATTGTAAATGAAACAATATTAGGACATTATATATCAATGGCTAGTGATCCAACAGGGGATTTAATAGTTGATGCAGAATTAAAACATTATTGTGCTTTTTCATTTCCAGCTGTATTACAAACTATTACATCTTCAAGATGGAGTGAATTAAGAGAACTATATCACATATTAATACAATGTCGTGCACCAAATGTAAGACAAAGTATGGCAGCATCATTACATGAAATTGCAAGATTATTATCAAATATTAAAGGTTTAGTAGAAGAAGAATTAGTTCCAGTATTTGAGGAATTAATACAAGATGTTGAAAGTGTACAAATGGGTGTTATGGTTAATTTAGCTATATTTTTATCATATTTATCTGAACCATGCCGTATAAGTTACTTACCTGAATTACATAATATATTACATGCAACAAATCCATTTAATTGGCGATTAAGACAATGTTTAGCAATACAATTACCAGTACTATTAGATTTACCACCAACATCATCATTATATGTGACGTTATTTCCATTAGTGATGACATTATTACAAGATCCTGTAGCAAGTGTTAAAAAATCTTCTTTTCGTGGTGTTAGTAAAATGTTATATTTATTATATAAATTAACACCCGAATATATAAAAGCACAAGCACAAGCAGCTGCTGCATCTGCATCTGTGACAGATGTTACAGATGATGATAGTAATAGTAATAGTAATAGTAATAGTAATAGTAGTAACCATGTTGATGATAGCGATAGTCGTAGACATCAACAACAATTTGATAGTGTATTAAAAGCAGTTAATGGCTTAGCATTAGGGGATAAATACCAATCACGACAATTATGGGCAGACTTATGTTCAAATTTATTAAAATTTTTACCGACAGATTTATTCGAAAAATATTTTTTAGATGGTTTGCTTTTATTAGTTAGCGATAATATAAGTAATGTTAGAATTGCTATATCTGGTGTATTTTGTTCGTGGGGACCTGAATATAAAGCACCATGGGAAGAAACAGAAAAAGATAGTTTATTAAAAGAGGGTTCAATAGATGAAGGAAAAACAAGTACTGATGATGATAATGAAAAAAAGAAAGAAATTGTAGCCACATCCTCATCCTCATCCACAGCCACAGCCATAGCAGCAACAATTTCGGATTCTGAATTTAGACATGATAAAAATCCCTGGTTATGGTTTTTAGAACGTAATGATATAAAAGAATGTATAAAACGTTTGATAAAGGATCATCCTGATGTTGTTATTAATATGGCAAATTTAAAAGTTTTTTTTCCAGATATGCAAATAGAACTTGTTAATTGTAGAGGTTTGCATGAAGCACCTGGTAGTAGTGGGTTAGATCAAATAATAAATGATACAACGGGAATGTATGGTGGTGATAGTTTTAGAAAACATTATGGTATTGATGATAGATCAAGTACCACAAGTGAAGTAAGTAGTGTCGAATTAGAACCACTAGACATAGAAAATGCCAATAAGAGGTTATCAGGTAGACGTGATGAATATTCGAGTTTAACATTACCTGTTACAGTTGGTGGTGGTTCAGGTTCTGATATGACTATGGCTGGCGGAGTTGATGATGGTCTACCTACTTTTGCAAATAATAGGAATAGATCTAATAGTCCTACACTAGAGGAAGCATTAGAAGTTGAAGAAAAAGCATTGTTTGCAGTAGCTGGTGCAGGTGATCGTACTTCTAAATTAGAAGAGGAAGAAAACCAAAGCAGTGATCCTGAATTTTTACCTATTAAAGATCCTATGAGTGAAGATGCAGATATTATGAATGATGCTGATGCTGATGCTAATGTTGATGTCCCTACTGCTGCTGCGGACATGCCTCCTATGCCACCTCAAGAGTAAAGAGTACAGTATTCATACTTATAAATAAATACAAATACAAATACAAATGCACTCTAACAAATAACAGAAAAAAGGTGTTAGTGTAAGTGTAAGTGTAAGTGTAAGTAAAAAATAATAGCATACAAAACCACCAAACACAACACAACACAACACAACACAACACAACACAACACAAAGCAGAGCACTAGAATAAATGAGTCTAAAGCTTACTTCTACATATGAAATTGTAAATAATAAATAATAAATAATTAATAAAGGAAAGAATAAATTGAATTGAATTTACTTGAATTAAATTAACTAACATTATTGAATTAAACTTTTTTTTTTTTTTTTTCGATTTTTGATTGATTTTTACTTCGCATTATTTTTTTCCTCTTTCTTAATCATAAAATCCTCCTCCTTTCCTAGTTGAATCATTTATTTGACTTGTAAAATACCAGCAGCAATAAGTTTTTCAATTTTTCCTCTTAAATGAGGATCTTGCATAGCTTGTTGTCCATATTCAGGTCTTTCTTGCATATCCTGTAAACATTGTCGAACAGCAGGATCTTGTAATATTTGCTGAATTTCTGGGTCAGCCATAGCATGTGCTTGCCTTTCTTTCATTTCTTCTGGTGTCTGTGTTGTATTAATTTTTGTCATACATGATTGCATACCTTGTTTACATAATGAATTCTCTGGTTCTAGTTGTAAACCCATTTTATATGAATCCATAGCTTTATGATATTCTTTCATGAATAATTCTATATCACCTTTCTTTGCCCATGCTTTCACATATTTACTGTCTAATTCTAATGACTTGTCAACTTCTCTCTTAGCATCATTAAATAAACCCATTTTTAAATATGCTGCAGCTAGATTGTTCCTATATGGAGCATTTGTTGGATCACGTTTAATACATTCTTCATATTCTTTAATAGCATTTGGAAAATTTCCTTCTCTAAATGCTGTATTACCTCTTTCTTTTGCTTCTAAACCCAATTCAGGATTAACATATGCAGCTTTTTCAGCTTTTTTATATTCTAATTCAATTAATTTTTTTTTTCTTTCAATAGCTTTGTCAAAATGTTCTAATTGTGCTTTAGCATAGAAATCCATTGCTAGTTTATAATTATTAGCTTTTAAATGTGCAGCTGCAATACGTTGTAATACTTTTGCTATTTCTTCATATGGTGCTCTATTAGTTTTACCAATATCTAATGCACTATTACATATTTCTATTGCTTTATCTGTCTGTCCCATTTCAACATATACAGCAGCTTTATTATTCATGAACATGATGTTGTTATTATCTAGTGCTATAGCTTCATCATATGCAGCAATTGCTTCTTCAAATTTTTTTGCTTTATATAAATCATTACCACGTAATTTTGCTGCCATAGCAGGTGTAACTTCTACTTTTGGTTTAGGAGCTGGTGCTGGAGCTGGTGCTGGAGCTGGTGCTGGAGCTTGAGGCATATCACCACCATCTTCACCACCCATACCAGCTGCACCAAGTACAGCTTGTAAAACTTCCATCATCTCTGGATCAGCTAACATAGCTTGAGGATTAGTTTGCATCATTTGAAGTTTTTGCATAAATACAGGATCAGATAATTTTGGTCCGAATTTTGGATGCCCAGCTAATTTTCCGAGCATTTGTGGACCAAATAGTCCACCCAAACCACCACCAGGTGGCCCAGCTTCAGCACGTTCTAATTCACCCATAGCATCTTGTAAACTTTTATCGTTACTATCGACTTTTAAACCAGCTTCTAAAGCTTCTCGAGCTTCATCGAATTGTCTTGCTTTTGTTAATGCTTGACCCTTACGAAGATAACCTTTTGGCCAATCTCCTTTAAGAGCAATACATTTATCTGCATCAGCTACAGCTAAATCTGGACTATTATTGTATAAATGAGCCATAGATCTATTAGAAAAATATGTGTGATCTTTATCATTGAGCTCAATAGCTTTGTTGTAATTATCTATTGCATCAGCATATTCTTTGGCAGCCAAGTGTTTGTTACCAGCAGCTTTAAACTCCACGTCAGTCATCTCGACAGTCTCTTTATTGAAGAATTGTTAATATTCTAGACGGATTTTTTTTGGGATGATTTTAGTCACCAAGCAAATATGTCTGGTATGATATTTTAACAACTCTTCTTTTAAAAGGAAAACAACGCACACCTTGTATACTAGTTGTATCTAAGTTTGCTTTAAAAATATCAATAAAGTATTTTGTTGTTGTATTTTTGATCCCATTGAGTTGTTACTGATTTTTTTAGTGGTTTTATTCACTTAGTAAAGTTGTTTGTAAGTACAACATGGATAGAGTGAGAATATCAAAGAAAGATAAGCTGGCTGCGTTATCAGCAAGTAAAGCTAAATCAAATTTGGCACCTAAAAGTAAATATGAAGGTTGTATATTCATGGGTGAAGCAGAAAGTGCACAATGGGCATGGGATCATCTCTGGTCAGCAGGTGGATCTGATTATGTGAAATTAAAAATATTGGATACTATAAGAATTGAACATGGAAACATATCATCTTGGATATTTACAATGAATACAGATGGTTTTATTAAATCACGTTCTAAAAATAGATTTAATTTACCATCTGTATTTGATAAATGTGTTGATACATCAGAAGTAGTACAAACACCTGATACATTATTAAAAGCACATTATGTTCAATTATCATCCTTATCATCATTACCAAACAATGATAATACTACAATATTAAAATGGGAAAATACAAAAAAAGGTGAATTAAATGACATCTTTGGATCAAAATCTGAAAAACCAGCTGCATTGATATGTTACAATAGTATAGAGGAAAGTTCACGTTTAAGTTTTGCAGAAATAACATTAGAATTAAATACAAATAATAAAGCAAGTATATCACAAAAACCTAAAGTTTTAACACAGTTATATTATCAAGGACATTCAATCCCATTAACATCTGATGAAAAATGGCAAATTAATAATTTCACAGATAAAGATAAAGCTGCATTTCCACCAAAAAAATTAACATGTGTTAATAAAACTACATGTAATAATACAGAAATTTTTATAAATCATTTAAAAAAAGTATTAGAAGATCGAAGTAAAAGTAAAATTGATAAATTAATTGTTGTAGTAGCACTAGAAGGTGTTGATGATGGTGAAAAAGTTGTATGGCTACATCATGTCAAACAAGTAATTTTAGCTGATAATAATAATAAATCTAATATAAATAATATTTATGATGATAGTAGTGATCCATATGCCATAGATTATGATAGAAGAAGTAATGCCACAAGTGATATATCTGGTAGTAATGCATCAACAACAACGTACTTACGTCGACAACAAGCTATATGTTCTGGTGATTTTTGTGAATGTCCATTAGATGAAGAAGGAATACAAGCTGCATTAAAATTAGCACCAGATGGTACATTTAAACAAGATTTGGCAAGGGCTAGAGCAAGAAATAATATTACTATAGATGGTAATGGTCATGGTACTGGTACTGGTGGGTCACCTATAAAAGATTCTGATGGTAATGCTTTAATTAATAATGATCATTCCGCTATAAATGGTGATAGTTCAAGAACAGAAAAACATACTGGTATTATTGATACTGGATTAAAAAAAAAAGTAAATCGAAAGATTCCTATGAAAAGTATTGCTCTATGTCGTAAAGAGGCAGAAAGTTGGGAATTACTTGGAAGAAGTGGTCATTATGATGATGTTACAATGCCATGGAGTAATAATGTATTTGAATGGTGGTTTGGTGTTGGTAAAAATTTAGCACAGCATAAAAATAGTGGTGCTACTGTACCTATAAGTAGTGCATACAATGTAGGGAAATCTATATTAGGAATGAAAACAATCAATGAAGTAACAGATGATGCAATAAAAAGAAATCAAAATGGTAATGGTAATGGTAATGACAATGAAGAATATGGCACACTTGGCGATGTTAATCTTGATGATGCTGAAATTGATCCAATTACAGGTGCACCAATACTTGGTAAATCAAAATCAAAAAAGAATAAACTATCATCGAATGATAGTGTTGGTGGTAGTTCTATGCATAGTAATAGTAATAGCCATAGTAATCGTAGTGCATTATCTAAGAATATCATGTATGATTTAGCAGGTGATAATTCTTACACTGGACAAACAAGACGTAGCGTTGGTCAAATGTCATGGTATTATTCTGAGGTAAAAGTATGTCAAACATGTTATCAAACATATCGTGATATTGATAGAAGAAGAGAAGCTATGCAATTAAAACAATTAAAGGCAATGAGAAAAAAACAACAATTACAAGGTGCTGATCAACAGGAATATGATCGTCAAATAGAAAAAAAAATTTTTAATCAAAAAAAAATGGCGTCGAGATTATCACAACCTTTAATTAGAGAAAGCAATTCTGCTGATGGCAATTCGCCTAAACGTAATAGTAATAGTAATAGTTATGGTGCAAATAAGGTTGTTGGTGCATCAAATGGTGTATTACCACCATTACCATGGCAATTACGTAATGGTGAGAATGCAAAAAATTATGAAGATAATAAATTTTCAACAACAATTGTAAGAAATATTCGTTCAAAAGCACAAGGTATGGCACGTGCTGTACAACAAGATAAATTAATGGAAAGAGTTGAAATGAAACAATATAGACAAAAAATGATGACTGGTGGGATGTTAGATGAAAATAGTCAAATGCTTGATGAATCATCACAATTACAATCATATTATGCTGGTACCACAGAACAATGGCAAGAGTATACAGGACAATCAAGAATGGAATCAGAAATGAAAATGGCATCTATGAATCAGCATAGAAAAGTTATTGGTGGTCTTGGTGAAAATCGTCCAAAAGGACATAGTAAAAATTTTGATACAGCCAAATTAATGCATCCCTGGCAACGCGACGCTGAAGAAATTGCTAAAAAAGTAAGAAAAAGAGGCAAAGATAATAATAATAGTCCAACTGGATATGGGATGCCAAATGAAGGTGCAAAAGATAGAAGAAGAGCAGCAATTGAAGAAAAAGAAACGCAAAAAAGAGCAGCTAAAGGGGGTGGTGGGATTAATTATGGTGGGAAACCAATATCAAAAATGATTAGTCCAACACAAACACATTCACAATCACAAAAACAAACACGTTTCTTTCCTGATGAAAGTATGGATGGTATGGATGGTATGGGTGGTTTGGGTCAAGGTTCCATGGTAAGTCAACTTACTATGGATGCAAGTATGGCTAATTACACAGGAAATGTTAATGTTAATGGTAATCGTAATGGTAATTATAGTAGTCATAAACAAAAAGCTATGCAAGAAAGTTCACAAGCAAGTTTAGAGGGTCTAGACGATGAAGAATGGATTCAAGCTATTATGGTTAAAGGTAAAGGTAATGTACCTGTTAGTGATTTACTTGATGCTAATGGTAGTATAATGTCATTTGGTGGTAACGAGAACATGAACGATAACGTTCATGGTAATAAAAGTAAAGTTAATAATAATAGAAATAGAAGTGGTGCGCGTACTCCTAAAGGTTCATTACGAGTTTCATTTGATGGTCCCATCGGTGGTAGTGGTAGTGGTAGTAATGGAAACAGTCCAACAAAAATGCGTAGTAATCACAGACCTTCTACTGCAGATACCAATGGTGATTCTGATGATGACGATGATGACGACGGTGCTATTGGTTGGAGTCCTTTCGTCATCCCCCAATAGGAAAATAGTCAATAACTCATAACTCATAACTCATAACTAGGTACGTCTTAACGGTTTGAGAGGCACCGTAATAAGTTACCGTAATTACGGTAACTTACGGTAAATTGCTTTCACCGTAAGACGTACCTAGACTCATAACTTATGAATAGATAGTTAAATGAATAAATATAAAAATAGTAGTTTCATCGTAGCTACATGTATGAAGTTTTATGAGTGGAAATAGAAAAAATGTGTGATTTGCAAAAAGAAATAAGTTAGATTGGAGTGATTGGAGATAGGATAACGTTAAGTTAGATATTAAGTTAGATAGTTAGATAGTTAGATAGTTGAAGAGAAGAGAAGAGTTGAAAAAGGTAAGTTAACTTATGTTGAAAATGAAAATGATTGTATTTAAATTATAAATGAAATTTATTTTACCGTTCTGCAACATTTTTTCTATATCATGAGGGGTGATTTGTTTGGTGGGGTGAACCGCAAGCGGCTTTAAAAATTGAGGAACCTCACTTCGTTGCCTTAAGCTTGGAAATATACAGTAAAAAGCGGTGTATTTGTGTTATGTTTAAGACCGCGAGGTTTCCCTACTCGATGACACTTGACACTCGCCTGGATTCTATGAAAGTTCGATTTTTTGTGCCACCGAATTTTTTATTGAAAACGGAAAACAGACAAAATTCCATACACTTGCATCTCCTGGCGGTATTAGAGAGACTCTATACTTGGTTCTTTGATATAAATTTAGAATAAGTCATTGTAAGTTAGTTATTTTATTAAAAACTGCAAATTTTTCATAAATTAAGTCCATAAAGAAGGTCTCAAAGTGGTGAATCTTATACGTAGGGTTAAACCAAAATTTGCAATGAATAACGAAGAAAATGCAAGAGATAAAACTACTAGAGATAACAATGACATTAGATTCGCAATTAAGGCATAGAGTGATGATAGTATTGCAGCTGAAGTAATATATGGGCACATAAGTGAATGGAACACTTCACTTGTTACTGATATGAATGAATTATTTGCAGGTAAAACTATTTTTAATGATGATATTAGTAAATGGGATGTTAGCAACGTGACTTGTATGACATGCATGTTTTCTGACTGTTTTAAGTTTGATTGTGATCTCTCTAAATGGAATGTTAGCAAAGTCACTGATATGACTTACATGTTCAATGACAATCACGAATTTCATGATGACATCTCTTATTGGAATGTCAGTAGTGTGAAATCAATGGAACGTATGTTTTTTGGATGTAGGAAATTTGATTGTGACCTCTCTCCGTGGAATTTCAAATTACGGTCGGACGTGAACATGACTGGAATTTTTGAGGATTGTTCCATTGCAAATGAACATAAGTGTAAAAAATTATCAGTTATTGATAGAGAGCGCTTTGATTTTGTTATATGGTTATATCATATCAGAAAACAAAATGGGAGAAAGTATGGATTTCTTCAACCCGACTTTATCTGTATAATTTTTGGCCCTTTGATGCCAGGAAAGACTGCAAGGACAGATAGTGATATTAAAGAGGCAGTTGAAGCATGGGCCGGAAAAAGTTGGAAGAGACCTGGCCGCGATGAGATCATTGCAGCTGAAGAGAAGTATGGTCATATAAGCAAATGGGACACCTCTCGTGTGACTACTATGAGTAGTCTATTTCTTGCTACAAGTGACTTTAATGATGACATTAGTAAGTGGGATGTGAAAACAACATGGAAGAAATAAATATGACTATGACTATGACTATGACTATGACTTTCTTCAACCTAATTTCATCTCTAAAGTGTTTGGTCCAATGTTACCAAATAAGCTTACTAGATATGACTACGACATCAGAGATGCTGTAAATAAATGGTGTAAAGACTCTTCTGCAGCATTAATTGAGTATGGTCACATCAGACATTGGGATACCTCTCGTGTGACTAATATGAGTAATCTATTTTATGGTAAACATGAATTTAATGATGATATCAGTCAATGGGATGTTAGTAATGTCATCAACATGAATGAAATGTTCGCAAGAGCATTTAAGTTTACTTGTGATATCTCTAAATGGAAAATAGTTGAACAAACATATGGACAAATGTTTGATGGTTGTCCAATTCCTTACGCACATCGGCCAGCGGCATCGGCCAGGTAATAGTAATAGTAACTTAGGTGAATAAACGTAAAAAGAAAACTTAGGATGAGGATGGGTTTTGTGATGTGATGAAATGTAATAGACACTAGAACGACATACCCCACACCTACCTACCCACGATAATAATAATAAATAAATAAAAAAAATTCTACAATGTTGACAAAATATACCTACACTATACTTTTTTTATAGAAATGACCCCTTTATGGTGAAATATACTGTCAGTATTCCCACCTACGACGTTGACATTGAAATTGGCTTTACCATTGGTGGCAGTAGTAGTGTCCGGTTGTTGAGTTTGGAAATAATTACTACCGCGTGGTAATACTACTTCAGAAACATCGTTTCCGCTACTGATACCACCACTGCTACCACTAGACATCAATTTTTGTTCATCTGTATCCAAATTTCCATCTTCTCGTTTCCTCTTTCCAACATGACAATGACTATGACTATGACTATGATTTTGTGAAATAATAACAGCCCTCTTGCTCTTATCATCTTCAATACCATTTTCAATATCATCAATATCAACAATCCCAGTCCTATCCGTGCTTTTCCAGATAGAAGCAAATTCTTGTTTCTCCTTCTCATTCTCATTTTTAGTTGTAGTTGTTCTCTGATCATCATCATCACCATCACCATCACCAACATCAACATTCCACAAGTCATGTTTATCTTCTTGCCTTTTTAAAATACTTTCTTCTATAGTACCACTACTAATCATACGATATATATGTACAGGTTTAATTTGTCCATCACGCCAAATTCTACCCATAGTTTGTGCGTCTGTAGCAGGATTCCAATCTGGATCTAATAAAAACATCCTACTACCACCTATCAAATTCAAACCAACCCCACCTGCTTTTGATGATAATAACAATAAATAAAATGGTGATTCATGATTATTATAATATTTTACATATTTATTTCTATTTTCTATTGAAGTTGAACCATCTATTCGTAAACTTGACCATGAATTTAGTTTGGCTAATATTGCAACATCATCTAATATATCTGAGAAATTTGATACAATTACACATTTTTCTTTTGGGATACCAGCACCAGAACCAGAACCACTATTATTGCCACTAATTGAGTATATACTAGCTAATATCGTTTGTAATACTGCGAGCTTTGTGCTTCTAGAATGAAGTTCAGCCAAAGGAGTTATAGTGTTAGTGTCAGTACTAGCTCTAGCACACTCCTTTTTGTCGCCGTCACTATCAATACCATTATCAGTGGGATCGGTGGGAAACGCAGAAGTCGCTAGTAACCTCAACTCAGTCATCATAGGAAGAACCACTGTACTTGTACTAGCACTTGTACTAGTACTAGTACTAGTACTACTCATATCTATGCAAGTAGAGCACATACGTAAGTACTCTTTTTTTTGTTTTTCTGATAAGGTAATATGTATAATATAAACAGATTTTGGTGGTAACATTGCAATTAATGTACTGTCCCTTTGCCTTCGTATGAGTACTTTTGATAACAATAATTGTAACTGCTTCAATGCATTTTCGCCTTCACTGCTTTTGACTAAATTATTGTTATTGACATGATCGTCATCTTCATCACTATCACTATCACTATCACTATCTTCGCCGTCGTATTCTTCATCATCTTTTTCCTCTTCTTCCTCTTTCTCATCCTCATTAAACCCTTTTCTATTTCCTTTTTTTTTTATCTTTGTTTTTTTCCCTGTCCCTTTCCCTGTTTTGGATTTACTTTTACTTTTACTTTTACCTTGTTGACTCTGACTCTCCATAATAGGTTTACCATACAATTGTTGAAATGTAGTAATATCACCTAAATAGCCAGGACATGCAAAATCAACAATACTATATAACTCATTCATATTGTTTTGTATGGGTGTACCAGTTAATAACAATCTACGCATTGCTGTGCAATTACCTAGCGCTAATGTTGTATATGTAGATTTTACATTTTTTAATCTATGTCCTTCATCACATACTAGGACTTCCCATGAAGTGACACCATTTAATAATTGTACGTTTGAACGAAATAATTCATAAGAGATTACCATTAGTGGCACCTGGTTGTGGTAATGGTAATGAGAATGGCAATGATAATGTCAATGTCAATGTAGATGTGATAGTAAAAGAGTGAGTGTAGTGGTTGTGGGAGATGTGTAAGGTTAGCTACTGGATATTGCACAATAGGAGAGAATAGATAATACAACCAAGCTTGTTCATTTTTCTTATATATACTTCTACTTCTACTTCTACTACTTACCACATCAGACGTTGCAGTAATAAAATTAGTAATTAATTTGTTTTTATTATTTTTATTAGTTGATGTCATGAAGATAGTTTTATTATATAAGATAGGTATCCATTTCTTGATTTCTATTGACCAATTATTAACTAATCCACTTGGACATACAATAATACCCTTAGAATTACCATATCTTATCAAAGCCCATAATACTGCTAATGATGTTAAAGTTTTACCCATTCCCATATCATCCGCTAATATTGCACCAGTAACAGGTAATGTATTACTACTTTTTGAATTTGTTACATTTGTTTCACCTAATAAACGTGATAGAAGAAATTCTGCACCTTGAATCTGATGGGGTCTCATTACATTCAAAAGATTTTCATCGAGAACAGGTCGAATTTGTGGTTGCTTTTTTATCGTAGTCACTTGCTGGTTTGTGTTTGTATTTGTTGGTGGTTGTGTTTGATGATTTGTAGTCATTGGTTTGCTTTCTATTGAAGTTGAGGCTGGAACAGAAGTGGAATGTGCTATTAATTTGGTGACTTTGACGCGAATTTTACCCAACCTTATTGAAGAACCTTCACGAATCTCTTCTAACTTATCAGGGGATAGTTGACCTTTCTGTACAGTGACCCCTTTGGAATTCTTTAGCCACACCCATCGATTCTCCGGAGTGATTAGTAGGAAGCCATCCTTCAAAGCACCATCAGAGACCGAGTATTGAATCTTGTATTGATTCGTCATTTCAATGAGATAAGATGGTATATCAATATTTTAATCTATTCATTTCAGCTTAATTCTACTAAGTAGAAAATGTAATTTTCAAATACATCAAAGTATCCCACTAGAGAGAGAATCATAAAATAAATATATCAGATAAGAAGTACCTTTGAGCACGAAAAAGATCATTATGAAGCGCACTCGTGATACAACTCAGCATGAGCCAAAAAATGAAAATGCAAAAAAACACCCTCGTATAATAGAAGAACTTCCACTTGTGCATGTTTGGGATGATGCAATCCTCCATGGTAATCTGAATGAAGAATTGATCAATGAAGCAAACAGTTTGTGGAAGTTTGCTGGTGGAGATCGTTCACAAGCTCGTTCATTTTGGATACCTAAAGGAAGCACACCTAGGTGTCATTTGGAGCAAATGGCATCTGATTTGATGAACTTCCATGCAAATGGACAAAATAGAGATGACATTCTTGGTGCAGAGTTTTGGGTACAAATTCGTGAGTCTTCAGATAAAGATCATGGTCTTGGTTTACATTTTGACAAAGATGAAGTAGCTTTTAAAACATGGGGAATATCTTCGTTTCCAAGCATCTCAACAGCAACATATCTGACTTCAGGTGGAGCACCTTTGGTAGTCTTTGCTACTCGTGGTCAAGAAGGAATAGGTTCTCCAAATTCTGATTCAGATGACGATTCAGATACCAAAGTCGAAGCAAATGTCGATGAAGAATCAGAAAATAAAGGTTCTGAGGATGAAGATGAGGATGAGGAAGAGGAAGAGGATGAGCAGGGTATGGCTCCACAGACTTGGATAATTGCACCCCGTTGTGGAAGACATGTGTGTTTTGATGGATCCCTATTGCATGGTATACCAGCAGATCTATTTTCTCGAATATATAGAAGCGATGATGTTGATAGTGAAAAAAAAAATGAAAACATTGTTGAAAATTATCGAAGAATTTCTGTCTTAGTGAATCTGTGGACAGATCACCAGCCAGAAGGTGTTTTAAAGTTAGATATCAAAAAAGCGAAAATAAACACAAAAAAAGGAAAAGGACAAGGAAAAGGACTAGACTCTTCCGCAACACTTGGCATGAATTATAATAAATGTATTGAATTTCCAGTACACAGACACAAGCAACATCATCATCATCATAATGATTTGAGGAGTAATGATGATGATGATGATGACACATATCAGTTAAAAGAACATATAAATGGGGATACTTTCCCCATCACAATATCAGCGATAAGAAATAATCTTAAAATTGGATTATTACATGAAATTTACGACTGATGACTGATGACTTAGCTTAGTTAGGGTTAGTATTTTGATAAAAGTGGGATGTTGAGTTGTAGTGGTAGTTGTAGTTCAGTGTTACATTTATATTTTCTTGTATTCTTATAAATATACAATATTGTACAGTAGGTAAGGTAATATTCTTTCTCTTTATTTCTTCCTTCCTTCTAATCAGCCATCTCATCTCATCTCATCTCATCTCATCTCATTTTGTTTAATCATAACAAGGAAGTTTTACATGACATCTTCCACTATTAATTAAGTGCTAGTACTACTTGCCCTTTATCTACCCTTCGATGACATCCTTATCCACAGACGCGGCTAAAGAAACAGCAGCTACAGCTGTGGTGGCCTTCTGATAAATATTCATTCTCCATTTTCCTGCATCAAATAAAAAGTTTTTACCTGGTATTGAACGATATTCCCATATACTCTCACTACTATTGTCACCACCTTCTTCACTAACTATATCCATTCCACTGCTTCTGTGGTCACTACCTAATTGTGATTGTGCTTGATGGAACTCACTTAAAGCAGCCTTGACATTCTGCATGTTATGTTTACTATTAATGCCAATGCTACTGTCACTATCGTTGTCGCTGTTAACAACTACACTTAGCACTAATTCTAGTACTGCTGCTGTTAAATTACTTGTTTGTAATAAACACCTACTGCTCCTACTACTACTACTACTGCCAATTCCTGCATCAGTTGTTAGTAAAGTATACACCTCTTTTAGTACAGTATTCACATCCTCACTCTCACCCTCATTATCGTCACTATGACAATGACTACAAGACAAGAAACTAAACAATGCAAGCTTTGCGAGGTTGATTTGATTATGTTGATTAAAAAACAATAACTGTTGTTGTTGTTGTTTTCGTTTCATATTAATATTAATATCAATATCAATATCAATATCAACATTTCTATTTTCCAAATAACGCACAACAGACCACTTGGCACATTGTAAAAAGAGAAAGGAAGAAAATTTCAATTGACTTACTAATCTTAAAACTGCTTGAGTTTGTATAGCTTGACCAGAACTATTACATGATGGCAATGATGTATGCTGCGGTTCCCACAATGACAACATATCCCACTCATTAATATTAGAAATTGTATTGCTTGAAATATAATCACGAACACATGTGTAATTACCGATGATATGACTATAACTATCATCATCACTATCGCTATCATTATTCTCAGTAATAGAACTTGAACTCAATGGAGAGTTGTAGAGAACAGAAGTATAGGCATTAGAAAAGGATATGCTGCCCAATTGAGGTATACTTAAAACACCTTTGTTTTCTTTATAGTTACTACTAAAACGATGTGTATGTGTATGTGTATGTGTATGTGTATTTGTTAGCAAGCATTGAAGAAGTTCAGATATATCTTTATTTTCAATGTCGTTATTGCTATTGCTATTACTAGATATGATAGTAACTGCACGTGTAGATGCTGGTGCTGGTGCGTGTACAACAAGAAGGGCTAAAGCTATTTCGATTTCACTGGCACTTGTGCTACTACTATTACTATTGCTGTTATCTTCATTGGACATAGAACGCGCAAGATTAGCGAGGGCGGCTAAAAGGGAATGATCCCAAGTAATCCCACATTGAGTTTGCTCTTGCTCTTCATCATGTCCAAGCTTAGAAGTAGATTGCTGAAGTTTTGTCACATCCCACATGAGTAGAACTAATTGTTTCAAAGTTTCTTTACCAATATAAGAGCTACTTCTACCACTATTGTTATTGTTATTGTTACCACTACCGCTAATAGCACTACTACTTTTACGACTACTAAAATTAAAAGACGTTGCGACACATTGTGAAGCTAATATTTTTGTTGTCGTCTGTAAAATAGGCAAGTAGTCAGTAGCACCTTCATTTTTTACTAAAAGATAATTGGATGCTGCAGCACGTCGTAGTAATAGAAGTAATCTTGTATATAAATGTGGTGCAACCATACTTCGACATTGTGTACTTGTACTTGTACTTGTTTGATTATTTGAATTGGTTTTTGTTTTATTTATATTAACTAAACTAATAGCTTGTTGTAACCATGGAATCAATGAACAACGTTCTAAAAGGTATCTACTATTAGAATTATATTTTAATGATATATCAATAATATCAATAATAACATGACCTATTCTTGTGTCATTATGACTTAAATTTGGTAACATATTTAATAATTTTACATATGTATTTTTACGACATAAATTAATATGATCAATATGTGTTGAACAATATAAACCATCTCTTATATTTCTTAAAGCAGTTAAACGATTATCATGATTTAAACTTTCTAATATTACTAAATCCCATAATGGGGTATCTTTATTATCAAAGTATGGTCTTGATAAAATATACCTACTTATTGATGAATACATCTCATGTCCTGGATTTAATAATATTATACTAGATCGAGCTAAAAATAACGATGTCTGCGATGTTATTAAAGTCACATTAGTATTAGTATTAGTAGTGCTTGGACCACGTTCATTTGAACTAGAGCCAGAGCCAGTTCCTGGTGTACCTGATCTAAGTGATAGTGATGGTGTTACTGATTGTAAAATTGCATTTCGTGTAAAATTCATTAATAATAATATTTGTGGTCTTTCTCTAAATGATACATCATTACTTGCATCTTGCGCTATTAATAATGTATGTAATCTTGATAAACATGCTTGTGTACATCCTCTTATTATAGGGCATTCAGAGCATAATGAAACTAAAGAGTATGCTAACATACCTGTTGATGTCAGTCTTCTTACTGATGGTTGTGAATATCTCAAATATATTAATAATGATTGCAACCAAAATGATGGATCTAAGCTTGAAGGATCACATATGAAACTATTTTTGTAATCTTTATGTAAATATGATCGCAATTTGCCATCGTCATCGTCATCATCATCACCATCATCATCATCAGTATTGGCATTGTTATCAACTTCATTTTTATGCTTTCTATCATTGTTTTCACTATCAACACTTTGATCTGATGAAGATGAAGATGAAGATGATGACGACGAAGATGACGAAGATGACGAAGATGAGCTATCGTCTGAAGTATCACTCTCAGCATCAACATCAGATCCATCGTCATGATCACTGACTATGTCCATATTTGAACTAGTCTTTTTTTCATTAATATCCATACTGCTACTATTACTATCACCATTTTCATTTTCATCTTCCTCTATTTCTTTCATATAAGACTTGTGATTATTCCATCCATCCAAAGCATCTTTTATAAATTGTTTCATCAGCTGCTTATGAGCTATGACTACAGAAGAAGTAGAACTAGAAGTAGAAGAAGAAGTAGAAGAACACTCCAATTCCACGAGTGGTTGTGGTATGAAAGTCCTTTTGGATGCAAAATAGTTCAAAATACTTGATATGCTCGGTACTCTCAGATTGATACTGTTAATGTTCCTGTTACTATCATTACTATCATTACTATCATTACTACCATCCCAAGACACGGAACATAAACTTGGTAGTGAATTACAAACACCAACAGACGAAAGATTCCATATGATACGTGATCGAATTCTATCACAGTAGCTCATAGTACCAGTATAGCTACTCGCTATAGCAGTAACAAATTTATTTAGTGTATTAGAATCTTGTAAGGTTATATCACCATTACCATTGCTATTGTTGTCATTGTCGTTGTCATTGTCATTGTCATTACTACTGTACATAATTCTTGCTAATAGTATTAATAATAATTCTAAAACACTGTAGTTGACACTCATGTTGTTAGTGTCTTCAAGATAATTAATAATATCACTATTCTCCAAAGCATATTTAAGCAACTTATCTTGAGCATTCATTTCATTATCATCATATACATTATCATACATATCATCATCATCATCATCATCATCATTATCGTCATCATAAGCATTAGCATTAGTGCTTGTTTTCACATCAGAAACGTTAGGCGCAGCTTTAAATAATTCAATAATTAATTGGAAATTTATTTCAATTTTATTTTTATTTTTATTTGTTCCTTCTTCCATTATGCCATTGGCATTTGAACCATTTCCATTTCCATTTCCATCTCCATCTTTATCCTTATTAACTAATGATAGTTTTGATTTTAGGATAATTAATGATTTATCCATATATTTTAATAAATTAAACATAAAATTATAAATATTATGAATATAATACTTTTTCCAATTATCATCTTCAAGTGGTAAATGTAAAATACATGTTGGTAAATATTTTATTACATTTAATAATTTTATTATTCTAGTAATACGTTTAATATTTCCAGCAATATTATGACTGTTATTGTTATTGTTACTGTTATTGTTATTGTTACTGTTACTGTTACTTATTTTTATTATTTGTTTTTGTTTTCTGATTAAAATATTTACTAATTCGGCCCATGATATTGCAGCTGTTCTTGAAAGAGGCAACTTAAATTGTACAAAATTACTGTTACTGTTACTGTTATTGTTATTATTATTTACATCTGTATTATCATGTTGCATGTAATTGATAGTGATGATGTTGAGAACGATTTCAGAGACACAATAAATTATCTCCTCAAATGCAACTTTACTTTTACTTTTACTGTTACTGTTACTGTTACTGTCATTGTCAGAGTGATCATTTTCATTCATAGAAATAACACATTGTAAAATTAAAGCCATGACATAATCAACAATACTTGACTTGTGATTTATTATACTTTTATCACTGAGTAAATTCAAAAGTGCTACAATTACTTCACGAACACTGTTATTACCATTACCATTACCATTACCATTACCATTATCATTATCATTATTAGTTCCACCTAAGTTATTTAATAAACGACACAAAACTTCTTTACTTTCTGTAGTGTCATAACCAAGTTGTGTGAATATATTGTTATTATGCTCTTGCTCTTGCTCAAGTGTGGTCTTTCCATAACTGTTCGAGACCATGATATTGATGAGCATCTTTGCAGCTTTCAATGGATTCATAAATAGGTATTGGAATGCTGTAGACGTACCAAGTGGTAAAGATGTCCAATATATTAACAAAATATTGGTCACTATAGGTGAGTTTAAGCCAATATCAACTTGGTTTTGCCCTTTTCCTTTTCCCTTAACCTCTTTTAATTTTAACTGGTGAAAATTAGACAGCAATTCTTGAGTTAAATTTTGTCCCATTCTTCGCCAAGATGTTCCGAAGGTAAATATCATTGCTGCAGATGCAGATGTAGATGTTGATGCTGACAATGATGATGTACTAGTACTAAGTATATTGCTAATTGAAGACAATAAATGAGATTTTATGGCTTCATCAGTTGGTTCCAATACTGCAAGTGGATCTTCTAATTCATATTCAAATCTATTCATATGTGTATATGTATCCCATTTTAATCGTAGTGATGTTGCATTACTTAAATCACTAATACTACATCCATTTTCATTTTTGTTACTATTACTATTGTTGTTGTTCATTAGGGTTTCCGACGCAATTTTAGCTGCAATTTTTGAAGGTAATGATCCCAAACTTGAACTGTTATTGTTATTATCTTGATAAATTTGCAGTAACGAAGCAATATCACCGCAATCAGTCATCCATATTGCTGTCGCATTTTTTAATTCATCACAAATATTAGTATTACTACCAGAATTAGTGTTAGCGATAGTGACATTTCTTATTCTAGTGTCCATTTTGAGCAATAACATTCCAATCAGTCGAATTGTTTCCTCTTTTTTGATCATTTCAATTAAAGAATAACTTTTGTCATCATTAACACTAGCACTGAAAGCTTTAGTTTTAGACGGAGTCTTCTTTACTATCTGTGACTGTGACCGTGAATGTGATTGTGAATTTGACAGGAGATGTTCTAACACACTCTCTAACTGTTTGTATATGAAATGAATAGATTTCATGTTAACTAATGATGCACACTCGGAATTATATGACATAGGCATAGTACATGCTGAAGCCAACGAAGATGCAAGCAACAAGCTTGTTGGTCTATGCTGAAGTAAATTTGTACAATCAATTTCTGGTATTGGGAATGAAGTTTTACGTAATTTCCATATGCAGTCAATGAGACAAGATGCAAGCACTCTTTCACATGCAATAATTTCAGACGAATTTTTATTTGTTTCTTCTATATCTATATCTATATCATTTTCACTATCATTTTGACTGGCAATTGAAGATACACTTGCATTACTATTACTTCTTGTACGTCTACTTGGTGTAGTAACAGGAGTTAAAATAGATTTAGACTTACGCTTACCAGTAACTTTTGGTGTAAAAGTTGATGATGATTTTGATTGACCATTATTTTTAATATGATGAAGATGATTCAGTTGTAAAAGCAACTGATTTAGTAGTGTGGGATCACTTTCAATGTTAGATTTCACTCTTGCTTGAGCTTGGGTAGATATCCATGATAAAGCACTAGCTGATGGTAACTTTTTATTGAAACGAATTGAACGCAAATAGTATATAGTAATTAAATGCCAGCAACTATCAATATTACTGCTGCTGCTTATGTTACTGTCACTGTAACTGTCGTCATTCAACTCATATGCTATTGAGCGAACTGTATCAGCATTTATCAATGCATCTTTATTAGTGCCGTTGTCAATATCAATATCAACACTAGTGTTATCATTGTAGTTAGCACCATCGCCAAAGCAATCGTTTAATAAACTAAGAACACTGTCTAACTGATTCCAACCAATACAATCAATTCCGATTCTATCATTACTAACGTTCATTATATTATTGTTATCATCGTTATCATCATTATCAATGTTTTCATTATCACTAGAATTATAATGTAATACAAGTGATTGTAAAGTATTACAATATAATTCCATATTTTGTATATTAATTAATGTTTGTGAATGTAATAAAATCAAATTTGTTAAAGTTTTACTTATTATTACTGATGCTTTTATACCTTTCTTTTTACCTTTAAATGTTGCACCCGGCATACGTGATAAGATAAAATCAGATTGAAATGAACTTGCACATATAAGTATTCCTGTACATATTGTTGGCGATAATGGATATTTTAATATAGATTGTGTACTTTTTCCTTTTCCTGTTCCTGTTTCTGTATTAGAAATAATTTGAGCAAGAACTGAAGGGCCCCAGTGGTAACCTAATCGTAAAAGTAAATCAATACTACCAATGTTATCACAACTATTATTTGGAATTGTAACTAACTTTAAAAATGAATTTATTTCCAATGAAAAAATATCATTGTCACTGAAACTGTTCCCATTCCCATTCAAATTCAAATTGTTCCCAATCGTAGTACCAATACCAATACCAATATTTGTATTTGATAAGAATAAATTATTTAATAAAATTTCATAAAATAACTCTTGAGCTAATTTACTTATTGTTGCAACTGTTGTACTACTACTATTAGTTATGCTACATAGGACAAGTAATCTATTTAATGCAGAGATTTTACATGTACCAATTTTATCTGTTATTAATGTTGCATGTACAGCTTTTGTTACCTCATCTAATGTTCCCATCCATTTACATAAAGAATTTGAACCTGAACTTGAACCTCCCATACCGTACTTTTGATTAGATTTTGTAGCTAATAATAATAATTTCAACGTAGATTTCATTGTAACACCCTTATCTTTTGCAATAAATTTCTTTGTTTTTATTGCTGCCTCATCTGTATTTATAGATGAATGTGTTGATGCTGATGTTGATGCTATATTTGCATTAGTACTTGTACTTGTACTTGCATAAATAACAACTTCATCGAGTAGTTTTGTAAAATCTGTCCCACTTGCTTTAACTGCTGGCGAAGCAACTTTGATATAAAGTTCTAAGATTTCATGTAAAATACTCAGTAAGTAAGCAGCTTTGTCAACTTCTTCAGGTGTTCTTGCCTGTGTCTGTGTCTTTTCCTTTGAAGTTTTATCCTTATCCTTATCCTTATCTTTACTTCTACCTTTACTATCTTTGCCATGGATAAAAGCAATAAATTGACTTCTTAAATTCAACAATGTTGCTACATCAGGACAACGAGTCATGAGAGTATTTGCAAGTTGTGTCAATAATGTAACACTTGTACTATTAGAATTTAAATTATCTGCAGTTATTTTAGTATTTTCAATTACAATATGGATTGTACTTAGAAGATTACGAAGATATAACATTCCTAAACGTTGAATATATCCATTATTATGTGAAATAATTTTATTTATATCCTTTTTTGTCATTTTTGTTGGAATTAACCGATATAAAAGACTGTCTACGGCTTTATGACACATACTATCATATATATTTTTTTTAATATATTTTTTTCTATTTTGTTGTACTTCTGTAACAAAATCATCCAGTGAAGTATTAATATTCAAATTATTGCTGCTATTGTTGCTATTGCCGTTATTACTATCACTTAATTGCTTTTGATTTTGATTTTGATTTATAGTCACAACATCGAATAATGAAACCATGGAGTCTATACTGTTTTTCACGTTACCTATAATTATCAAATGCGACAAGTGTGACATGACACTGACAAACTTATTAGTAACTTCTGGTTCCCAGCTACTACTATTATTATTGCTATTATTGTTATTATTATTCATGGAACTAGCATTACAAGAATTGATTGAAACTCTTAACATTTCTGGATGAGATAATAATATCATTTCTTCATATATACGATGTTGATTATTATATGCACTTTCAAGTAAATGTAAAAACTTTTCCAATGAATTTTTAATACTGTAATTCTTTAAAGCTTTTTTTGTTAATATGTTTATGTATAACAATAAAAAATCATTTATTTTTTTGAATAAAAGTTTTGATTGATAGTTTTCAATATTGTTCTTGCTATTGTTTTCATTGTTTTCATTACTTTCATTAACATTGTCATTGTTATTTGCATTGAGTTCTGCTTGTTCAGATTGCATTTCTAATATTCTCTTTTGAAATGCATTATCTATTAATGGGGATCTAGTACTTTGCATCAATGAACTTGAACTTGAACTGTTATCACCACCGCTGCTACTGCTGCTACCAATACTCAATAAGTCAAGAAGGCTGTTGAACATAACTATTGCAGTTTCATGTGTATCTCTATGTAAAGAATTTAATAATTTACGAAAAACAGAATCATTACTTAACATAGTTTGTATGACCTCTTGATCAGTACTTTGAAGTAAACTATGACATAATATAATTAACATACAGCGTGTATCAGTTTTCATCATCATTAAATCATTATTATTGTTATTGTTTGATGTTCCTTCGTCATCATCATCATTGTCATCTTTAGAACTATTACCTTTCCATTTAATTTGTTTACTTTTTTGTGATAATACAGCCAATTGTGCAGAATTTCTAGGTATTAATTTTAATCCAACATCTCTTTTACCATCATTACCACATTGACTACATGATATAACAAGTCCTAATGTTGAATGAACCAATGGAAGAAAATGTGATGTTAATTGACTTTTTATATTCTTTTGACGTTCAAATACTATACGGCTTACAATATTATTGCATATTATTGGATAAGAACGATGAGCACAATGAAGTATTGCTGCAATTGCTTCCATATGTGAACATGATAATTCTTTATCCATACCATAATCAGATAAATCCCATAATACAAAAAACTCTTCCATTCTTGGACTTGTTGTTAAATATGAAGATAATAATCCTACAGCTTGTATTGGTGAACTACTTGCACTAACAAAGTTATGCTCTTTACCAATATAGGCTCTTCCATGATAACCAAAACTATTAATTGCACCATTCTCTTCTAAAATTTGAGTTGTAAACAAACTGATACCTTTGCGAACTATCGCAGGATCCTCATGAGACAAACAAAAGTTCAATCGAGCAACATTCATCTTTCCTAAGGCGATGGATAAATATATACACCTCCTGGTCGTAAATCAAAAGAATTTTGCTTCAAAAATTAAAAATCAAAGATTTTCGATACTTTGATCCCGTTCTGAGTAATTCAACTATTGAAATAAAAGCTTCCTTGTGGTAGTCTCTGCGTTTGGGATACTTGTGGGAACAAAATTTTTTTCCCTCAATAGATTTTTCGTAGAAGCGCGAAATCATCTTCATTTCGATTGTATTAGAACAAGATACATTTTGAACACTAATTATTAATAATAAAAAACGATGGCACCCGCACCAGTCAACAGTACAACGTTTACATTCTTCTCTCTAGCAGCTCTCGTGATTGGTTATTTTTATTTCCAATACAAGAGGGGAAACACATCAAAAGATAACTTCCAGATTGTTGCTGTTGTAGTACCCACCCTAACCTTCTTTACTTGGCTCTTATGGTTATGCGCATGGATGCATCAGTGGCATCCACTCTTAAAACCTGAGTGGGGAACTGATTAAGTTCCTTCCTAACACTATTTAAATATAGTATGTAGATATGTAATTCAAATATTCATAATGTAAAACGAAGTCATAGCGATCACGATATATAAGAAAGTAAATGTCATATCTATTCAACACTCTATTACAATTAATTTTACAATAACAATAAAACAACTACTTTCTTCTCAAATAAGCAAAGCATTCCTTCAGCTACAGATATATACATATATATTAAGGAATAGAATCAAGTTTTTGTTTTGTACTTATACTATCTGGACTATCACTTCCAGTTAATAATATATTTAAATCATATGCGCTTTGTAAAAACTTTTTACCATTTCTCATAGCTTTTTTATTGTTACCACCACCATTATTAGCAACATATAATTGATATAATGTCATATATGCATCAGGTAAATATCTTATACTCCATTGTATACATTCATTGGATGACAATAATTTGACAGCATCATATGCTAATGTTAATGCAATATTTAAACTTTCACCATTACCATCATCAGTACTTGCTGCTAATATAATTTGTTCATCTATGATATTAGCACGTTTTCTACGATTATTATCATTTATATCATTTAATACACATGAGTTACATGTACATGTAAATCTATATATATCTTGTAATAATTTTATCCGATCACTAGTTGTATTCCTTAAATCTATATAACAATCATTAATTTCGTCATCTATTTCTATTGTTCTTACAGCATGTAATATTTCTTCACCTGTATTAGGTAAATGACATTGTTGAACATTAGGTGTACATGAGTGATTTAAACGTGCTATTGCTAAATACATTGCACATGATTCACCATGTGGTGAATCTGTCATATCAAAACAATTTGTCATAAATATACCGGCAGCAATAGATGGTGCATCTGGAAAAGCATTTGACATAGCATAAAATGCTTCTTTATCCTCTGATGATAATAATTCAATCTTTTCATTTATTTCATTTAATTGTAAATCATCAAATGGATGATGACCTGAACACCATACTGTTGGTTTCTCTACACAAATTATATCACCTTTTTCAAATCTTCTAGTTGCAAATGCAGCTAAACCTTTATCTGGAACTTCTTTTACTATCCAAGGGGGGTGTCGAGAATATTCTTCAGAAACTTTAAGCCAACTCGTCATTTAGATTTAGGCTAGTATTTCTTCACTGCACAGTTTTAAAAACAAAATTTAACACAATCCTATGCAAAAATAAAACCAGTCTCAACGAAATCTGAATGTTAGTTTATCAACGAGTGGCTCTAATCTCTGTTTCCAATTTATTCTGGATTTCCTGGATTTCTCAATTTCAGACGTTTCAGATTTTTTAATGCAAATTCCTTGTCAGTAGGATATACCATACAATACAGATACTTAAAAGTAGCGAGAAAAGTATTGTAAAGTTTTTGTGAAACAAACAATAGCTTCTAAAATTTTTGATAGAGGCCAGAATCCGTTAGATTGTTCTATTTTTTTTTAGTCAAGTAAGATGAGTGCAAATAGTGGATATGGTATATGCGGGGCAATTAATGTATATTCAAGTTCAGCAAAGTTAGGTAATTGGGTTGAAGATGAAGCAGGTCAAGCTCTTGCTAGCCAAGCACGTCCAGCTATAGGATCGTATGCAAGTAATACAAGAAGCTCTTTTATTGATCCTAAGGATATGATACCACACCCAAGTATGACACAAGTAAAAATGATGTCAACAGCAGAATTGAAAGCAAAAAATAAAGAAGGTACATCATATAGTATGTTATTTAATCATGGTCATTCAGTACCACATAATATAAGATATAAAACAGCAAATAGAGAACATTTTACAGAAGGTATGGAATTTGCTAGAAAAGAACATGGTTTAAAAAAATCAATGGAAAAAGTAGCAGCAAGAGAATTTAAAGCACAATATGATATGGCATCACAAACAAAAATGATGAATTCATATGCAACAAATGATAATCAAAATTATAAACCAAATGCTGTCAATGGTGTACATCAACGAATGCCAAATTGGAAGAGAAGAAGTATTCTTATGCAAACAGAATAAATATTAACATATAGAAATGGAAACAGAAACAATGTGAAAATAGTTGTAAATAGGTGATTATAACAGAAGAGAAGAAGTTCAGTACATACAGAAGAGAGATGAGAAATAATTCAAAAACGTTTTAAAATTGTAACATTATAAACAAAATCATTAAATTTTATACCCTATCTATACTCACCTACTCACCAGCTACCTACTGGTATGATACTAAAATAAATTAAATTAAATTAAATTCATCAAAAAGTGGCTTTCCAATGATCATAACCAATGAAAATAATTCCTAATGGTTGTCCTACTACACAAAAACAACACCAAAAGAATGCATTACTAAAAAATTGATTATCATATCTTCTATCTAAGAATTTAGTTATTGTACCTAATGGTGCTTGTAATAACATACCTGCAAAAGCATGTAAACCAATGTGCTTGAATGGTACAGATATTATTAATTCATGTGCAACAGCTGAAAAAAAGAATACTATAAATGTTGATGTCATTTTACCTGCACCATTTCTTAATAATGGATAATATAAATGTCTTAACATCCAATTATGAACAGGTAAATTCCAATTTCTCCAATATATTTCAATTGTACGAGAATTCCACCAATCTTTGTAAAATTCACGATCACCAAATTTTGTCAATTCAGCACAAAAGTTTAACCATAAATGAAAATAAAAATAAAATACTAATAACCATACATAAGTGTTTGGTATTGATAACTTTAATATTCCTTCTAATATTCTTAAAATATTCAATTCATCTACAGCTATAACAGCTTGTGCTAACGCTGGTTTAATGTATTGTTCTATACCAAATAAAATTAAACCTGATACAACAACCATACGAAATAATATTGTTATAACATGTTTCCAACGTGTTGTTGGTGATGTAGGGTAATTTAATTGATATGTTAATGTTGGTGCTACAATGAAATATAATATATTGTTTAATTTTAAATTCTGTGGATATTTTAAGTATGGTGGCCTGATATCTTTCACTTCTTGTAATGATGTAGTATATATCATACTTGGTGAACGTTGTAAAGTTACTGGTTTACCATTATCATCAAAACTAATATTATTATTACTAATGGCAGCATTACTAATTGAATTTAAATTTTCTGAACTGCCTTTTCTCCCAATCATAAGTTTATGATTTTTTCTTAAATCTTTATTTGCATGTGTATATGAGATTAATTTCATCCACATGATAACAGATTGAAATAAATATAACATTCTACCACCCCAATGTGCTTCACTTTTCCAAACCCATAAAGTTGGTATTACTAAATTTAACGTACCTACCATAAAATTAATAATTAAAATATATTTTTCTTTTACTTTGAACCAAGGTCTACTATACAATTGCTCTAACTTCCAATGTATTAATACTTGTATACACCATGATATAATAGATAATACGGGATTAGATAATAACCAATCTAATAATGATGTATGATTAGATTTTGCGGTCATAATACTTTGCCATGCTTTATAAAAACCATAATTATAATGACTATCAACTATGACTTTTAAATTAGATAAAAATATTAATATTAAACCTAAGTTAAAGAAACCGCGATAATTCATTTCACCTGGACGTATTTCATTACTTAATGGTGACCAATTTGATTTTGTATGCATTGGTTTATATGCTGGGAAATCTTTTACACGTCGTGGTGTTTTTTTAATTGTACTTGAAGATGTAGAGGTAGGTGTGACGGGCAAGTGAAAATCTTCTTTTTTTGTGGTTGATGCATTTCTTCTTCTCAATACATTATTTTCTGAATTAATACTTAAATCTGTATTAAGATGAGTATTATTTGAAGTAGATATTGTTAAAGGTGAACCTGGACCAGTGTCAGTGCCATCACCCTCAGTGAAATGCCCCGGTGCCCTATCTGCTAATATTTTTCTTACTAACGTTTGACGGCTATTACTTTTTTTCAATGCTAAATTACTACTTCTAACACGTTTAAGTAATATTGGTGATAAATCACTGTTATTATTATCATCAATATCATCATTAGTGTTATTTGCATCGTCATCGTCAATAAAAAATGGTTTTGGTGGAACCAGATCTGCCCCTCCTAAAAAGGTTGGTGAAATTGGAGGTGATGATGTTGATGTAATTGTAGCTGTTCTTTGTGGACTAAAACTACCAGGAGGTAATTGTGATAATTGCTGTACAGCGCATCCCTGTTCCAACATTTCACACCATTGTTTAGCTTCTGCTTTATGTTCAGTACTTACTCTTAGCATTAATGTTAATGCTGGTGTATAATCATCATTATATTCAATAAATTCATCATTAATTATATCATCTGTATCTACTATATTATCATGATTATCATCTGTATCTGCTACATTAGAATTAGAATGTGCAAGATATATCGCAAAGATATGATGATTACCATTTCTACTTGTACCTTCATTTCTAACAATACATTGTGATAAATCAAATGTACGTCTTGGACGTGATTCTGTTTCATCGCCATAATATGATAATGTTGAACCTTGTAATGAAAAATAACGTTTTGCCCATTTAGATGCCCAACCAATATGTCTATCTCTATATTTATAAAGATAGCCTCGTTTATATACTGATAATGTGGCAGTATCTAGTTCTTGATTTAATCGATTCACCTCATTCTCTAATTCAGCATTTTGATTAAGTATTAACTCAAAACCTTGGAGCTGTGATTTTAGAAATGCAATCTCTTTCTCTTGGGGTGTCTTCTTCTTGGTTGCTTGCTCTGGGTTAAACCTCCCAGTTGAGACATCAGATGAAATCTCTGGCTCCATACCTAACTGAGAAGTATATTCCTAATTTTCTAAACTTTGGAAGAAACCACGACACAGTACCTTTAGATTTGAGGTTCAAAAATTGAAGTGGGAAATGGGACTCAATCTATCTTCAATTGTTCTTACTCTTTTAAGTTTATCCAAACGCGTGTTGGAATTATAGGAGAATGTTTGTTTGTCTAACCTATTTATTGTTAGCAGCACTATTGTTACAATGCGTGTGTGGTTATATCATGTACGATAGAGTTGCATCCACTTATCAAGTTTTGCACAATGAATGGAAAAGCCCCATTACAGATTTTCCTCTAGTACAGATGCCACGGTTTGGTGAAAAAGACACATTCATATTTCATACAGTATTGCCTAGTCGGGATATGCATACACTAGCAAAACCGAATGCAACATCTGATGTTAAAATCCAGTTAACATTTGATAACTCTTTGATGATTCCATGGGTAAAAATTTATGATAGCCGAAAAAAGCATACATTAAAGAAATTAACATTAACATTTTCAAAAGACAAATATAGTATTTTAAGAGTTGCACATGAAAATGAATATGATCCTGAAGGACAAAATATTGATTTAAATCATCCAACATCAACTACATTTGATATAGTATATCAATGGCAAGGATCACAAGAACAAGATAACCCACACGGAATATTTGTAATGTTTTTAACAGTATCTATTATAGGAATATTAATGATTATTATTGTTAGCCGTAGTCGTAGTAATAGTCATAATGATAGAATCAAAATTAATTCCTTTAAAAAAGGAGGTAAAAGGAATTAGTTAGTTAGTTAGTTAGTTAGTTAGTCACTCAGCCAGTTAGTCAGTTAGTCAGTTAGTCAGTCAGTCAGCTAGTGTTCAGTATCTGGTATGTCTACTACTTTCAGGCAAATATAGATATCATTTGTAAATGGTTGTTTCGATGTATTACAGTTGTAAATAAATAAAATCATAATTATATCCTATCCTATCCTATCCTATCCTCTTCTTCTTTAACTTAACTGGACACTCCAACTGGACCTTTTTTCATTGACTTTTTTGTTTTTGTTTTTGTTTTTGTTTTTGATTTTGCCTTTGTTTCTTGATTTTGATTTTGATTTTGTCCGGGGGATGAACTTGGTGGTACATCATTGCCATTATTAGAATATTTAGCAAGTGCTTTAGCCATTTGATCAATAGTTGCCTGAAATGCTCCTTTATCTTTATCATTTGGATATACATATAAAAAACTATTTATAATAGATGTACCCTTTTTCAATATTTCAATGTAATTTTCATCTGTAATAATTTCATTTAATAATTTTTTTTTATTATGTGGTAATATATTTTTTAATAATAATTTATCTGGTGATGAATTTATTTCTTTAATCAATTGTTCTTTAAATGATAATGCTATACCTATAATACCTTGCATACGCATCCATGCCATTGCTGTATTTTTATGTAAATCACTTTTACTTGATGATATAGCATTATATTTATTAGCCATTAAATGTGAATTTTCTAGTAATATTGCTGATGTATACAAACGATCTACTAATATAGGTAATAAATTTAAATCAGCATTTTTTTGTAATTCTATACAATATGTTAAAAAATTTAAACCTAATTGCATTTGTGCATCATTTAATACACTTAATGCTGCAAATTCCCAACTACCAGATGGATATTGTTGAAATAATATATCATTAGAACTATCCGTACTATTAATATTAAGATAATCATAATTATATAATTTTAATTTATTTTGTACAATTTGTAATTGATGATATGATGATATATGTAGTACTTCCATATCTCTTATATCCCTAGTTTGACCAAGAACACGATATAACAAACCCCATGGTAATAAAATTAAACCACGCCATTTACCAGCTTCTTCTATTTCAACATCATGGACTGATTGCATATCGATATATATACCACCATGAAATGAATGATTAGCTTTTGTTTTATATACATCACCTCTATTAGAATTAGTGGGATTGGGATTTTCATCAGAATCATACTTGAGAGCATTTTCATTTAAAATATTATGATTATTATTATAAATCAAATTTTCAATTGAATCATAATCTAAAGTATCTAATACACTTTGTGGTGTAAATGTACTAGCACCATTACCAACAACTGTATTTGTTATTAATATTGCATTACCTTCACTAGCTTTATTTGTACTTATACCTGCAAAATCAACTTTTGGAAAAACAACATGTGGATATAATGATTGTTGCATTTCTTTAAACCACGGGTAGGCTATCATTTGAAAATTCATGTGTGTAACATCTGGTCGTGGGCGATATCTTTTTTTCATTGTTTTTTTATTCAATTTTGATACATATGCATGAGAGTAATCATCATTCATGTTTTTACTACTACTACTACCTTCATAGTAATAATCTTGACGATGATGTTCACATTCTCTTAAATAACGCGTAGGATTCCAATCAAGATCTGTATGTGATAATAATAAACTATTTCTTGGTAATGTATCTAAAATAGCTTCGCCATATTTATGCATAATCCATCCAGTTTTACTCCTATCCATGACTGTATATCGACTTGAAACTAAAAATGAATATAATAATATTATTACTGAAATTTCTATCATATCCCTGGTATGGGTATGGGTATTGGTATTGGTATGGGTATGGGTATTGGTATTGGTATTGGTATTGGTAGCTGATGGTGTTGGTTGTACATAGAAAAAACTTTGTATATACTTTAATAAGGAATGTGCACCAACTCCAGCTAATATACACAGAATGATATGAGGTTGAATCCAGAATCTTGCATGCACAATATAAGGCATAGGTGCATCTAAAGGCAAGTTTGATAATACACCATGCCAGACTATTACATAAAAAAACCATGTAGACCATAGTAAGTTATAGAGTAATCTTCCATAGTAACTTGAAATTGAAGAAGAAAGTGAAAAAGACTTTGTGCTCAAATTTGAGTTTAGGAATCTTTCCTTTAAACTACCACTACCACTACCACTATCAGTTTGATTCTCTTTTTCTGTCGTCTTTTTTTCTTCTTCATCATAATCATCATCTGTATTTGATTTTGATTTTAATTTTGATTTTGCATGTGTCTTGGCCTTTTCTGCTGGATCAGCAAATTCGTCGTCGTCATCATCATCATCCTTACCTTTAACCTTATCCTTTTTAGCATCTTTCTTTCCTTTACCCCCTTGTTTTGCATGCTTTCCTTTTCCTTTTTCTTTGTCTGTTGTTGTTAATTTTGATTTTAGTGTTGGTGTTGGTGTTGGTGTTGATGATTTTGTTTTTTTCTCCCCAATTTTATCACTAATCTCATCTACTTTTTCTACTACAACAGTACTAGTAGTCATAAAACTTCTACTAAATAACATACTTAATAGAAATAATGGTAGTATAATATGCGATGTTTCAACACTGGTATGTATCATATATAACCATAATCTTTCTATAAAACCAGCACTACCAGTAACATCAGCACCTAATTTAAATGTACCATATTCTGCACGAAATATATGTTTAATTATACCATTTATATTTGTTAAATTACCCCATGAACCACGTGTTTGTGGATATTTATTTGCATAGTATATTTGTAAAAAATAGGGAGATATACCAATAAAAAACCAAAAAAATGAACCAAAAAACAATAATAATAATTTTTTTTTTATTTTTAATATATTATATGTAATTAATACTATTGATGGTATAAGTATTATTAAAAATAACAATGATGCATGTTGATTACTAAATGCAAAACCTGAAAATAATGCACCTAAATAAATATAATATAAAATATTATTACTGTTGTTATTACTGTTGTTATTACTGTTGTTATTACTGTTGTTATTACTGTCACTGCTACCATTACTGTTACCCTTATTGGTGTCTGTGTTGGTGTTGGTGTTGGTGGTACATAAGAGTTCGTATTGTTTGTGACGATTGACATAAACAATAATTTTACATGTAAAATAAATAACATTAGCACAAATAAAATTATTCATTGCAAAGACTTCAGCTGATTGACTTGAATATTCCCATGCTAATGGTGAAAATGCAAATAGTATTGCACCTGTTACATTAGAAACATTACTATTCTTATTATCATTGTCTGATGATAGTAATTTGGATATAATATTGGAACATTTCGAAATAAGTACTACTGTAAATGATGCAAATATAGCACACATATTATTTACTTTCCATGCATATGTAGGATTCATATCAACTACAACATTAAACCAACCAGCTTGATCATTATCTAAATACATTCTTGGAATATTTATTGGTAATAATTTACCAACAAAATAACTTGCCATACTAAATAAAGGATATCCTGGTGGATGACTTATACCAAATACACAACTATTACCGAGTAATTCACCTGAATCACCACCAGGTATTGATGGTAATAATGTGATATGAAATACTACATATACAATCACAAAGAGTAATATATCTACAAACAATGATTTCATTTTTAAAAAAACACACTATAGTTCCTATTTCTTTTTTTAATACAATATGAACTCTCTTAATAATAAATGTAATATATGATGCAAAATATTGTCTCACAAAACTAGGTCCAGGCGATTTTATGCACAATTCAAAAAGATATGTTTTAAGAATTGCAAATACTTTATTTTCAATAGCCTTTGAACGTATATTTAACCAAAATAAAACAAAAAACGTCAAGGAACCAAACCTCAAAAGTTAAAAAAGTGCCTTTTTCTGCTCCACACTTTTCCATGGTTCCATGGGGTTTTACACTTTTTCCGTACCGCCAGAAATGAAAACATGCAATAATAGGTAATGTAGTAAACAGATGTGATTGATTTTAATACACTAGACAGCAGGGAGAGCGTCTTGCACGTGATCTCCTTTTCTTAGTGTGGGTTGGGTTTAGGGGGATGTAAACAGTCAAAACTCTTCAAGACCTTTGTGTTCCACTTTTTCGTTTTTCTAATCATAAAAGAGAGCACGTACACAAGTCAAAAGTTAGTTGAGATTAAGATAAACATCTTTTCGAAATTTATGAAGACGTAACTAAGATAAAGTTAGTATATTCCTGATCTTTATATCTTTGTAAGGTTTTCTACTACTAAAGGACCAAAGGACAAAGGACCAAGCAAGGACTTCTGTTGTGAGAATGAAAATCTTAAATAGTGAATCTGAAAAAGGTAAAACAGTGATTTGTCAACAAAAAGCCATTCAGCTTTTGAAAGGTGAATCAAGTCAATTAAAGAAAGTATGGATAACTAATCGTATTTTATGGATTAAAGTATTTGAAGGTATTACTGATAAAACCTATGAACTTGATTTAACAGAATGTTCTGATATTATTATTATAGAAGAAATTTTAGACTCCTTATTATATTCAAATGATAATAAAGATAAAGATTTAAAGAAATTAAAAACATCGCAAACATCTTTTTCTATATTTGAAACCAAACTCAAATATCGTCCTAGTGATGTTATAAAAATCAACGTCGTAACACTTGAGTATGATACTATCAAACTTCTTATGAAACGTTTTCATTCTATTAGTGATATCATGAAAAAAATCAAAAAAATCAAAAAGATTCCAGATACAGATACAGATACAGATACAGATACAGATACACGTACAGGTACAGGTACAGGTACAGATACAGATACAGATACAGGTACAGATACAGGTACAGATACAGGTACTGCTACAAATAAAGACAAGGAAGTTATTCCACTAGATCAACAATGTCTTACCATTGCTGGTAAGCATTTAGAAGATGGTCGTACTCTCTCTGAACTCAATATTCAGA
>JACKZZ010007131.1_pt1 | contig 51120 bp, 66 predicted proteins | sample 8027871 | NCBI WGS metagenome assembly JACKZZ01 (sample SAMN15724774, study PRJNA655200) | protist metagenome | isolation source: fluorescence activated cell sorting (FACS) single amplified genomes of... | place: USA: West Boothbay Harbor, Gulf of Maine | collected 2000-07-19
GTTCAGATACAATAACATTTAGTTAATTATGGCAATAACAAAAATAGAGGTACCAGAATTATTTGATTTCGGTTCTGACAATTCAGCATTTAAATTACCTACAGGTACAACTGCAGAAAGGCCAACGTCTCCATCTAATGGAGAAATGCGTTTTAATACCACTACAGGTTATGTAGAGTATTACGATACAACTGATACACAATGGTGGGAAATAGATTATGAAACAGTATGTACTACAAATGATCCAAATTATCCTATAACTAATTTAGCATACTATAAGATGTCAGATGCTAGTGACTCTAGCGGCAATGGTTACAACGGTACAGCTACAAACGTAAACTTTAACGTAGCAGGTGAGTTTGGTAATGCAGGGGAGTTTAATGGGAGTAGTAGTTATATAGATTTAGGAAATAATTCATCAAATAATTCATCCACCATAAGTGTTTCTTTATGGTTTAAAACTAATGGACAAAGTGGGACTGGTACTCTAATAAATAATGGAGGAGCAAATAGTAACGAAACAGGGTATTATTTAGGATTAACATCAAGCGGATATTTAAGGTTTAACGGCGGAAACCCTACCAACATTGATGGTTCTGTTGATTATGCGGATGGAAGTTGGCATAACGTAATTATGACTCTTAATAATGGAGCATATAGTATTTATATAGACGGAAATACAACACCTGTGATAACTGGAACTGGAGCTTTTACTTCTACTGCTACAAGACCAACTTGGATAGGACGATTTTCGTATACTCCCTTAGCTATAGAGTTTTTTAACGGTTCAATAGACCAAATAAGAATATTCGATTCAGCTTTAAACGCCTCTCAAGTAACACAGCTTTACAATGAAACACAGTGTGTGCCTACTATAGTGCCTAGTGAAAACTTTAATACTGTTTTATATACTGGTAATGGTACTACTCAATCAATAACTTCTTTAGATTTTCAGCCAGATTTTACTTGGATAAAACAAAGAAACATCCCTCAAAACCATAGATTATTTGATTCTGTAAGGGGTGCTACAAACATATTATCTTCAAGTAATACAAACGCACAAGGAACAAACTCACAAACATTAACTTCATTTAATTCAAATGGGTTTTCTCTTGGAAATAATGTTGCTGTCAATACTAATAGCGGAACGTATGTCTCTTGGAATTGGAAAGCAGGAGGTACAGCAGTATCAAATACAGATGGTACAATAACAACTCAAGTTTCTGCTAATGTAGATGCAGGGTTTAGTATTGTTCAATATACAGCAGCAGGAAATCAATCGTTTGGACACGGTCTTTCACAAGCTCCTGAGCTTATTATTCAAAAACTTTATAGTACTACAAGTGGGTGGTATGTATATTCTGCTCCAACTGGTTTACAAAAATATTTACAATTAAATAGTACCGCTGCCTTAAGCGGAACTGATTCAAGTTGGATAACTGCTGTTACTAACACTACTTTTACCGCAAACTGGAGTGGCAACAGTTATTCATATATAAACTACTGCTTCCATTCAGTAGATGGCTATTCTAAGATAGGGTCTTATACAGGAACAGGTGCAACAGGCAATGTTCAATATGTAGGATTTGAACCAGCTTTTGTTATGGTAAAAGCTACTTCAACTTCGGAACCTTGGTTTATTTTAGATAACAAAAGAGATCCAAATAACCCAAGAGATAATCGTTTAATGCCAGATAGTACTGCTGCAGAATCTAATGGAAGTGTTCATACTATGGATTTCAACTCTAATAATTTTACATTAAATGGTACAGTTGGGAATGGGACAAATGGAAGTGGGCAAACATATATATTTTTAGCAATAGCCGCAGACCCAACATAATTAATAAACAAAAATAAATATGGCAACAAATTCTTCTAGAGATTTAAGACATTATGCCGGAGCGGCAGGTATATTTGCATTAGTTATTGCATTATTACTTTTTCTTTCATTCAATCAAATACCAAAAGATAACAAAGATATATTCGTATCTATAGTAGGTATGATAGTAGGATCTTTGTCTGTAGTTATATATGCTATTATAGGTAGAAATCCAGATGAAGTAAATGCTTTAAAAAGTAAAAACGAATCATTACAGTCGCTTGCAGACCAAATGGAAAAAAGAAATGATCAGTTAGAAAAAATGATTATTGATATGCAAAGTGATATAATAGATAAACTAACAATACTAGGCGCAACCGCTTTTGATACTGTTTATAATAAAACTAAACAATGCTCTTGCGGAAATAATAGCTGCACTTGTAAAGGTGCTTAAAATTAAGTGATAATAAACTGTAAACCTTATAATTAATTAAAACCAAAACCAATGACACTTTTTTACCAGACTCATTCGTGGAATAGTCAACCACAAATTTCCGATGAAACCATAGATCTTTGGAAGCACATAGCTGATAAAGGTAACTGGCGAATCACCCAACTACCAAACGGTTTTTATCAAACCGAATACCAAGACCCTAAGAAAGAAGGAACTTGGAACGACGTTACCCGCAGGGAAACACTAGAAGGAGCTGAATCAGCGATTGATGCTTCTGTTGCCCACTATTCTAAAAAAATAGAATTTATAAACGGTCCTAAAGTCGTTAAAACCTTTAAGTAACAATCAATTAAAATTAAATCAAATTAAATTAAATTATGTCAGACGCGATTGTCAAGAATCTTAGTTTCGGTTACGAAGCAAAAGATCAACTATTTGAAGGTATAAACAAACTCACGAAAGCCGTTAGTTCCACACTTGGTGCTAGCGGTAAACGTGTAATTTTAGAAGATGCTGGAGGTAAACCTGTTATAACAAAAGATGGGGTAACTGTAGCGGATTCAATAGTATTATTAGATCCAATAGAAAATATGGGTGCTACGCTTCTAAAGGAAGCTGCTAGGAAAACTGTGAAAGAAGCAGGTGATGGAACCACTACTGCTACAGTGCTAGCACACTCAATCTTAACGCAAGCTTATCCACAACTGGAAGAGCTTGGCGCTAGAGATTTAAAAAAGGGTATTGATAATGCTGTTAATAAAGTAATAGATTATCTAGAAAAAAACTCAATAAAAGTAACCGGTCAAATGATAGATCAAGTTGCGAGTATTTCTACAAACAATGATAAAGTATTAGGTGCTGTTATAGCTGAAGCATTTAGATCAGTTGACGAAACTGGTGTTGTAATGATGGAAGCTACAGAGCTATCTAAAACAACTTCTGAATTAGTAGAAGGAATACAATATAATAAAGGATTAACAAACTCTCACTTTGTTACTAAAGCAGAAACAAGAGTTGCTGAATTAGATAACCCTTTAGTTTTACTTATTGAATCACCAGTTGAGAATGTAAGAAAAATACAGAATATATTAGAGCATGCAATTAAAAGCAATAAATCATTACTTATTATTGCTGATTTAGATCCTAAAGTAATTTCTACTTTAGCTATGAATAAAATAAAAAATGTTGTAAAAGTAAACGTTATCAATGCGCCTACTTATGGTGTTACTAAAAAAGATATGTTAACTGATTTAGCATTACTTACCGGAGCAACAATTATTAACGAGGATTTAGGCGATGATATGGATATGATACTTCCAGAATATTTAGGGACATGCCTTAAGTCTATAACTAACGACACTGAAACTATTCTTAAAGTTGAAAGTATTAGTGATGAAGTTAAAGAGATTGTTAAAACAATTAAAAAGGATTTAAACAAAAACAATACTGCTCCTGAGGTTATAAGACTAGAAAAAAGATTAGCTAGACTATCTGCAAAGATTGCTACTGTAAAAGTAGGTGCAGATTCAAGTATAGAATTAAAAGAAAAAACTGATAGAGTAGAAGATGCTATCTGTGCTACTAAAGCCGCTATTAAAGAAGGTATTGTAGCGGGTGGTGGTGTGGCACTTTTAAACGCTGCTATGTTTATCAAACCTAAAGATAAAGCTGAAAGCATCCTTCTGGAAGCCATTAAAGCTCCCTATCACACTATCTTAGACAACGCTAACATTAGTGAAGCACATCCTGAAAAGAAAGGATGGGGACTAGATGTGATAACGGGTAAATCGGTTAAGATGGTTAAAGCCGGAATAATCGATCCTTTACTAGTAACAAAAGCAGCACTTAGAAATGCGGCATCTGTTGCAACAACTATTTTATCTACTGATTGTATAATTAATAATTTAAGAATTAATGAAGGCAATAGGTAGAAACTTAATTATAAGTAAAGAAAAACAAGGTACTTCAACCACTAAAGGTGGTTTATTAGTTTCTGAAAATCAACGAGAAGATTTAAGATACAATAAAGCAGAAGTAATATCAATAGGATCCGAAGTTGTAGGTATTAAAGAATCTGATAATATTTATTATGATGGTTCTGCAGGACACAATATAGAAATAGATAAAAATATTTATCAGGTTATAAAGCTTCAAGACGTTGTTATAGTTTTATGAGAAGATTAGAGGCAAAGGATTTAAAAGAAATGAACTTAATTAAACATTATCGAATAATACGACAATGGGCGGCTAAGAACAATAATTTAACCAGTGCAGATATAGAACTTCTTATATATTTAGATTGTATAGATATATTTAGCAAAATAGATTTTAAAATGGGTGCTTATTCCTATAGCTGGGATAATAGAAGATGGAATAGATTATTACAAGAAGACTGGATTAAAGTCTGGCGTAAAAGAAATCATACCACTCAAAAATACCATCTATATAAAATGTCTTTTAAAGGCAAGCAACTTATAAATAGAATATACAGAATAATGCTTGGTCAAGAAGATATACCAACCAGTGAAAGAAGAAATGTTATAATGCTAGGTAGAACATATACCGATACCGTATTAAAAACATCAATAAATAACGTAAACAAAGACAAACACAGATAACACACACAACATGAAAAAGCAATCACCAGCAGTATTAAAAGCAGCAGAAGGCGTAGTAGGTGCTAATGCTCTTTGGGATGGTCCATTAAATACAATGGGTTTTCCAATGGGAACAGGATCTAGTTCAGGGATCACAGGTATGGAACTTAAAAAAGACAAGCCTTTTTATAAAGCAGGTCCTATTACACAACTTGCAAAAAGTTCCATGTAAGATATGGAGATCAATGATATTAAGCTTATAGTACTAAATGGGGCTGTAGGCGTTGTAACTATGACAAACTTAGAAGTTTGGTTAAAAGTAATTCTGTTAATTGTTACAATCGGTTATACATTAAGTAAGTGGATTAAAATAAAAAAGTAATGGCTTATATACAAAACGACTCACCTTTTCAAAAAAAGAAAACAGCTGCTTGGACTCGAAAAGAAGGGAAAGATCCTAAAGGAGGATTAAACAAAAAAGGAGTTGAATCTTACAGGAAAGAAAACCCTGGAAGTAAACTTCAAACTGCTGTAACAACAAAACCTTCTAAATTAAAGAAAGGTAGTAAGGCGGCTAAAAGACGTAAGTCATTTTGTGCAAGGATGAGTGGTGTAAAAGGGCCAATGAAAAAGCCCAATGGAGAGCCAACTCGAAAAGCTTTAGCTTTAAAAAAATGGAACTGCTAATAAAACAATAACAATTACACAAACAAAAATATAGAAATTATGCCAGATTACAGCGAAAAACAAGAAATTAATTATTTAAAAAATGACATTGCGTACAGAAAGGGGTATGCTGGAAGCTACAGTGGTAATCATCCAAAATTTTCACAAGGAATAAGTATGATGGGAGATCCAAATGCTATGGGACAAGGCTTGCAAGCTGATTTAAAAGATAATACAATGGTAAACATTGAGCAAGGAGATGCCGCTGGTCAATCTTTAGATACAACTGCACCAATAGCAATGAAAGGTAATTCGCCTTTTCAAAATGCAAGAAACGTAATGTCAGGAAAATTAAGAGGATAATATATACAATTATGAACAAACTAGGATATAAACAAAAGGGTATACCAATGCTAAAGTCTCCATTAAACGTTGAAGACGGATTAATAATGAGAGGAATAAAAGGAGCTGGTTCTGCTCAAAGTGCTCAGAGTGTACAAAACAGAAGAAGAGAAGCGGGTAATTTTACGAAGGATGAAGCAAGAAGAGCTAATGCACCTAAAACCCCCCCTCGCCCAATGGTTGACCAGCCATCTTTAGAATCAAATAATAAACCAGCTAAATTTAAATCAATATTAGGAGAAGGATTTAATAAATCTAGTACTGGTGGTGGAAGCACACGTAGCAAAAACTTAACAACAGCTAATGCAGATATAAAAACACAAAAAATAAATGTATTAGATTCTGGATCGGCTAGAACTTCACAAATTCCAACACCAGGAAAAGCTGAAAGAAAAGATATACTTGATAGCAAAGCTTCTAAAACAACTGCATCTGGAATTGGAAAATCTAATAAAGATATTAGAAAAGAAAAAAGAGCAAATATAAAAGGTGGAATGTCAAGGCAAGAAGCTCGCTTGAAAAAAACGCAAAGCAAAGCTGCAAGTGCAAAAGCTAAAACGAACAGAACAATTAAAAGCATAGATCCTACAAAAGCTAAATCAGCTGACACAGGCGCAAAACAAACTAGCGCAAGAGCTACAAGAGCAAAAGCTAAAAGATTAGAAAGAAGAGCTGAAAGACTTAAAGGTAGAGTTAATGCTTCTAAAGTAAGTAAATAAAGAAGTATATAATTTTAATCATATGAAATCAACAGGACTAGGAGATACTATTGAAAAAATAACCACTGTAACAGGTGTAAAAACTGTTGTAGATTCAATTTCTAAAAGTTTAAAGAAACCTTGTGGTTGTCAAAAAAGAAAAGAAGCTTTAAATAAAAAATTCCCTTATGGCGTTTAAACTAAACACACCACCTTACAATTGCAATAACACACCTATATATAGTGTAGACTTAGGAGGTATGGTTTTAGGTAAAGCTAATAACAACGGTTCTATATTAGTTGATATTAATGTAAACCCAAAAGATAAAGAAAAAGTTATAGATCACGAGATGGTTCATATAGATCAATTTAAAAGAGGTGATTTAGATTACGACGATAAAAACGTTTACTGGAAAGGTAAAACGTATTCAAGAAGCAAAATGCAAGAAGGGGCAAAAAATCTTCCTTGGGAAAAAGAAGCTTACGATAAAGCTTAATTATGTGGAAATTATTATTAGGCCTTTTAAAAGGTGGGGACAGTAGAAAATCTGTTGCGGGTAATTTAGCATGGGAAATTCGTGAAGCTATTAAGGGTAAAGAATTAGACCCTAATGAAATCATTGAATTACAAACTAAAATAAATGAAATTGAAGCCGGACATAGAACATTATTTGTTGCAGGCTGGAGACCTTTTATAGGTTGGATATGCGGAGTTGCATTAGCTTACAATTTTGTTATAAGAGATTTATTTATTTGGATTACAAAAACCGCTGATGCTCCTCCAGCATTACAAATGGAGCATTTAATGACTGTACTACTAGGTATGCTAGGCCTTGGGGGTTTACGTACTTTTGAAAAAATAAAAGACAAAACAAAATAATTTAAAAAATAAAAAAATGATACAATACGGAGTAAGTAGAGATTTTGCTAATCTTGCTGTTGATTTATTTGCAGCAGGAACATTAAAAGTGCCAGGAAGCTCTGCTGCAGGTATTCCTATTGGGCAAATTGTAGATGGTACAGCTAATTTAACTGCTAATGAATCTAGAACAGTATATGCAAGCGGAGGTACATTTATAGGATCTGCATTATATTCAACATCAGGTATAAACACTGGAACAACATATCAAATAACTACTGATAATGCTGGTGCTGTAAGTGCGATTGAAGTTGTATCTTCAAGTATTATTAATTCTGGTATAGCTGGTCAAACAATAATTTTTGATGCAGTGACCTTAAATGCTGCATTTGGATTAACTACCGTAACGGGTAATATTACAGTTACAACAGTTGCTGGAGACTTTACGACCCCTTTAGATGCAGATGGTAATTTTACAGCCCCTGACAACGAAGCTTTTGCGGTTTTCGGTTCAGCAAATGGTAATTCTAATTATAATTTAAAAGTGGAGCTTGAAGCTAATCAACCTGGAGATTTTGTAGTTATACAAAACTTAGGGGCTCACACTTTTGTACCAATATTAGCAAGAAAAATTTATGTAACTGATGCCGCTACTACGGCAACAAATCTATTAGTATTAAGGTAAAAATATTTTATAATCAATTAAATTTAATCAAATGAAAAAAGTAAAAACAAAAGAAGTAAAAAACAAAGTAACAGAAGAGCAACTTGCTAAAGTTAAAGAACAGCAAACATCAATGGCTAATCTTTTAAGAGACGTTGGATTTGTTGAAAACCAAAAGCATGTACTGTTACACGAATATGCCGGCATAAGCCAACAAATGGAAGAATATAAAAAGGAGTTAGAAAAAGAATACGGTGCAATTAGCATTGACTTGGAAACAGGCGAGTATACTGAAATCGAATCTTCTGAAGAAGTAAAGCAATAAAATGTCTAGTATTATAAGGAAGATCAGTATTGGATCTGAATATAAAAGCGATGCTATGCACTACTCTGTTGGGCAAGAGGTCTATGGGGGACATAAAATAGCTTATATCGTGTTGGACGAAACTGACCATTCTTATAATATATTTATTAAAAAAAATGATGAGGTGTTGCCATGGAAAAAGTTTAACTATAACATGCCGGTGTCCGTTGAATATAATTTAGAATATGAATAGCATATACGATTTTATTGTTGAACCAATAGGAGAAAGATATGATAATAATTTAAAAGTAAACGATAAAAATTTAATATTAAATTGTAATATAGAATCTTTTAAGTTTATAAATAAAAAAGCTAAAGTAATTTCAATACCCTTAGCATACAAAACACCCATTAAAGTAGGTGATGAAATAATAATACATCATAATATTTTTAGAAGATATTATGATATAAGAGGTAAAGAAAAAAACGGTAGTAAATATTTTAAAGATAATTTATATTTTTGTCAGATAGATCAAATTTATTTATATAGAACAGAAGGGAAGTGGAAGTCTTTTGGAGATAGATGCTTTGTTAAACCTATTTTAAATAATGACTATTTAAAGCAAGAAAAAGAACAAGCCCTTATTGGTATATTAAAATATGACAATAGCTCTTTAAACGAGCTCGATATTAGCTCTGGTGACCTAGTAGGCTACACGCCTAATGGTGAATGGGAATTTATAATAGACAATGAGCGTTTATACTGTATGAAATCAAATGATATTGTTATTAAATATGAACACAAAGGAAACGAAGTTGAATATAATCCAGGCTGGGCAGTTAGCAGTTGAGGAATTAATTAAAGTAGCTAAAGAAGCGATTGTAGATTCAGGTGATGACATATCCGCGGACAGACTTAAAAATGCTGCTGCAACTAAAAAATTAGCAATATTTGATGCATTTGAAATACTAAGTCGAATAGAGCAAGAAGAAAAAATGTTAGAAGATAATACAAAGCAAGCTAAAAAATTTGGTGGTTTTGCTGAAAGCAGATCTAAATAATGTATCAACAAACGCTATATTCAATTGTAGATGATCACATAAGACCTAATACTTTAAAAAGGTTAAATAGATTAAAAAGCTTTAAGTACGGTTATAACAAAGAATATGATTTAGTAGTTATAAGTAAAAACGGTACAGTAGGTGCAATATATGATATACAAGGCTTTAGGATTGGATTACCAATAATAAACAAAGCTTATAAAAGAAGCAATGTAAAAGCCGAACAATATTGGGAAAAATTTGAATACCCCAAAGCACTTAGTAAAATTAAAAGTGTTTTTGATTGGGATGCTTATCCAGACAATTTTAAAGAACAATGGTATAACTATATAGAGAATGAATTTAAAGCTAGAGAAGAAGGGTTTTCGTTCTATAATAATGGTACCCCTACTTACATTACTGGTTCTCACTACATGTACTTGCAGTGGACCAAGATTGATGTTGGGGCCGCAGAGTTCAGGGAATCTAACAGACTATTCTACATTTTTTGGGAGGCCTGTAAGGCCGACAGTAGATGTTACGGTATATGCTACCTCAAGAATAGACGGTCTGGGTTTAGCTTCATGGCATCATCAGAGACTGTTAGCCAGGCAACAATATCAAGCGATGCTAGATTTGGAATTTTATCGAAGACGGGTGCTGATGCAAAAAAGATGTTCACCGACAAGGTTGTACCCATATCCACGAACTATCCGTTCTTCTTCAAGCCGGTACAGGACGGGATGGACAGGCCGAAGACAGAGCTTGCGTACAGGGTCCCGGCGTCGAAACTAACTAGACGAAAAATAGAATTAAACGAGCAGCTAAAAGACATTGAAGGATTAGATACCACTATTGACTGGAAAAACACAGGAGATAACAGCTATGATGGTGAAAAACTAAAGTTGCTAGTACATGATGAATCTGGTAAATGGGAAAGACCAGATAATATATTAAACAACTGGAGAGTAACTAAGACTACATTAAGATTAGGTAGCAGAATAGTAGGTAAGTGTATGATGGGATCAACATCAAATGCATTAGATAAAGGGGGAGAAAACTTTAAAAGATTATATGAAAATTCAAACGTTACTAAAAGAAACCGCAACGGACAGACTAGTTCAGGATTATATTCTTTGTTCATACCTATGGAATGGAACTACGAAGGATTCATTGATAAATATGGAGTACCTATATTCGATACGCCAGAAAAACCAATAATTGGTATAGATAAAAGTGAAGTAGATATAGGTGTAATAGATTATTGGCAAAACGAAGTTGAAGGTTTAAAAACAGATCAAGATGCTTTAAATGAATTTTATAGGCAGTTCCCAAGAACTATACAGCATGCATTTAGGGATGAAACAAAACAATCTTTATTTAATCTAACTAAGATTTACGAACAAATAGATTATAATGAAGACATTAAACACTCTAGCTTAATAACACAAGGAAACTTTCAATGGTTAGGTGGTGTTAGAGATACAAAAGTAATGTTTGTACCAAATAATAAAGGTAGATTTTTTGTTTCCTGGGTTCCAGATAGCAATATGCAAAACAGAATGATTTTAAAGAATGGAGCTAAATATCCAGGCAATGAACACTGTGGCGCATTTGGATGTGATAGTTACGATATATCTGGTACAGTCGATGGGAGAGGTTCTAAAGGATCTTTACACGGATTAACTAAGTTTTCTATGGAAGATGTACCACCTAATATGTTTTTTTTAGAATACGTTGCAAGACCTGATAATGCAGAAACCTTTTTTGAGGATGTATTAATGGCTTTAGTGTTCTATGGAATGCCTATTTTAGCAGAAAATAACAAACCTAGGTTATTATATTATTTAAAAAGAAGAGGCTATAGGGGCTATTCAATAAACAGACCAGACAAAACCTATAATAAATTATCTGTTACTGAAAGAGAAATTGGCGGTGTACCAAACTCCAGTGAAGATATGAAGCAAGCACACGCAGCCGCAATAGAAAGCTACATAGATTCTTATATTGGATTTAATAATGATACATATGGAGATATGTATTTTATAAGAACACTCAATGATTGGTCTAAATTTAATTTAAATAACAGAACAAAATTTGATGCATCAATTAGCTCAGGTTTAGCTATAATGGCATGTAATAAAAATAAGTATGCTCCCGTAGCTAAAAGGGTTTTAAAACCTATGAGTTTAGGAATAAAAAAATATAACAATGATGGCTTTACATCAAAAATAATTCAAAAATAAATGGTTTACACAAATTATAACAGTTCATTCCCAGATCAGGTAGTACCAGATTCAGTAAAGAATAGTTATGACTATGGGTTACAAGTGGCTCAAGCCATTGAAAACGAATGGTTCAGACAAGATATAGGCGGTGATAGATATTTACAGAATTTTCAAAACTATCATAGTTTAAGATTATACGCTAGAGGGGAACAACCCGTTTCAAAATATAAAGATGAATTATCTATTAATGGTGATTTGTCTTATTTAAATTTGGATTGGAAAATTGTTCCAGTAATTCCAAAGTTTGTAGACATTGTAGTAAATGGAATGACAGAAAAAGGTTATAAAATAAAATCTTTTGCTACAGATCCTTTTGCATTAAAAGAAAGAACTAGATACGCGGCAAGCATAATGGAAGACATGTACTCTCAGTCTTTTGTTGAAAACATTAAACAATCCACCGGAGCAGATCTTTATAATACTTCTAATCCAGAAAATCTTCCAAAAAGCAAAGAAGAATTAGATTTAGTAATGCAATTAAGTTATAAGCAAGCTGTTGAAATTGCAGAAGAAGAATTAATAGAAAATGTTTTTAATGCTAATAAGTATAAAGAAGACCAAAGAAGGATTGCATATGATTTAGCAGTATTAGGAATTGGTGTTTCAAAAACAAGTTTTAATTTATCAGAAGGTGTTACAGTTGATTATGTAGATCCTGCAGCAATTGTTTATTCTTATACAGAAGACCCTAACTTTGAAGATATATATTATGTAGGTGAAGTTAAAAATTTAAGTTTATCAGAAGTTAAAAGACAATTTCCTTTATTAACAGATAGTGAATTACAAGAAATACAAAAATATAAAGGTCCTTCTCAATATAGTAATTATGTAAGAAATTATGGGGGACAAGACGATAATAATCTTATTTCTGTATTGTTTTTTGAATATAAAACATATACTAATCAAGTATTTAAAATTAAAAGAACTGAACAAGGATTAGAAAAAACAATTGAAAAAGATGATTCTTTTGATCCACCCGAAAATGATAATTTTGAAAGAGTATCTAGAAGCATAGAAGTTTTATATACCGGGGCTAAAGTTCTTGGAATGGGTAAAATTTTAGAATGGAAGTTTGCTGAAAATATGACCAGGCCTTATTCAGATACTACTAAAGTTAATATGAGCTATTGTATATCTGCACCAAGAATGTATAAAGGTAAAGTAGATTCTTTGGTTAATAGAATAACTAGTTTTGCTGATATGATTCAGTTAACACATTTAAAACTGCAACAAGTATTATCTAGAGTAGTCCCAGATGGGGTTTATTTAGATATGGATGGGTTAGCTGAAGTTGATTTAGGCAATGGAACAAATTACAACCCAGCAGAAGCTTTAAATATGTATTTTCAAACTGGTAGTATTGTTGGTAGATCTTTAACGCAAGATGGAGAATTAAATAGGGGTAAAGTTCCTATACAAGAATTGCAATCTTCTAGTGGTCTTGCTAAAATTCAAGCTTTAATACAAACGTATCAATATTATTTACAAATGATAAGAGATACAACTGGATTAAATGAAGCTAGAGACGGAAGTTCTCCAGATAAAAACGCTTTAGTTGGGCTACAAAAAATGGCTGCCGCTAATTCAAATACAGCCACAAGGCACATATTAAAGTCTTTAATGTATATCACTATAAAAACCGCAGAGAATATAAGTTTAAGGGTAAACGACGCATTGCAGTTTCCATTAACACGTGAATCTTTGCTAAGCAGTATAAATACATTTAATGTGGCTACATTAGAAGAGATAGAGAATGTATGCTTGCATGACTTTGGTATATTTTTAGAGCTTGAGCCAGATGAAGAGGAAAAACAGCAATTAGAAGCGAATATTCAAGTTTCATTGCAACAAGGCAATATTGATTTAGAAGATGCGATTGATATAAGACAAGTAAACAATCTTAAATTAGCTAATCAACTTTTAAAAGTAAAAAGAACTCAAAAACAAAAAAGAGATCAAGAAATACAACAGGCTAATATAGCTGCACAAGGAGAGGCCAATGCGAAAGCCTCTGAAGCTGCAGCGCTAGCAGAAGTTCAAAAAGGGCAAGCTTTAGCTGAAACAAAAATGCAATTAGAAAAAGCTAAATCTGATTATGAAATACAAAGAATGGAGCAAGAGGCTTTAATTAAAAAGCAATTAATGGCAGAAGAGTTTAATTATCAAATGCAATTAGCTCAAATTCAAGCTCAAGCAACAACAAGAAAAGAACAAGAAATAGAAGATCGTAAAGACGAAAGAGTTAAAATACAAGGTACACAACAATCTGAACTTATAGATCAACGTAAAAATGATTTATTACCAAAAAACTTTGAATCATCAGGTAATGATAATTTAAGCGGATTTGGTTTGGAGCAATTTGGACCGTCATAATTTTTATTAATTAATTTTATTATATCATGTCAACAGAAGTAAAACAAGAAGGGGAATTCAAAATTAAAAAAAGAAAACCTGCTTTAAAAAATCTAGGTAAAGAATCTAGTGTAACAAAAGTAAACTTTATAGATCCAGCTGAAGCTGAAGAAGTAAAAAAAGAAGAAACAAATGCCGTTCAAGAATCAAGCACAGAGGAAAGCGTGTTACGCACAGAACAACCCGAAGTGGGATTGCAAGAAGTGGGACAAGTATCCGAAGAAACCGTCGTTGCCAGTGAGGATGTTGAAGAAGAAATAGACTCACCTTTGCAACAAGTAATAGAAGAAGGAGTTGCTGAAAAAACAAATGAGCAAATAATTCAAGTTGAAAGCACACACCAACCTGTTGCAGAAGAATTACCGGAAGGTATAGATAAGCTTATAAAGTTTATGAAAGAAACAGGTGGAGATGTTAATGATTATGCTAGATTAAATGCTGATTACAGTAATGTAGATAATACTACATTAATTAAAGAATATTATAAACAAACAAAACCACATTTAGATTCAGAAGATTTAAATCTTTTATTAGAAGATTTTGATTATGATGAGGAAATAGATGAGGATAGAGATATACGCAAAAAGAAACTTGCGTTTAAGGAAGAGGTTGCTAAAGCCAAAAACTTTTTGGAGGATACTAAGAGTAAATATTACGAGGAAATCAAGTTGAGACCTGGTATAACTCAAGAACAACAAAAAGCTACTGACTTTTTTAACCGATACCAAGAAGAAGAGCAAAGTAAAGAGCTTGTAAGGAATAATTTTCTTCAAAGTACTAATAATTATTTTTCTAATGAATTCAAAGGTTTTGATTTTAAATTAGGAAATAAAAGTTTTAAGTACGGAATTAAAGAACCTTCCGTGGTTGCTGACAAACAGAAAGATTTATCTGAATTCGTAGGGACGTTCCTTGACGAAAACGGTCAAATGAAAGATCCTGCCGGTTATCACAAAGCTATTTATGCTGCTAGAAATGCTGATACTATGGCAAATCATTTTTATGAGCAAGGTAAAACCGATGCTATCAAAGAACAGATTGCTAAATCTAAAAACATTACAACTGCGCCTAGACAAACGGCTACAGGTGAAATATCTTTTGGAGGAATGAAAGTAAAAGCTATTAGTGGATTAGACTCTTCAAAACTTAAAATTAAAACAACAAAATTTAACAATTAAAATTACAACACATGGCTAATGTAGTACCCTCGTTTGGGTCAATTAAACCGAGTCAACAACAACAGGCTCTTTCAACAAATTATTTAAACTTTACAGATCCTACTAACGCAGACTTTTCTTCTTTCGCTGCACAATATCTTCCTGAGATATATGAGCAAGAAGTAGAGCGTTATGGGAATAGAACACTTTCTGGATTCCTTCGTATGGTAGGAGCAGAAATGCCTATGACTTCAGATCAAGTTATTTGGTCAGAACAAAATAGATTACACGTTGCTTATGATGGCGTTACTAAAACCGCTGCCAATGACAACATTTTAACTTTTCCACTTGTAGCTACTGCAGGACCTACTTATGTAGATAATGTAATTTCTGTACAAGATACTCTTGTAGTAATGAATCCAACTAACGGACTAGAAGTAAAAGTTTTAGTTACAGCGAGTACAGGTTCTAATGCTGGTGGAGATGCTCTAGGCACAATTACTGTTGCCCCTTATAATGGTGCTACTGTAGCAACTACTTTAGGCGATGCTGGTAATGCTCTTACAGGTCTTAAGATTTTTGTTTATGGCTCTGAATACAGAAAAGGAACTGGAGACACTAACATTACAAGCATTACTCCTTCATTCACTCAATTTAGTAATTCTCCTATTATTATTAAGGATAGATACGAAATTAACGGATCTGATATGGCTCAGATTGGATGGATTGAAGTAGCTACTGAAGATGGAACTTCTGGTTACCTATGGTATCTTAAAGCTGAATCTGAAACTCGTTTACGTTTTGAAGACTATCTTGAAATGGCAATGGTTGAAGGTGAGCAAACTCAAGCTGGTTCTGGAGTTGCAGGTCTTGCTGCTCAATACAATGGAACAGAAGGTCTTTTTGCTGCTATAACATCTAGAGGAAATGTTTTAAACAACTTTAGTGCTGCTGCTGGACTTACCGAATTTGATAGCATTCTTAAAAATCTTGATACTCAAGGAGCTATTGAAGAGAACATGCTTTTCTTAAACAGAAAAACTTCTTTAGATTTTGATGATATGCTTGCTAGCCTATCTGCTGGTGCTAATGGAGGAACTGCTTACGGATTGTTTGAAAACTCTGAAGAAATGGCTTTGAATCTTGGATTCTCAGGATTTAGAAGAGGTTCTTATGACTTTTACAAAACTGACTGGAAATACTTGAATGATGCATCAACTCGTGGTGGTGTAGCAGTATCTGGTATTGATGGTGCTCTTATTCCTGCAGGAACTTCTACTGTATATGATCAAATTTTAGGATCTAATATTCGTAGACCATTCCTACACGTACGTTACAGAGCTTCACAAACTGAAGACAGAAGAATGAAGTCTTGGATTACTGGATCAGCTGGTGGTGCTTACACTACTGACGTTGACTCTATGGTAGTTCACTTCTTATCTGAAAGATGTTTATGTGTACAAGGTGCTAACAATTTTGTATTGTTTACTGCATCATAGTTTACTGGGTAAAGATAAGGCGTCATGTACTTGGCGCCTTGCTTTATCTTTTTTTAATTATTTAATTTTATTATATCATGGCTAAAAAAGCTAACACAGCACAAAAAAATGTTGAGGTTGCACCTCAAGTAATACAAGAAACAATTGTTGAAAAACCAGTTGTTAAAACACCAGTAAAGCCCACAAAACCTAGCTGGGAAATTAAAGATAGAACTTATATTCTATTAGGTAATAAATCCCCAATAACATATACTATTCCTGCAAGACATAGCGGAAAATATCCACTTTTATGGTTTGATGAAAAAACTGGTGATCAAAAAGAATTAAGATATGCAACTAATCAAAACTCTGTATTTGTTGAAGAGCAAAAAGGAGAAGCAACATTAGGTCATATTACTTTTTATGATGGAACATTAGCTGTTTCTAAAGAAAAACAAAATTTACAAAAATTACTTTCTTTATACCATCCTGCAAAGAATACAAAATATAAAGAGTTCGATGCTGCGGTTATTGCTATCGACGAACTAGATGATTTAGAGATTACTATTGATGCTTTAAACATGGCTCGTGAAATGGATATTGACATTGCTGAAGCAGTGCTAAGAGTAGAGATTGGATCTAAGGTATCTAGCATGAGTTCTAAGGAGATTAGAAGAGACTTGATATTATTTGCACAAAGAAACGCGGATCTATTCATAGAGCTTGCTAATGACGATAACGTACAACTTAGGAACGTGGCAATTAATGCTACTGAAAGCGGGTTATTAAAATTATCACAAGATCAAAGAACATTTACTTGGGCATCAAATGGTAGAAAAGTAATTACTGTTCCTTTTGATGAAAATCCGTATTCAGCTATGGCTGCTTACTTTAAAACAGATGAAGGTATAGAAATCTATAGATCTATAGAGAAAAAACTTTCATAACGTGTAATATTATAGTAGTTAGGCCGCACTAAAAGTGGCCTAGCCGCTATAATTAATAATAAACAAACAATGGCAATAAACGTAAATACTGTATATCAAACGGTTTTATACATATTAAATAAAGAACAAAGAGGTCTTATGACTCCTAGTGAATTTAATAGTGTTGGAACTCAAGTACAACTTGAGGTATTTGAAAAATACTTTGAAGATTTAAATCAACAAATACGTGTGCCGCAAACAGACACAACATATGCCGATAGAGTTGAAAACATAGATGAAAAAATATCTATATTTAAAACTTTTGGTAATGCTATATATGATAATGTTTCAACCCCGGGACAAACATATTTTACTTTACCAACAACAGACGCTTACGGCGCCGTCGTTTCCTTTTATAGATTAGGTGAAGTAACTTATAGCAATGAAGTATTATTGCAAAAACTTCAAAGAAATGATTTTTATACTTCAGAAAAATCAAAATTAACTAAAGCAACTAAAACTTTTCCTACTTTTTTGTATGAGAATGAAAAACTTTTTATTAGGCCAACTTCTATTGTTTCTAATGTACAAGTTGAATATATTCGTAAGCCTTTTAATCCTATTTGGGGTTTTACAACTGGTACACTAGGTCAATATCTTTATAATAGTGAACTATATAACGAAACCGCAGAACCTACAGGGTCTATAAACTTTGAATTGCACGAAAGCGAGCAAACTGAAGTTATATTAAGAATATTACAATATGCCGGAATAATAATAAGAGATCCTCAAATAGTACAAGCCGCCGCGCAACAAGTGCAAATGGATGAAATAAATAAAAAAAGCTAATAAATTATGGCCAAACCTGATGGTGGTTTAATACAAGAAACCAATAGACAATATTACGAAGGCGCACAAAGTTTTGTTGCAGACGGAGCAAACAATGTTTTTACAGCTAATTTTAATACAGATTTAGTTTTTGGAAATTTTGATCCTACTGAAGTTGATTATGGATTGAATAATTTTAAATTATTCACCAGCCCTAATGGATTAGCTGGTTCTTTTACTGAATATATTCAAGCTTACACTGTTGTAAATAATGTTATAACATTTACAGCTATACCACCACAATTTGAAGTAATAGTTATACAATTAAAAGTATTAACTGGAGGTAATTATGGAAACGGAAATGCATATGGAAATATTGTAGAAAACAATTATGGAGGTTATCAATATGTAAGCGTTTCTGATTTAGTTACAAACTTTTTAGTTGGTTATGTAGGTGCTGGTAAAATAATTTCAAGTGTAAAAAGAAATGATGTTATATTCCATGTTAAACGCGCATTGCAAGAGTTTAGTTATGACACATTAAGAAGTATAAAATCTCAAGAAGCAACCATTCCCCCAAACTTGTCTATACCAATTCCTCAAGACTATGTTAATTACGTTAAAACATCTTGGGTTGATTCTTTAGGTGTTAAGCACATTATATATCCTACAACTTTAACTTCTAATCCAGAAAGTTTATTACCACAAGATTGGCAAGGTATACCTATTCAAGATGATTTTGATGAAGATTTAGATGCAACTTCATTAACAGAGCAAAGATGGGCAAAAGCAAATGATAACTTAATAGTAGGTAATATAGACAGTAATGCTTTAGCTAGTGGTATATATCCTTATGGTCAAGCTGGATTTGCTCAAGCATTTTTAGGTCAACGTTATGGGTTAGAACCTGAAACATCTCAAGTTAATGGTTGGTTTACTATAAACAGCAGAGAAGGTAAAATGTCTTTTTCTAGCGACTTGAGAGGTAAGCTTATTATTCTAGAATATATATCAGACGGACTAGCATATGACCAGGACATGAAAGTTCCTAAAATGGCGGAGGACGCAATATACTCATATATTAATCATGCCGTTTTATCCACCAAAGCAAATACCCCCGAATATTTAGTTAATAGATATAAAAGAGAAAAAAGTGCAAAGCTCAGAAATGCTAAAATTAGGTTGTCTAATATTAAATTAGACGAAATAGTACAAGTAATGAGGAATAAATCTAAATGGATTAAATCATAAATTAAATGGCTGAAGTTAAAAATGCTTTTGTTTCTTCTAAAATGAACTTAGACCTTGATGATAGGTTAATACCACAGGGTCAATATAGAGAAGGAGTAAATATACAGGTTAGCAAATCCGAAGGCCCTAATGTAGGAGCTTTAGAAAACGTATTAGGTAATCAATTATTAAAAAATTTTGTTGCTTTAACTGGTGGTATAACAGGCCTTCAAATTATAGGAGAAGTTACAGATCCTACCAATAATACATTTTATTTCTTTTTAACTGATTACAGAGAACCGGACCCTACTGGAATTACTTTTAGTTCTAATGCAAATAATTATATTTATTCATATAATGTGCTAACAGAACAAACTGTGCAATTAGTTTCAGGAAGCTTTTTAAATTTTTCTATAACAAGCCCTATATATGGGATTAACATTGTTGAAAATTTATTATTTTGGACAGATAATAGAAATCAGCCTAGAAAAATAAATCTTTCATATAGTCCAGGCTATTATACAACAGAAGATCATATTTCTGTAGCTAAAATAATGCCTATTAATGCAATAAACTTATATCAACAAAGCTCTGTTGCTGACGCTTATGAATGCACAATGCAAGATGTTATTAGCCCTAATCTTCCCGATGGTGTTATCGAAAATCCATATCTTGACGCAACTTATCCTGGCGATCCAGATTTTTTAGAAGATAAATTTGTAAGATTTAGTTATAGATTTAAATTTGATGATAATGAATATTCTGTATTAGCTCCTTTTACTCAAGAGTGTTTTATACCTAAGCAAGATGGTTATTTTTTACCAGGAGATCAAGAATCTACCTATAGAAGTACTATTGTTAGCTTTATGGAAAATAAAGTAAATAAAATAATTCTTAAAATACCTTTACCTTTAGCTATGAATGGAACGGCTATAGTGGGTAGTGCCCTAAACAGCACTTTAAAAATAAAAGAAATTGATATAATTTATAAAGAATCAGATTCACAAGCTGTGCAAGTAGTTGATACTATTTTAAGCGATTCTTTTTCATTAGAAACAACTTCTAATATATCTTATACATATCAATGCACCAAGCCTTATAAAACATTACCTGAATCCACATTAGTTAGAGTATATGATAAAGTTCCAGTAAGAGCATTTTCACAAGAAGTTTCCGGCAATAGAGTTATTTATGGTAATTTTCAAGATAAACACACTCCGCCTCAACAGCCATTAGATTATCAAGTAGGTGCTTTTGATAAATCAAATTTTTTTCAAAGTGCTACAGATAATACATTAAATACCACTAGTCTTGTTGAGTATCCTAATCATACTTTAAAACAAAATAGAAATTATCAAGTTGGATTGGTGTTATCTGATAGATATGGCCGAAGTTCAACAACTTTATTGTCTAAAGAAAATACTGCAATTGCAGATACTGACATAGAATCTTTTGGAGCATCAACATATTATCATCCTTATAGAATATCTACTGATACTTCAGTTAGTTCTTGGCCTGGAGATGCTTTAAAAATTTTTTTTAATAGTGCACTACCAACAAAAATAATAAATTTACCTCAAGGGCTACCTGGAGAATTTCAAGGACAAACAAGTGATATAACTAATCCTTATAATCCTTTAGGCTGGTATTCATATAAAGTGGTTGTTAAACAATTTGAACAAGAATATTATAATGTTTATTTACCAGGTGCTTTAAACGCTTATCCAGGAGGAGTAAACCCTAATGGAGACGCTGCAAATTCTACAGCGTTTATTACTTTAATAAATGATAATATAAATAAAGTCCCTAGAGATTTATCTGAAGTAGGCCCTGAACAAAAACAATATAGAAGCTCAGTTCAATTATTTGGGCGTGTAACGCCTGACGCCGCAGGTCCACCTACTTATAATAAACCATTTTTTCCAGGCAATGTTTCAAATACAGTAAATACTATTGCAGAACAAAATTTTATATTAGGCACTGCTACAAATGATTATGAAGATATTTATCAAACAAGTTCAAACCCTTATTTAGCTAGAATTACTCAAGCTGCAGGCTTAAATAATTCTTTTATGGGGAGTGCTTTTTTTACAACTAATCCTACAGAATATCAACTAGCTGTTTATGAAACCAATCCTGTTGAATCAAGATTAGATATATATTATGAAACATCTACAACTGGTATTATATCTCAATTAAATCAGGCAATCAATTCTGGAACAAATAATGTAGAAGGTTTATACGGCTTTAACATTACTACTTTTAACGAAGCAACTGTAGCAAACACAACTATAACTAGTAAATTTGCGCCAAAAACAAGCAACTCTCTTGGACAACCATTTAATGGTACATCTACTATTACTATTGTTAGTGTATTTGCTGATGGACAAGACGAAACAGCTAACAATCTTTTTGCAATAGAGCGACATGAACCAACTCCAGGCGTACCTTTTGACCCTGCAAATGTTAACAGTTATTTAACATATACTATAAAAACACTTGACACTTTTTATTATGGCTTTAATGCTGATGTTAACAAAAGATACTTTGTAAATATAGAAGTTACGCCGGCGGGAGCTGTACCTAGTACTACTCAGCTTATATTACCTTTAGAAAATGTTGCACCAACTATAATGTCTGATGCTACTCTTGCAACACCCTTAGCAAATCCATTTACCGTACAAAAAGAAGCGGGTGATATAGGCGTTTTACAAAGTTTTTATGGTGTAAATGGTACTGTAAAAGCGGGGAACACACAAAGTGATTTAGCATGGTCCATAACATCTCCTTTAAATCAAACTGTTTTTCAAATAACAAATGGTACAGACGCAAACGGCGTGCAAACAGGGGAGCTATCTACTCAACAAGATTTATCTGGGCCATATCCATTAACAATTCAATTAACTGATGCGGGCGGTGAAATAGATACTCGTACGATAAATGTTATTTTTGGCGAAGAAGCTTTAAACATTGGTTTTGGAGCTGGCTCTACTTCTGCTTCTTTTGGATCGGGGTCTTCTTCTGCAATTTACTGGGTTAATGATTTAACAAATGCCGCGGGATCTACCCCATTACCTGGTAATACGCAAAATAATGATATTAGAGCGCCCTATACTGGTTTACAATTACCTGCTGATGCACCAACAACAACAAATAGTGTAAGCATGATTTCTCCTGATTGTACTAATTTTACAATGTACAATAACGGCCTCAACGCTTTAACCAAAGCTACTGGATCTCCTACTCAATCCGAAGGAGGTTTGTCTTCAGGAACAGCTTTTATAGCTGTAAATATTAATTTTAGGCAATATACATTTGGAAGATATACTAATATTACGCCTGACGATGCAAATGGCGTTGCTATGGTTCCTTTTGTTATATATCCAACATATCTTCAATACAGAGGATTTAATACTGGAAATAACTGGGTAAATGCTATAGATATAGAAGGTAGTCCTATAAGGTTCGGAGGCTCTCAAGTTAATAAATCATTTTTTCCGTCTAGTGGTTTTCAAAATAATATAGCGGGTACCGGAGTTGTACATAGCGCAACTATTGCTGAAAGCTTTGTATCAAATCAAGTTAATGCTGGACCTGCTAGTTTTGGAAATTCCATTGATAGAGAAGATTGTTTAGAAGCACAAATTCAAGCGCCTAGAACAAGTACATCTGCTGAACAATCTACTATTGCTCGTAAAGTTTTTGCAATTGGTAAACAACAACAAAGTCAATATTCTGTTGAAAATAAATTTGGAGATTATAGATTAATAATAAGATATCCTTGGGGAGAAACAACTACTCAAGTTAACTCTGATCCAATCGTTGTTGGCTATGGAACTGGGGTTTGTCCTAGCAATAGTCAATTTGCTAATGACACTAGCATAACGGCTTCTATTGAGTTTGGTGATTTTTATTATCCCAAAGCTTATGGTGGATCTAATATTTATTCTTACCCATATAGAGTTAGTGCTTTAGGTGCTAATACGAATAACCAAGCTGATGATCTAATTGTTAACGTACCGGTTTTTGCTAGGGAATGGCATTTAAAGTATGTATCACAATTTTATACTGATCCGGATTTAACAATAAAGTGGACTCCAGGTAGTGGAGGAAACAAATGGTATGCTTATACGCCATCTACTGACAATTCTTCAATTCCTGCAGAATATGGAACTGATTATGCAAACACTTCGCCAGATGCTAGTACACCAATTGCTTCTTCAAATTCAGCAAGAAAATGGACGGCTTATTTTAATCTTACTGGGTTAAAACAATTAACTACGCCATCGCAATTAGCTCAACCTAATTTTTGGTAGAGTAATTAAAACAATAAATAAGTAATAATAACATATGTCAGCAATTATAGAAGTAAAATACTTTAATAGCTTTATTTTAAAGAAAACTTTGTCTCCAGCAGAACAACCTGTATGGGATGGTTCTACTGGAATACCACAAACTATTGGCGGATATAGTCAAGGCAATGTTGAAGTTAGTGATAACACTATAATTGCTAAAAACTGGGCTATTGAAGAAGCAAGAATAAGAGGAGGTTTTAATAATACTACAGTTGGATTTGGGCCTAGGGCTTATTTAATAGAAGAAGAGCCTAATGCTTCTTTTAGAGTAAATTCATTAATATATTCTGGCATATTTAATTCTACTACAGGTATTAATAATACTAATGTGTTTAGTGTTGGAACAGATATTGTTAAAAGTTTAAATCCTTCTGCTGGTTCAATACAAAAACTTTATGCAGAGGATTATTATTTAACTATATTTCAAGAAAATAAAGTTAGTAGAGCTCCTATAAATAAAAACATAATATATTCAGCAGAAGGTAATCCAACAGTTACTACTAGTAATTTAGTTATAGGTGATGTACAAGCTTATGCGGGAAATTTTGGAATTAGCAGAAACCCGGAAAGCTTTGCGGTATATGGTTTTAGGAAATATTTTACAGATAAAGACAGAAATGCTGTTTTAAGATTGTCAGGCGGGGGAAATGGCAATGGTATTGAAGAAATACAACGTTATGGAATGTATGACTTTTTTAGAGATAAGCTAAGTGAGCTAGATGATCCTAGCCCGTTACCGGGACAAGATCAATTTGGTAAAGCAATAGGTATGTTTGATATATATACAAAACAATATGTTGTTTCTTTACAGCCCCCATTTCAAAAACCTTTTTCTACCAACGCGTTAGGCAAAGTAGAAAAAACTGAATATTTAACATTATCATTTGATGATCAAATAAAGGGCTGGACAAGTTTTTATAATTATAAACCTGCTTTAGGGTTTAGTATGAAAAACTTTTTTTATACTTTTAATAACGGAAAAACAATTAATAATGTTGACGTTAAAAAAGCTGATTTATATAAACATAATAGTACAATTGTTAATAGAGCAAGCTTTTACGGCACTACATATAACTCTAGTATATTGTTTTTATTTAATCCAAGTCCAAGTCTTTCTAAAGTATTTAAAACTGTAAATTATGAAGGAAGCAATGGTTGGCAAGTAGATAGTTTTGTTTCAGACCTTACGGGTATAGGATCTGTAAATACAGATTATTTAAATTTCGCTACAACAAATACTCAAGATACAACTGCTTTAATATATAGTTATAACGAAGGTGCTTATGACAATAATGGAAATCAATTTCCAGCTTTGTTAACACCACCTATTAATAGGGCAGGATTTGATAGAAAAGAAAATAAATATATTGCTAATTTAGTTAATAATAGTGTTATAGCACCAGGAGAAATAATATTTGGATCTGATATGACTGGAATAAAAGGTTATTTTGCTACTGTAAAATTATCAACAGATACTGGTACTGATTTTGGTAAAGAAAAAGAAATATTTGCTGTATCTTCGGAGTATGTAGAATCTTCTTATTAAATACAATTAAATTAAATGGAAATAACAAAAGTATCTGACGATGTTTCTATTCTATATGACAATGGAAATATAATTAAATGTGATGAAATACCTATTACGCATGATTTTGCGGACCAAATTTATTTAAGACAAATGAATATGTCAAAAGATCAATTTGTTATGGGGGCTTTTCATAATCACAAACATATATGGTTTTTAATGACCGGTAGGGTTTCTATAAAAAGTAATAATGAAGTTGTAGAGCATATAGCACCTTGCTATACTGTTTCTACACCTGGTACTCAAAGATTTATATATGCACATGAAGATTCAATTTTTATTAATATACATAAAAATCCAGATAATACAACAGATATTGAAGAATTAGAAAAAAGAATAGTATCTTTAAATAAAGAAGAATATGAACAACAAAAAAAATAAGCTATGGGATTTGTAATAGCAGCAACGGCTATTGGCACAGGAGCAGCTATTGGCGGAGCTGCGTCTATAATAGGTGGTATATTTGGGGCAAGTTCTGCAAAGAAAAAAGCCAGAGCTGCAGCACGAGAAAAAGCCAGGTTAGCTAAAAAATTAGATAGCTTAGAAAAGTCTAGACAAGCAGTTATAAACCCTTACGCATCTTCTATATCAAATCAAAGTGATATTATACAAGATATGGGTGGTGAATTAACTAATTCATATAACAACCTTGGTGTTGCTACTCAAAGCGCAAGAATGCAGGCTGAAGAAGCTGATATAGCTTTAGCCAATACATTAGACACATTGCAAGCCAGTGGTGCAAGTGCAGGTGGTGCAACTGCTTTGGCCCAAGCTGCTTTGGCTAGTAAGAAAGGTGTTGCTGCTAGTATAGAACAACAAGAAGCTCAAAATGAAAAAATGAAAGCAGCGGGTAATGAAAACTTGCAAAATCAAAGATTAGCAGAGTCACAAAGAGTTCAAGGAGCTACTGTTGCCGAGGGATCTAGAGTTCAGGGTATAATGGCAGAAGGCGAGCAATTTAAATTCAGCACTACAGAAAGACGCCAGCAAGATAAACTTGACCAAACTTATAATGAAATGATAGGTGCTAGCAACAGACAGCAACAAGCAAATCAAGATAGAACCGCTGCAATTACTGGTGCTATTGGGGGAGTTGCTAATATAGGCAGTTCAATGATGCAAGGAGGGTTAGAAGCAAAAGTGCCGGGAAAAACTGATTAAAAAGAAGATAAAAAATAAATTTAAAAGTATATAATTATGGCAGGACCAGCAGGCGGCTCCAGATTAACATATGGTAACCGAGAACAAGTTCTTTCTGATCAAACTATTTTTCAGAAGTTGCAAGATGATATTGTAGGAGCAACTACAGGGTATATTGATGCAGCTATTGAAAACAAGAAAGAAATTAAAAAAATGTATGATAAGATTGATGCACGAGTAGGAGCTTTTACTGCAGGTCAATCAAAAGAAGAATTTGGAAATCCTTCAGTTGACTGGGGAGATACATGGAGAAATGCTAAAACCGAATATGCTGAGCTACAAAGAAGAATAGTCAATGGTGATGGAACTGTTGAAGAGAAAAAAAGAGTTGCTGATCTTGATGCTATGGTGGAAACAGCTAAAGGAAGTATATCTAATGTTCAATTAATAGCCGAATTAGCTAGGGAGGCTAAGGTAAACATAGGTCAAATGGGTGGTATTGATACAGCTAGCAATAACGTAGACACTTTAGAGGCCATGGAAGTTTTAAATGGTAATGCTAAAGGTACTAAAAAACTAGTTACAGATTTAGAATCTAATCCGCCTATGCAAAGATGGGAAGTTTATAATGGAGACGGAAAATTGCTATGGTCGGATTCTACCGCTAATTTAGAATTAATGATACAAAAAGGTGGTTCACCAATTAGTGTTATTCCTGATGAAACACAACAATATGAAAATGTAAGAACTAACTTAATAAACAAAGAAACCAACGAAGTTGATGATTACTATTATCAAACCGGTGGGGGTGAAAGACCAAAGTTATTTTTTAGAGATCTTGGGAACGGTAAAACTGAACAATATTATAAAATTGATGTAGATAGAGTTTTAGCAAAAAACGGTACTATGTTAAGAGCTAATGCAGATTCTCTTTCTGGAACTAGCGTAGAAGAAGCTATTGCATTATATAACAATGTTATTGGTCCCGGTAGAAGGGATCCTAGAACAGATAAAGAAATTCCTTTTAAAGCATTACCTGCTAAAAATCCAGAGGATTTTGTGTGGGATGATGCTACTAAAAAATTATTTACTGACGCTTACATTGATTATGGGCTTAACAACTTTATACAAAGAGAAAGAAACGTTGCAACCTTTACTAGAAAAGCACTTCCAAAAGTTTCAAAAACAGACAAAGATTACGCTCAAAAAAGAACAATAATACAAGAAGATTTATTAGAAACTGCTAAAAATTTTGATGGATTTGATCAAAGTGAAGTGGGCCAATTTAGAGGTGCACTAAAAGCAATAGGTGATGATGGAGAGTTAAGCAATAATTTTACAACAAATATTAATAAACTTGGATTTAAAATAGAAGAAATTTTAAAAGATGATGAAGGTAATATACAAGATATTAAAGTAAGTCCACAAAAAGGATCAAAATATTCTTCTATAACTATTCAGCCGGGAGAAGATATTAGAACATTTTTAAGAAAAATACAAGAATCTAAAGGCATAAGCGAAAGAGATGCTAAAGACTTTACAGGGTATTTTGATGAAAACAGAAGAGACAAATCGGTAGTAGAAGACGCTACAGGATTTGATAATGATTATCCTGAAGCAGATCTTGAAACATTTAAACAATAAATAATTATGCCAGTATACAAAAACGGTGAAGATACTTATAATTTACCTGAAAATAGAGTAGCGGAATTTTTAGAAAAATATCCAAATGCAACTTTAATAGAAGAAGAAGAAATTGTGGAAAAGCCAACACCTTTACAGCAAGAGAGTGCACCTGTGAAGGCAAACGGAGCACTCGACAATACGGAATCACTGCCGGCCGATACTTCTTCGGAATTGCCGTTAAGTTATAAAGTAGGTGATGATATATATAATTTACCTAACGAGGGCAGAGTTGCCGAGCTTTTAAGCAAATACCCTGATGCTGTTCCTTATGAAGACAAAGAAAAAAAAGAAATAGCTATTATCCAAGAAGAAAAAGAATTGTCTGGTTATGAATCTATTAAAAACGCTTTATCTAATTTAGGTGAAGATGTAGAAAATATTGGAGAATTTTATACTGGAGATTCTGCTGCTATGGATATAGCCTCAGCAACTATTGCTAATTATATGTTTGGCGAACAAAATGTTCAAGAATATATTAAAGAAAATGAAGGTAAAGATTTTTTAGGTATTGTAGATGCAACTTCAGGATTAAGTTCTCAAGAAGAAATAATAGGAAAAATAGCTGAAAGAGAAAAACAAAAAGCTGAAAAAAAACCAACATTAGAAATAATTGAAAGTTTTAAAGAAGGCGAAATTTTAAAAGGAGGGGCTGCAATAGCCAGTTCTTTTATAAATGCGGTGGGGAGTGCTTTGTATGGCGTGTTTACAGCCGGGACTGGTTTTGTTTTTGATTATGCAGCAGACAATTATGTAAATTATAATAAAGGATTAGCTAAAAGAAAAGGAAAATCACTTAATCAGTTAATCAAAGATGATGAAGCTGAGGTGGCTATTCCTGTAGGTATTGGTTTTTTACAAGGCTGGGCTGAAAATACCGGTCTTCGAAGACTTATCGGTAAAGAAACCAAAGCAAAAATAGCTAATAATGTGCTTAATAAAGCTTTTGGTACTAAAGCAATGAATCTTATAAATGCCAGTGGTACTGAAGCACTAACAGAAATGTTTCAATATGGAGCTGAAGAATTTAATAATAAATTAGGAGAAACAGGTAATTCGTCTGAAGCTGCAAATACTTTTATAGATTCAGTTTTTTCTCAACAAGGCTTTGAATCTGGGTTACAGGGTGCGTTCGGTGGAGCTGGGATAAAAGGAGGTAGCATGCTTTTGGCAAGCAACAATTCTAGAAGCCCTGATCAAACCGTGCAAATTGAAAAAGAATTAGAAATATTAGCAAAAGAAAATAGACAATATAATAGAGCAAGAAGTGATATTGTAAGAGAAGGTATTCAAAAAAATATAGATGCATCTAAAGAAAGACTTGCTGAAATTGTTCAAGAAAACAATGCTAAAATAGAAAAATTATCAGATACACAAATTAATGAAATAAATTCATTAGGAGACCTGTCTTTAGTACAAGCTGATAAAATTAATAAATTAAATCAAGAACGAGCAAATGGCACCATTAGCCAAAAAGAATATACAGCAGCTGTAAAAGGTTTTAACACATCTATAACTAATGCTCAAAACGGTATTCATGCTGTTATGATTCAAAAAGAAGCTGATGTTATAGCAAAAGTTGTAGGTAAAGACGATTTAGAAGTTTATGAAACTATTGATAAATTTAAAAAAGCATATCCTAGTGTTGATGCTCAGGCTGATGGGTTTATTACAAAAGAAGGTAAAATTGTAATTAACAAAGAGCAGGCAGCAAAAATGAAGGCTGTTACAGTTGGTAGCCACGAATTGTTACATAAAATTTTAAGAAGTTCTTTTTCAGATCAAGAACAAAAAAATAAAATAATTAATGAATTTAAAGATAATTTATCTAACAAAGAATTTAATATAATACAAAAAAGAATAAATAATAATTATAGATATAATGTTTTTAATAGTGAAAAAGAATATCAAGATGCTTTAAGTGATAAAAGCAATAGAGATATTACTGAAGAAAATGTATTAAATACTATTGCTGATAAAAATGGTAAATTTATAGTAGAATTTAATGAAAATTTTTACAATGAAGAATATTTAACAGCTTTTTCTGACGCTATTGGTAAAGGTGAGATAACTTATAATGAAAATTTATTTACTAAATTAAAAGATTCTTTAACTAATATATTAAAAGAAAAAGGATTTGCTAATATTGAATTTAAAGACGGCAAGCAAGTTTATAATTTTATAAAAGATTACCAAAAAAATATTAAAAAGGGTCAAATAAATGTAGATCCGGCTGTGACTAAAGGCATAGTACAGGGAGAGCAAGAGCTATCAAAAAGTTTAACTCCAGAAGTTACTACCGATGCTGAAAACAAAATTGTAGAATTACAAGAATTAAAAGAAAAAACTACAGCTGCCGCTGAAAGCCTTGGTAAAGAATATGCTCCTAGCGCTAGAGAACAAAGACTACAGGGAGAACTATTAAATATAATAGATCCTGTTGTTTCAAAAGTTGCTGAAAATAGAACAAAAGCTTTATACGATAAAATACCTGCAGAACAAAAAGAAAATGTAAGCAGAGAGGATTATAGAGAATCTTTAAAAAGTAATTTAGCTACCATGGCGGTTAATGAGTTTACGCAAGGCAAGCAAGATCTTGAAGCTTTTATTGTTAATAGAGGGTATTTAAGAGCAAACTCTTTAGCTAAAGAACTAGGCATTGAATCAACCGAAGAATTTGGTGGGCCTGGAATAATATCAGATATTACAGAATCTGCAGAAGTTGCTTCTGAAACAACACCAGAAGCTGAAGTTGAAGTTGCTAAAAAAGCACCTGCTAAAAAATTAAAAGAAGTAAAAGAAACACTTAATAAAGAAAATCAAACAGAACTTAAAGACGTTGTTGCTAAATTAAACTTAACAGAAGATCAACTTACTTTTAAAACATTACCTAATGCAGCAATAGAAATTTTTGCAAAACAAATTGGCATACCTGCTAAAAAGTTTGATGGCAAAGCTAATTTTACAAGAAATGAACTTGATAAAGTAATAAAATTTATTGAAGAAAATGTTAGTACAATTAGACAAGCACTGCCGGAAGCCGCAGTTGCAGAGGGATCTCCAGTAAGTGAAAATCTTATAGGAACCGCAACAGGTGTACCTAATAATCTTTTAAAAGATTTTAATTTATATACAAGACAAGATAGAGGAACTAGGTTGTCGGGGTTAATACCTTATGTAAAAAATAAAGGTATAGATAATAGCTCTATACTTAAAGCTATTGGTAATGTTGATGGTAGACGAATGGCTAGTCCTAGAGATAAACAGGCTCAAACAGCTAAGGGATTGATAAACATGCTTGCTAAGTTTGCTACTAATCAAGAAGTACGTAAGCAAAAAACTTTAACTCCTAAACAAAGATCTAATGTTGAAGTTGGTAAAGGAAGTAAACTATTATATAGTTTTACGACTAAAGGGGACGGTACATGGGTCCCCGACCTTCGAAATCCATTAAGCGGAGATAAGTTTTATAATTTTAATGTAGCAGATACTTGGTTTAGAATTTCATCTTTTAAAAATAGTGGGTTTAATTATGACATTTTAGAAGAAACATTCGGAATTAAAGAGGGTGCTTTTGCTAATGATATAAATTCAAAATCAATTGCTTTTTATGATCTTGACGAAGACACAACTGAAATAACGGGAAAAATGGGGATAAAAGACTCTATTAAAGTGTTTAGTATTGTTGCAAATAGTATAATTGATTTAATTAAAAAAGATAATCTAAATTCAGTAACATTTACAGCTAAAGAGCCAAGTAGACAAAAATTATATGAAGCTATGGTTCAAAAATTTCAAAAAGAACTAGGCTGGGAATCATATGATCTTGACTTTAATACCCCAGAAGGTGTAGATGCAGCTTTTGTTGTTTATGACCCTAAGTTTTTTATTAATGAAGAAACTGCTGTTACAACAGAAAAAGAAAGTGGAGTATTATATAGTTTAAGCAAGCCTGATCAAGATTTACTTTCATCTTTTGGTATTGATGCCTATCCTATGAAAACAAATACTCATGTAGATAAATATATTAGTGACATAAAAAAATTACTTAAAATTTTTAATACTAAAGATTATAAATTATTAAATTCTAGTGTATTACAATTTACAGATAAAACAATTGGAAGCAAAAAAGTTGCTGATTATCTTAGAGCTGAATTAAAAATACTTAAAAAATCTGAAATTGAAGATGGTAAACTTGCGGCTCGAGTAACGAAAGGAAGATCAAAGCCTAGTACATTTATTGGTAATACCGTTGCAAAGTTTAAAAATAGTATAAAATCTGGAAAATTAGCAGCTTATAATAAAAAACATTCTGAAGTTTTTGATAAGATGTGGAAAGATATTAATCAAGCTATTAAAGAAAATCCTGATTTAGCTGTTCCAATAACTTATTTTTTATCAAATTCTATTAATGAAGCAACAAATCCTCATAGGATGGGAGCTCCTATAATAGGTTTTCAAGAAAATGCAAGCAAGTTATACTACGAGCATGCAATGCAATCTACTACTGCATATAGAGCTTTACTGCGAGCAGTTTTAAAAGATAAAAATAATAAAAATGCAAGCCCTACATTTGATAAAGAATTTATACGAGTTAAAAAAAATTATTTTACAATTGCTATAAGCCCTGAAAATAATAAAAGATTAGATAAAGCGGGTTATAAAAATGCTTTTGATGATTCATGGGACAATTGGTGGCAAAGGTATTTTAATCCTAAAGTAGCGGCAATTGATGGAGGTATTAATCCTAATAGTATAACTTTTATAGGTGAAAATGGAGAAAATAATATTTCTTTTGGAGAAGAATTAGGTATTGACAGTAAGGGAAATAAATTTGCAGATCAAGAAAAACTTAGTAAATCTAAAAGTAAGGCAGCATTTAATAATAATAAAGAATTACCTAAAGCAGTTCGTTTGCCTAAAGACAGTACTAATGAACAAGTACTAGCTAAAATGCAAGACCTTGATGATCAAGCTAATGAAGAAAGAAAGCAATATAGCAAATCACAAGATTTAGATGATGATTTTAATAAAATTATTGAAGCTAAAACTGGCATTAAAACATATCAAAGGTTCGATAGAGCTGGGGCTACTGTAAAAGGAGCAAGTAAAGGAAAGTTTAATTTTTTTATACCACCTAGTGCTGAAGATTTTGTAGGGTTACTATACAAAACATTGGCTAAAGGAAAAGTAGGTGATATACAAATGCAATGGTTTAAAGATAATTTAATAAACCCTTATGCTAGAGCAATGAATGATGTTTCAGCTGCGCGTGTTGCTATGTTTGAAGATTACAAAACTCTTAAAAATGATTTAAAAATCATTCCAAAAGATCTTAAGAAAAAAAGTTTTGATGAATATACAAGAGAACAGGCAGTGCGAGTTTATATATGGGATCAACAAGGAAATAAAATACCTGGTATATTTAAAACAAATCAACAAAGCTTAGTTGATTATGTAAATAACAATGCTGAGCTTAAAGCATTTGCTGATCAATTAGTAGCTATTCAAAAAGGAGATCAATACTCTTCTCCTAATGAAGGGTGGCTTGCTGGTTCTATTACTACAGATCTTTTAGATAGTGTTAATTCTATTAAAAGAAAAAAGTATTTAGAGCACTGGCAAACTAATGTTGATGAAATATTTGGCGAGACTAACATGAACAAGCTTGAAGCTGCATTTGGGAAACCTTACAGAGAAGCATTGACAAACATTCTTACAAGAATGAAAACAGGTAGAAACAAACCTTTTACAAGTGATTCTTTAGCGGGTAGATTTACAAATTGGTTAAACAATTCTGTAGGTGCTATTATGTTTTTTAATACTAGATCAGCTGTATTACAGCTTTTGTCAAGCATTAACTTTGTAAACTTTACAGATAACAATCCTTTAAAAGCTGGAGCTGCTTTTGCTAATCAACCACAATACTGGAAAGACTTTAAGTTTTTGTTTAATTCTGATTTCTTAAAAGAAAGAAGAGGAGGTTTAAGATTTAATGTAAGTGAATCTGAAATAGCTGATGCTGCTCAAAAAGGAGGTGCAAGAGGTGTTGTAAGTAAAATACTTCAAGCAGGTTTTTTACCTACACAAATGGCAGATAGTTTTGCAATTGCAACTGGAGGCGCTACGTTTTATAGAAATAGAGTTAAAACCTATACAAAACAAGGATTAACAGAAGCTGAAGCAAATGAAAAAGCTTTTCAAGATTTTAGAGAAACAGCAGAAGAATCTCAACAGTCCTCAAGACCTGATAGAATTAGCGCACAACAAGCAGGGCCATTAGGGCGTACTATATTGGCTTTTGCTAATACACCAGCTCAGTATGCTAGATTAACTAAAAAAGCCGCTAGCGACATTATAAATGGCCGTGGTGACCTTAAAACAAACTTAAGTAAGCTTGCGTATTACGGAGCTGTGCAAAATTTAATATTTAACTTTTTACAGCAAGCTGTTTTTGCATTAGCATTTGGGGATGAAAGTGACGAAGAAGAAAAGAAAAAAGAAGAAAAATTATTGGGTGTGGCAAATGGTATGGCAGATAGTTTTTTAAGAGGTATTGGTATTGCTGGAGCCATAACGGCTACATTAAAAAATGCTTTAATTAAAATTATAAAGGAAGATCAAAAGGCAAGACCTGATTATGCTGAAACAACTGTAATACAACTATTAGGTATATCTCCACCTGTTCAATCTAAAGCTCAAAAAGTAAGAAGTGCTTTAAAATCTTATGAATGGAATAAAGATGAAATGAAAGAAAAAGGATTTAGCTTAGATAACCCTGCTTACTTAGCTGGAGCAAATGTTATATCAGCTGGATTTAATGTTCCTCTTGATAGAGTTGTAAAAAAAGTAGATAATATTAAAAACTCTACACAAGACGATATATCTACGCTAAATAGAATAATGCTTTTAGCTGGGTGGTCTGATTGGCAATTAGATATACAAAAAGAAAAACCTAAAAAATCTAAAAACAGTAGAGTTAAAATTAAAAAATCATCTAGTAGAACTGGAAAAAGAAAAGTAACAACAAGATAATGGAAAAATCACCACTTTACGCAAAGATTAGCGGGCCTTGTAAATCCGCAGCAAAAAAAAAATTTAAAGTTTGGCCAAGTGCATACGCTTCTGGTTGGGGTGTGCGATGCACTTCTGCTGGCGGACCGGGTAAAATGGGTAAAAAGAAAAAATAATGTATACACAAAACTCTCCATTAAGTAAAAAAAGTAAAGTTAAAGGTGGTGGTACCACTAAAGCTTGCTTGCCATTAGCTAAGATACGAAGCATGAGTAAATCTCAAAAGAGTGAAGTTATCAGTGCTAAAAAGAAAGCGGGTAAAGCCGGTAAGTATAAAAGAGATTCTAAAACAAATGTTAAAGGTGCCAGCACAAAAGGTGGTACACTGAGAGATTGGTTTGAAAAAGAAGATTGGAGACAAGTTGCTAATCCTAGTAAAAAATGTGGTGAAAAATGAAAAAAGCTAATAAAGAAGTTAACTTAACAGATTTAAAAACTGAAATGTTACATTTTATAAATGACTTAGAAGAATCATTAGGTTATGAGATAACTATTACATCAGCGTATAGATCGCCTGAGCATCCAATAGAGGCTAAAAAAAATAAACCAGGTGAACACACCGAAGGATTAGCAATTGATGTTGCTGCAATCGGGGGAACACCTGTTTATGAATTAGTTAAGCATGCAATGAACCTAGGGTGCAAACGCGTAGGTATAAGCCGCAAATCTAATTTTGTACATTTAGGATTGTCTAAACATAGAGTTACATCTGTTTGGACTTATTAACCATCACAACTTAAACAATCTGGATCCATAGCTTTAGCAGCTATATCACCTCTTAATACTGATTCAGTTCTTGTATAATATAAAGTTTTAATACCACGCTTCCAAGCTTCCATATGAACCTGATTCATCCACTTAGGTGTTGCTTCAGATGGAAAAGCTAAGTTTAAACTGACAGACTGATCTATATAGTCTTGTCTTATGCCTGCCTGTCTAACCAATTCTAATTGGTTTATTTCTTTAAACGTTTTGAATACATTTTTAACTGACTCACCATCTTCTTCGGTAAGTCTTCCTGTGTGATCGTAATTCCATCCATCGAGTTGTTCAATGTCTTGAACGGATCCACCATCTTCCAAAATTTTGTCCCAAGTTTCTTTAGTATCGATTCCAAGTTTTCTTAATACTTTTTTAAGTTCTTTGTTTTTTCTAATAAACGTACCTTTAGCAGATTGCTCTGTAAATACATTTGCAGCCCAAGGCTCAATACCAGGTGATACATTACCAGCAAGCTTACTGTTAGATACTGTAGGTGCTACGGCTCTTAAGTGAGTGTTACGCATTCCAGTACCTACACACCATAAAGGTTCACCATATACCTCAGCTAACGCCCTAGATGCTCTTTCAGTTTCAATTTTTATTTTTGAAAATATTTCTCTTGTTTTAAATTGAGCTAACATACTTTCGAATGCTATCCCATTTTTCTGCAACATAGTATGCCATCCTAAGACGCCAAGTCCTAAAGCTCTCCCTTTCTCCGCACTCCGTACAGAGTTCTCGAATCCCTTCATATTCTTTGCTTTTTGAATAAATTCTTCTAGCACACCGTCTAGAAACCAAGTAGCATCGTAAATTAAATTTGAATTTTTCCATTCCTCATATCTATCTAAATTAACCGAAGACAAACAACAAACAAAGCTATGAGATTCATCTGTGTGAAGAGTAATCTCTGAACATATATTTGTCATGTGTACCTTTAAACTGTTCTTTTTGTATGCAGCTGGATTATTTTTGTTTGTATTTCCTTTAAAAAGGATATAAGGCTCTCCAGTTGCTTTGCGTTTTTGGAGTAGTTTAGACCATTTGTTTCGTGCTTCTTTATCTCCGTTTTCAAGTCTACGCATAAACTTATCACCGACCACAGCACACTGGTGGAGGTTGAGTGATTGTCTATTGACGTCTCCTTTAGGCTCTCTGATCTCCAGCCACTCGTTAAAGTCGGGATGTTCAATATTGATATTAACTGATGCAGCTCCGCGTCTGACAGATCCTTGATTAGTGGCAAGTATTGTTGAATCGTAAATTTTGCAAAACGGCACCACTCCATCACTTGTTCCATTACCTGTTATTTTAGCTCCGGCAGGACGTATCATATTAATTCCGATACCAACTCCCCCGCCGTGTTTAGCTAGTAACATCATTTCTAAATTCTTTTGACCTATATCATTTACACTATCTGCTACGTCTATACCAAAGCAACTAATAGGTAAACCTCTGTCTGTGCCCGTATTAGATAGCACTGGTGAAGCTAAATTAAGCCATCCCGCCCATATATACTCAAAAAACTTTTCAGCTAGTTCTGGCTTATATAAACGCTTTGCTACTGCATTAGCTACTCTCCAATATGCATCTTTAGGTGTTTCACCTTGAATCAAATAACCTCCTGATATAGTTTTTTTATAAACTTCAGTCTCACCCCACATAGGATAGTCCTCACCTCTTATCCATTCACTATTCCACATCTAAATCTAATTTTTTATCTTCTGGTTTAGTAGTAACTTTTGTTTGTAATTTTTCTAAAGCTTCATCATAACTATCCATAAGCTTCACTAACTCTAAAGTACCAATACCTAGTTCTCGTAAATGAGCTAATTCATTCATTGTTTGCTGCATAACACGTTTTAATGCGTCTATAGTGTTCTGCATTTCAATTAATTTACTTTCTTTCATATTCTATATTTATAATGGTTGGATTTAATATATGATCTCTATAATTTATTAAGATCTCTTCGTTAATTTTTATTTCTTTAATAGCAAACATTAATATATCTAAATTATCTGTAAATAAAAAAATAGCGTTATTGTTTATGTTATGATTTGTCCATCTTCCTAATGTAGTTTTTACTGTATTGTTTAAAGAAGCAATTCCAATTAAACTATTTTTTTTTATTTTTTTATTTGCAAAAATACCAATTCCATGAATATTTGATTTTAATTTTTTATAAATATCACTTGAAGTTTCAATTAGATTTTTTGTATTAGTAATTAAATCCATTTGATTTTGATTAATATTAATGTCTAATAACATTTGTTTATAATCATTAACTTCTTGTTTCATATATTATACCAATAAATTAAATATCCTAATGTTACATTAACATTTACTATTACTAAATTCCATTGTTTAGCAACCCATACCTGTGGTAAAGATAACAAACCACCTATAATATAAGTTACAGCCCCAGCGGTACTTGGCAAAAGATACGGAGAAATCATTATAAACCCCGCACCCATATAGCCTAACCTACTAGATAATCTTTCTATAGGCGTTAACTTTCGTTCTTTTACTAAAGACTTAAGTATTGATGTTACTTTTTTTGTTACCATATGTCTTCGAAGTCTTCACCTTCGTTCGCTTTAGAATAATCTGTAGGACGAACAGCAAAAAAATCAGTGTGGGTATGCCCGCCTGTAAGATGGTAGAACCAATCAAGTTTACTTGCGGATTCTGAGTTAAATTTAAAGTGCTCCCCACGGTTGCTGTACCCGAGTTCTGTAAGTTTTTCATTAAGACGTTTTCTAATAAACTGTTTTAGATCAGAAGCTTTAATACCTTCTATATCTCCAGCTTCAAACATTTTATCAATATAGTTTTCTTCAGCTTTTAGCATTGATTCTGCCGCTTTAACAACATCATCTTCACAATTATTTAATAAATTGGAGTCTTCTTCACACATATGTCTAAATAGCCTGCATCCCATTCTACTGTGTAAAGATTCATCTCTAACGCTCCACTTCATTTGCTGACCTATTCCTTTGAGGAGATTACGCAATTGAAAGCTATAAAGCACAGCAAAAGCAGAATACAAACTAACTCCTTCTGCGAATGCACTAAATATTGCAAGGCTTGTTGCAATTCCAACGGGTTTATTCCCTTCATAACTAACTAAGTTATCGAACCTTTGCATTGTGGCTTCGTCCTGTAAAAAAGCATCAAAGTTTTCAAGGCCTAAGGTTTCGTTTAAATAGCTGTACGCCACAGCATGAATTGTTTCCTGGCTCCCAAACATCATAGCCATTTGTTTTATCTCGTGTTTAGGAAACCAAGATACGACTTTCTGTGTCCAATAATCAGAGACCGCACATTCTGTTTGAGCAAACCCTAATAAAATATTACCTACTAAACTTTTTTCTTTATTGTTTAATTTTTCATTCCAATCTTTAACATCGCCTGACATAGGTATTTCAGTATGCAACCAAAACGCCTGTGCTTGCTTAAGCCATCCTTCAGTATAGTACTCTGGATATTCAAAAGGCTTATATGCAATTCTCTCATCAAATAATCCCATTAATTATTATTTATATATGGTTAAAGAAATATCTACTAAAGGCAAATATAGCACATGCTCATTAGATTCGTGATTTATATAGGTTCTAATTCCTAACAAAACTCCTGGGTAAAAGCCTAAACTTAATTCCCACATTTTATCTTCCCTGCCCTCTGTATTGTTTGACATAATTTTTGCTTGATGTTAATTTTGATGATTTACTTTTTGCGTGTACTCCAGGTCGTTTAACCTTTTGTTTTTGTTCGTAATTTCCAGTTACTAATTTAGCCATAATATTTCATATTGTTTTCGTTTTGTTTTTCTACTAATTCTTTATATAATAACTTGCCTCTTGTTTCTAAACTCCATTTAATAAACTTATCAACCTGGCGTTCGGCATATCGTGCTCGAGCTACTTTTTTTGCTTCTCGAGGATCAACTCTACTGTTCGGTCGCATTGAATTTGATTTTGAGGTTTATATATAGTGTAGTCAGGAAATTGTTCTGTAACTAATTTTTTAAATAGCTTCCATCTAATAGGAAAAGATTCATTAGCTCTACCTTTTGTTTCAATTATAAAGTTATCACCAATAAAGTCTGGTGTATATTTAATAGGTAATATTCTTTTACTCCCTCTATTTATAAAATCACCTTTACCATTAGCTTGTCTTTCATATACTTCGTTTTCAAGATGAAAACCATTTATTAAAACAAATGTTTCTCCTTCATATTTACATTTAATTTTAGCTTTCCTTAAAGCTATATACATATAACGTTCCAAACCCGATGCAAAATTAATACCATCATATGATACTTTTTTTGAAACAACCGGGCCACGCTTTCTACTGCGTTTTTTATAAGGTTTCTTCATTGTTAACTTCTATATTTTTTAATAATGCTTCTTGATAATCTTCAGAATATACTTCTTTAGCTTTTTGAAGATATAATACAGCATCCATAAGTTCTTCTTGTAAATGATTAAGCCAAGCAAACATTTCTGATGGATCTTTATCTAAAGTAACTCCATATTTTTTAAAACCTACATCAGAACGTGATACAAATTTATTTACAACACGTTCAACTACAGGATCTCTAAAATCTATTTGTTTTGTTTTCATATTATAACTTCATAAATTTATGAGCACCATTTTGCGTTTGATGTACATGAATATCTCCACTTTTAACAAAAGTACCATTAACCATATTACCTTTGCGCTTTGATATAACATCGTATGCCGAATCAATACAATTTTCTATTTTTAAATCTTCAAGCTCTGCTAAATTAGTTAACACAACTACCATATCTCCTATAGCATCTTGTATTTCGGGTGTATCACGCTTTAATATAGCTTGAGCTAACTCGCCTGCTTCTTCCATTAATTTAACATATTGCGTTTTAGAATCACCTTTGTCATAAATACCTCTGTTTCTAGCCCATTCACGTATAAGCTCGTATTTAGACGATATTTTAATATCCTTAGGTGTATGCTCAATATCATTAAAAGCTTCGTGAAAGGCTTTATTATAGATGTAGGAGCGTTTATCGTTATACATAGACTTATGAGAATTCGCGGTTATCCAGTGTATAGCTTCTAAGCTTAACTTAAACATCCCAAGAGAAGTTTCCCACTCTAAATCTCTATTATCTAGCAATTCTTTAAACAAATGTATTTTAGATACGGGAAAAGTTGTTGTCTGTTCTGTTACATTTAATTTCATTTCATTAGATTTATGATTAGTTAAATTATTATATTTCTGTCTATCAACTTTATACCCATAAGACTTTTGAAGTTCTATCTCTAAATCAGATATATAATTTATATCTTCGCTAGAATCAAGAACTTCATATTCGTCTGGTTTATACCCTTGGGTAACCGTAACTCTTTTATTAAGATCACGTGTAACACCGATTTTTTTACCCGGTATATGATAAAGATAATAAATAGTTTTCATGTTTTAGTTTTATTTTTTAGCTTATTTATTATTTCTAAGCTTTTTTTGTTAAGCCACTTGGCTGGGTAGTTGTCTTTTACAAACCAATATTTATGTTCCGACATTTAATTTTGCTTTTATAGGTGAGTTATATTTATAATCTTTTAATATTATATCTGAATGCACAGGTATATCAATTGAATGAATGTCAAGATTATGCTCGTAGCTTAATCCTTTTGTTAATTTTACTTTAGGTAGCTTTAAATCTCTTGCAGATAAGTATTGCTTAGCAGCATCAATATGATTATTATATAAATGGCAGTCACCTAAATGACAAATTAATTCACCTGGCTCGTAGCCATTACCTTTAGCTAACATTTGCAATAACAAACCGTACATAGCTATATCATATGGCAATCCTAAAAATATATCAACTGATCTTTGATTCCAAGATAAGCTAAGCTTACCCTCATTTATATATACTTGAAAACCATAATGGCAAGGAGGCAAGACCATATCGTCCATATCAGCGGGATTCCAATAGCTTGCCACAATGCGCCTCGAGCTTGGGTTTTCTTTAATCTGGATGAGTAATCTTTTAAGCTGGTCAATACCATTAAAATCCCGAAGCTGTTTACCATAAACAGGACCCAAAATACCATCTGTCCTACCAGACCTTTCATAATCATCGTTCCAATAGCTAACGCCATTGTCGAGCAAGTAACTAAGATCAGTGCGACCTTGTAATATCCATAATAATTCCGTAATTGCATGTTTAAAATATATTTTTTTGGCAGTTAATAATGGGAAGCCTGTGGCCATATTATGGCGTAATATTCTTCCGAAGACAGATCGCGTGCCAATTTGCGTTCTATCCTTTTTTTGTGTTCCTCCGTAGAGTACTCCTGATAATAATCCTCTATATTCATCCTGTATGTTTATCATAATAGTATTTCATTGTTTTATAAAGTTCTTCGTGAATGTTATCACTTGTATATATAGTTGGACTTAAATTTACTTTTTTATAATTATGTTGAAAAGATACAGCTATTTTCCATTCTTCTGGAAAAAAACTTTTATCAATTGGTTTTGGCGCTATAATTATACCATTATCATTGCAATGTTTAAACCATTTTAGTTGTTCCTTACTTGGAATAAAGCCTGTATTTAATCCTATATAGCTTTTTTTTCTTATAGGATATCTTACTGCCATGGCATTGGTTCGTTACTCATATCAATTGGTTCATGTGGTATAAAACAACCAGATTTTGGTTCCCATCTAAAATGAGCTTCAGCCCCATTCTCACCTAAATTTTGAAACTTAACCTTAAGAACTTTAGCTTTAACAGTTTTGTTTTCATAGTCTCTGTGTATTAATAGACCATGATAACTAGCATCATACCATTCACCCCCACCTTTAATATTATACATTGTAGGCTCTTCCATTTTACCATCTTTGTCCTTATACATTTTAGTGGGGTGAGCTACAACAAATACAAGTACATCATATTTCTTAGCAAAGATTTCAATCTTGCTTAAATATTCCATAGTGTATCTGTTAACATCCTCAAGATTAGAATCAATATCTCTAATTTTGTTAAATGGATCTATAACTAAACACTTAATACCTTTGCGCTTAACAAGCTCTGCACCTTTTCTAAGCACAGAATCTAAAGTATAGCGTTCCATATCTATAAAAAAGAAATTGTCATTAACGTGATCTGCCACAGCATTCCATTTATCGGTACCAATATCATCTTTTCTAGGCATATCTTGCCACACTTTTCTCATTAGCTTATGAGCATGCAAATACGTCGGTGCATTTTCTGGTGATGCAAAAGCAGTTTTCCAATCATAATTTTGATTGTAGCCTACCACCATTTGATCCACGAAATCAGATTTCCCAGAACTTGGAATACCAGTAACAGTAATAAACTGGCCAGTATAAGTACTGAAAATAGAGTCGAAATTAGAAAGCCCCACCTGGTAGCCCCTTTTGAAACCATTTTTAACAAAGTCTGTAATTTCTCCTTCAATGTCTCTGAATGTTGTAACGTTTTCCAGTGGTACTGCTTTCGCTTGCAATACAAGTCCGTGTAATTTTTCTTTTCCATATTTTAATAAATATTCATTTGCGTCTTTACAATCTTGAAAATCTATCAAAAAACAAACCTCAGCACCTAGTCTTCTAACTAGCTCCTGTTGTAAAGCCTGACCTGGTTCGTCTTTATCTACCGCTAAAATTATTTTTTGTTTGTCATCAAAATAATCTATACAGTTATCTAAGTAATCTAAGTTGTTACTATTTAATGTGGCGCCGTTAGGAACAGATATGCTATTATGTATACCAGCTTCATGGAAAGATAAAACATCCATCTCCCCTTCCACAATAATACAAGTATCATAACCCACAATATTATTAATATTATAAAAAACCTTTTCGGCTCCTTTATATAATTTAAAATTCTTTCTAGCATCTCTATATTTTATATTAATAAGTTGCCCTCCCATAAAATAATTAAACTTTATGGTGTTTTCTGCCTGCTGAGTTTGAGGCATCCACTCTTTACCTTCTGATATTTTAAGATCTTGAATTGACTTTTTAGATATGCCACGAGATTTAAACCAATCTTCTACCCTTGTATTTTCTACAGGAGTAATATTTACTTCTGTTGGTCTTATATATTCTTTTTCACTAGATCCTTTGCGTTCATATGTATGCAATTGAAATGTGCTATTACAATTGTGACAAGTACCTAAGCCTCGTTCCCAATCATAAGAAGAACATTTGGTTTTTTGGTTTGATGGTTTTCTATCAATAGAACACAGGGGACAAATCCCCTGCGTCTTTCCTTCTTCAAGACCGTACTGATTGAATTTATCAATCAAGTAACCGTTAATTTCTTGAGTGTTTATCTGCATTTACTTTTCTTTTAGTATTATATTATTATTACTATCGTAATGAATGTAAACCCATTTGTTATCTATAACATCATATAGCTTACTAGAAAGGTAAATCATCTGCTACTGCTTTTGCTGGAGGTGCTTGTTGAAATCCTCCGGGTTGTCGAGCATCGTCTTTAGGAACTGGAGCAACGTTATTTCCATTAGTCCACACTACATTAACATTACCTAGATATGTTTTAGGTGCCTTGCTATCTCTTTCCTCTTTAGATTGAGCTATTGTAATAGGCCCTTGGTTTCCGAACTGATCTACTTCGTCATTAATAGTTATACTAATGTTTGCATATTTACCTTTTTTACCAACGTAAATTGCGTCTTTTGGGATCTTTGTAAGATCGATACTTGCATTTAAAATTGTAGCCATTGTTATAAAGTTTGATTAATAAAAAATTGTTTTGGTTCGAAGCCTTCTGTCTTATAAAATAAGTCATAAACTTCTGATGCTTGTTTTACTTTTTCTGCTCCTGTTTCATAAAATTTATCAGAGCAATCATAAAGTCCTATTTGGTGTGTCGTCTTATCTATAACCATAAATATTAAATCATAACCAAATATCTTTCTATAAATATAGGCTTGGCTATCGTAATTATATTTTTTAGCACTCCACCTAAATTTTTTTATGTCTGCTGTAGTCTTCAAATCAATAATTAAATTTTCATCATGATTTATTATATCAGCCTTTCCTTTCCACAGGTTATCTTCTAAGATTGTATACCCAGGTTCTTCGTATTGCATTGTACTACCTACTATTAAAGATTCACAAAACTTATTACTCATAAGTTTATCAGTCATTAGATTAATAGAATCAACTTCGGATTGTAATAAACACATTTCACCTCCTGATAATTCTTTATACACTTTAGTGTTTCTATTTGTTGCTTCAATTACTTTAAAACTTCTAAGCTTTTCAGGTTCTAATATAGCAGTATGAAAATAACCTCCTACCAAAAATGCTGGTATTTGTTTTTGAGGTTCACGCAAAGCTAAAGGATTATCTAGCAAAGTAGATATATTACTGTTGCTTAAATACTGTTGGCCAAACTCACCGTAGTAATGTTTATCTTCTCTTAGCTTATCTATAATTTCCTTGCTAGTCATATTAAAGTGTTGTTAATTGCTTTTCAATATCTGCAGTTACTTTGTATTTCTTTTTAATAGCATCCATAGTACCACCATTTTTTAAATACTTTTTAGCTTCAGGCAACCAATCAACTCCATGAGTGTTGCTAGCGTCAGCATCGGCGGTATCATCTATTAAAAATAGATTACCTAGTGCATACTTTTTACCATAAGAACTTGCTGATCCAAATTTCTGTGGCATTTGCATACCCTTTTGGTTCATATCTACACCAACTATAGCGGTTGCATGCATAGCATTCTCACCATCTGATATTGTGGCGGTGGTCTCAATGATTGGTAAATTTTCTGTGTGAATGTATTTTTCTGATACTGTTACTGATACGCCCAACTCTAATAGATAAGGCTTTGTAGCTTCCAGAATGTCTTCGGCAGAACGAAAGTAATACTTGCCAAATGAATTAAACCTAGATTTCTTAGATTTAAATTTAGTTTGAATGGTTGCTAATTTGTCATTAATTGTTTTCATAATAAAAAATTAAATTGGTTATGTGTAATAATATAATTACACGTTTTGGTATAGATTTACTAGAGTTTACTCTCCTAACTTATAGATAATCAAGTACTTGCGAACTATCTACGTTGTCGATTAATTTCTGTATTGCAGCTTTTTTTATCTCAGATATTCTTACATATGCGCTAGGTCCTTCAATACCTACTATATCTGCTATATCATTTGCTGGGTGCTTATCACAATCCAGTCCGTAAGATAGTCTTAAAACTTCATATTCTTTACCATTTAAATGTTTTTGTAATAAACTTTTTAAATAAATATTTAAGAACTGCAAGTTGTAGGGCTCTGATCTGTCCGGTATATCGTTTAAATAATTATCTCCTTCCTCATCCATCTGCTCATCAATGCTTAAAAATATACTATTAAAGAATATCTCAACCATTTTTTTATTTTCAGGATTTTGTCTCATCTCATTTAACTTATGCTCTGGTATTCTAATATGACCTCTTGCTATATCAATTGATCTTCTTATTGCACCCTTAATTCTTTTAGAAAAGAAAGACTTTAATGTTTTTTCTTCGTCAGGCGATTCCTGTATCCTAGATTCTTCTAATTTATCTACTGCAGCTATCAAACCTTTACTTCCTTCTTGGATTAAATCTGTTATATCTAATATACCCGAAGCTTGTTGCGATGTTGCAAACTTATGGGCCATATTTTCTACAAGTGGTAAGAACTTTATTATTAATTCATCTCTTGTGTAATCTAAGTAAGCTTTGTCTTCCGGCATTGAAGCCTTTAAATCATTCTTATATCTTACATAGTTCTTAACATTGTATTTTTTCATTCAATAAATCCTTTTCTATTTTTAACTCATCGCCAATAGTTCTGTATACTGTTCTGGAAGAACATTTTAATAGTTTAGATATTTTGCTTATTGTTATTTTTTGATTCATTTCATTAATGTGTATCATGCAATCATAAATATCATCCTCACTTAACATCTTACTTCTACCTATTAAACTACCTACTATTTTTAATTTTTCTATTGTTGCTAAGCCAATACCATCTTTAAATATAACTTTTCTAAGCTTATTTCTGGGTGGTTCTTCTAAATCAATTAATTTAATTTCATCAATCATATTAGCTAGAACTTTCGCTGGCATTGTGAATGTAGTAAAATTATTTGGTACATGCGCTATAAATTCACATAAATTTATAAATTTATTTTCTTCAATATTCAAATTCAAATACCATAACACCAATAGATGCCATTTTAAGGACTTGTACGTTGTTATCTTTGCTTTGCTTCTAAACAATTCATAGCATTGGTGTGTGCCATGCTCATAGTACCAACCCCAATCATAAACTTCAGTTGGTTTATCATCTAGCGGATAGCGCCTGTAAATTATGCGCCTTTGATTTAAATAATCAAGTTTTCTATGTGACATTAGCCCCTTACTATTATATATTAATACCCTAGTGTCGCACTTTAGGTATTTATTAATTTTAATCGTTTACTATATTTTTTTATAAGCGTTGCTTTTCTTTTTAAATCTTTAACTGGAATTTTATTTGTTCTGTTATAAGACAATACATCTTCGATGATTTCTAATCTTAACATATTAATATTTTCCCATAAATAATCTTGATGCTCTCGCTTACGACTGCAAATTAAAGTTTTATTACCAATTTTAATCATCATAACTCTTTATATTTTTTAAATACTTTATCTAATTTGTTTTTTATAATTGCAGCTTTTTCATAAAGCTCACTTTCTGTATAGTTTTTAAGCAGTATGGTTAAGCGTTCTATTTCGCTTGCTAATAAGCTTTTTTCACTTACATATTCAAAAGATTCGTTTATTATATTAGAAGGATCTAGAATAGTATCTTGTTGTATAGATACATTGTCTTCAAGATATTCTAATAGTGCAGCAATAACATTGGCGGATATTTCTGTAATTAAATCTTTTTTATCTTCTTCAGTCATCTGTTTCTATTAATTTATAAATGTAATTGAGTACTTCTAGTTCTGTTTGAGCTCCGCTAACAAGCCTGGTCATTTCGTCATGGGTTATACCACCACGAAATAATCCGCTGTTTAATTCTTTCCTAAGATCATGCAATTCTATATACTGCATTTGAATCTTAGAATAGATTTTGTTGTTAGCACGTTCTTTAATGTTAATCATTTTGTTTAATATTTAATATATTATCAAGCTCTCTACGTACTTTATCTGTATATTTATAATCCATCAAATCTAATTGCTTTAATAACCTCTTATTAAAATTATATAAGTCACGTGCTTGTAATAGTTTTACTCGATACTTGTCTTTATAATATACATCAGGCTCATAATCTTTTTGTTTAAACTTTTCCAGTGTATCAAACTTGTGTTTGAGTTCCAAATATACGGAATATTGGTTGTCCTTGTATACTTTATTCATACTTTGTATATTATCAAATAACTTAAGGCCATAACAAACCGTGGCATGATCTCTATTTAATACGTCGCCGATATCAGTTAATGTCTTGCTTGTGTATTCACTACATAGCTTGTAATAAACCGCGCGGGCATATACTATCTCACGTTTTCTAGACTTAGTATCCATTATTAAATTGAATCTAGTCTCTACTAATTTTTTAATCTGTTGTATTGTCATTGTCTTCTGGTTTAGGCATTGGCCCTCTCGGGTTTAAAGTTTGTTTCTTTTCGTGGTGTCCTGTTATCGGATTTATTCCGTGGTTCCACCAATCATATTTCCATTCTTTTGGGTTCATAGCTTTACAAAGGTTAAAGGTTTAATATATTTATTAAAGAACTTACCGACGGATTCAGTGGTGCGAAGTCCTTCAAACATAAAGGGTTCAACACTTTCATAGATATATTCTCTGTCGTTAATAAATATGAGCTTTAGCTCGTTGGTTTCATAGTTGTACTCAGCCAATTTAATGGCCTTAGAGTTTACATTGATTCGGTCTGTGGTTATTTTCATAATGTTAATCGGTTAGTGAGTTCGCAATCTTTAATAGTTCTGTGGTGCTTTCGGATTCAGCTTCAACGCTCCATGCATTCTTCTCTTTGACCTCTAAGGTCCAATGCTTTTGTGTAAAGCTTCCTTTAATCTGCCAGTCTTGAATAAATCTTCTCATTTTGTTACTTGTTTAATTAATGTAAATAATATTTGTTGTTTAACTTTTAATGTTAGTTCTTGAAAGTCATCACCCTCTATATCAATATCTAATTGCATATCAATTATCCTATCAATCCGGTGGTTGATCTCACTAATGCATTTGTCTGCGCACTGTTGTATTATATTTTCCATTATGCTTCGTTTTGAATATGTTCCATCTCAGTCCAAGTTACTGTGTCATCATGATCTATTAGGCAATCGTATAGGGCATTGTATCCAGCTTGAGTCCAATTTTCTGCTCGACCAAACTCATGCTCTGCAAATATATCAGCGTCAAGATTATCACAAATGCTTTTTGCATCAAAAGTATATGTAACTTTGTTTTCAATCCATTGTGTAAAATAATCATAAAAATCATCTTGATCATTTATATTAGCTTCATGGAAATCATGCCATGCATCCTCGTTAAAATCTTGTACATAGTCATCAGCTCTTAAATATTGTTTGTTCATAGTTTTATTATTTAGTGTTCATATATATTATCAATCATCGATCGTATTTATTCTGTATTATCCTACGTTCCTTAATAGTTTTTGTATCTGCTTTAATGATTTGTAACTGATAGATGCGTTCATAAAATGTGCATAGTCTGGGCCAAGCTCAACCAAATCCTCAATCTTTTGACGCAACATGTAAAGTTTATCTTTTGTAGTAAATTCCTTATTTAATATTCCCATTGGATCATTATTAAATATCTCTTGTAATATTTCGTTTTTTGTTTTCATAACTTTATCGGTTTTTTAATGTATTTTATTGTGTGTATAATTTAACGTATTCTCTAAAATGTTTTTTATTTATTCTTTTGTTATTTGTGTCATATAAATGACGCACACAAAGGTTTTTATATATTGTGGAATATTCCCAATATCCATAATTTACTTTGTAAATATCTATTTGCATAATGTTTTTTTTAATGACGTGTTAATTAATCTGCATGTCCCCAAGCTCCTTCAACAGAGTTTAAATAACTATCCCGCATCGCATCCAATTCACATTTAGTATTCCACTGAGCCAAATGACTTTTGATTGTGGCCACAGCCTCGGAAATATCATCAAAGTTAATGTGTGTACTACCTGACGGTCTCTTTAAGACAACAGTTGCACCAAATGGACTAAACTTTGTTCCCATATAACTATAAGAACCAAGCCTTAAACTAAATTTTTCATTATCTAAATTCTTCATTTTGTAAAGGTGTTAAATTATTTGTTAATCGTTTTCTCAATGGTGTTATAACAATATGTTATAGTACCTATAAATATTATTTATACCTAGTATAATCACATATATTATCAATATATGATCGTATTTTGTCTGTAAAACGGTCTCCACTGGAGCTTTAAGTACAGTCACACGGAAAAGTGCGACAGTAGGTACTTATATATATATAATAACAGGCTAGTGTCACACTTTTTTTTATTATATTATCGGATAATTTTCGTATTATTTCTGTAAGGTTTAAGAATAGTCCAGTTGAGGTTTATTGTGTGAGGTTATATACTCTAAT
>JACKZZ010022178.1_pt1 | contig 51008 bp, 80 predicted proteins | sample 8027871 | NCBI WGS metagenome assembly JACKZZ01 (sample SAMN15724774, study PRJNA655200) | protist metagenome | isolation source: fluorescence activated cell sorting (FACS) single amplified genomes of... | place: USA: West Boothbay Harbor, Gulf of Maine | collected 2000-07-19
TTTTAATAATACAACTTGTAATTGATACAGCTGTATGTTCTCTATTTGTTCTTGTTTTCTACTGTGTAGATAATGAGAACAAAACGAGAATACTGTGATATATTTGACACACAACTCTAGGTAGTATATATTATATATATATTAATTAGATATATATTTTATATATAAATATTATATCTTTAAATGAGAGGTAAAAAAATGAGTAATGAAAAAATAAAAGACAGCGAATACTATCTTAAAGATATTTCAAAAAGTTTGAATAATCTTAATAAAATAATGAGTTTGTTTTTAGTAATAGCATTTGATGGTAGTACCTTTAAATCAAAAACAAATGATGAGATAAAAAAAGTTATGCCAAAAATAAATGAAACATTAAAATCAATTCATGAGAATATTTATGATTGAATTATCTTTTATAATTGGTTGCTTATTAATTGTTTTAATAGGTGTTTATTTAATGAAAGCTAATCAACTTTTTATTGATGAGCAAAATAGAAAGTACATCAAGCCCATTAATAAAGTTAAACCAAAGTTAAAAACAAAATGAGTATCTTTAAAAAAATAATAAACTTTGAATATTCGTGGCTTTGTAGCTGTAAAGGTTGCAAATTTTTAAGGTTTATCAAGGTAAAATAATGAAAACAATTTTGATATTTATATCAATCATGGCAATAGGTTATTTATTGCTACATCTAATGGCAAAATCATTAGGTTTATAAAAATCTAAAATAAATAAATGGAAAGCCCAAGCACTTGACACAGGTTAAGTGCTTTGGTAAGGTCATTGTATAACTAAAACAAAGGAGAAAGTTATGCAAATGACATTGTTAGTTACATTTTGGTTGACAATATCTTTATTAACAGTCGCAACCTTTATGTAAGGATAAGAGTATGATTGAAGAAAACGTATAGCCCTATCGGTAGCAATATCGGTAGGGCTTTTTTTTTGTCGGTACTATTTGACACAACAAATACACTATGGTATTATGAATACATATCAAACAAAGGAGAAACTAATGGCAGAACAAACAGACGCACATGATTTTGTGCAATCCCGAAACAAAGCTATGCAATTTGATAGGGAGAAAAGGCAGAAAAAAATAAAAGACAACTTAGAACTGCATCAAGATACTCAAAATACTATCAAGAGTATGGTTGATAAACTAACAAGTCTTGACAAATCAAAACATGAGGTAGAATCAGAGATAAAAAAAGTTATAGGAAATTTTTTCTCTCAGCCTACTGTTAAATAAAATTAGCCAAGTGCCACTCCCTCTCAAAGTTATGGCACTATAACTAATACGGCTGATGTGTACTTTGTGGTCATGTCAGCCGTTAATAAACTAATGATAAATAAAAAATTAGCATTAAAATCAAGACACCTTAGATTATCTAAGCTATTACATAGCCTACTTATAAAATATCTTGAAGATAAAAAAGTCTACTCAGACCTTTCAAAAATCAGACAACTAACAGACGAGTTAGATAAACTACTTGACATAGAGTAGCAGTTAATATATACTACGAACTGATTAATCAAACAAGGAAAACCATATGGAAGATAAACTAGACGAGTCGTTTCAAATGAAATGGAAAAGGTCTTTGAGAAAAAGACTTATCAACTGTCTTGCTAGAATAGAAAATGATGGTAAGCCAACGCAAGAACTACTACATGAGTTAGCTAAAGCAAAGGAATGTTTTAACTATTGGAGTAGTGATGTTGCTGATTGGGAAAAACATACTCATACATTTACTATGAATGATGACGGTTTTAAAACGGATTTAACTCCAGATGAAAAGTGGATAACCCATGAGTAGTGTTATCTCACTATGTGTGTGGCTTATGAGTGCATGGATAGTAGCAAGAGTTGTATTCAAAAACAAAAGGGGGTTGTCCATTTGGGCAATCCCTTTTTTTTGTGTGAGTGTTTGGTTGGCTAGTCTTATAATCATAGCAACACAATGATTGAATTATTATTATTTTTATTTACTGACTTTGATAATCGTATGGGTAATTTTCATACAGTTAAACATAAGTTTCATACCTATCAAGAATGTAATGACTACATAAAAGAACACACCATAGAAGAAAATATATACACACCCACAGGTCAAGTCATAGGTCTTACTTACTGTAAGCCGATTGACACAGACAAATAAATATTATATTATGTACTCTTATTAACCAATAGGAGTACATATGATACAAACAAACATACAAGTCGGTAGTGTTTCTAATCTATTGTATGATTTACTTACATCAACCAAAGCTAAAAAGTTTCGTGCAGGTTTTATTAAAACCAATGGCGAGTACCGAGTAGGCAAGTTTGATTTATTAAATCGTTCAACTTGGAAACAAACTGATGGCACTATGTACAAGCGTAAAGGTAAGAAAAGAACTACTGACGCTGACGAGTACATACTAGCCCATGACTTAGATAAAAAAGCACCACGAAACATATCTGTTAAGAGATTGAAGTGGTTTAGCGTAGGCAAAAAAGTCTATAAAATCAATAGGTTAGAGGTAAATGATGACATTACAATAGTAATGTTTGATCAAGTAAAATTTAATCATCTTAAATTACTAATGACCAAAGGAGATATCAATGGCTGATATGTATTGTCAAAATAAAGAGTGCTGTTATAAAAAAAATAGTAATCAAATACGTGGTAGTAAAGGTAATAAACATTATCAATCTAATAAAGTAAATTCATACTTAGAGTATTGGTGTACTAATGGTTGTCGTGACCAATGGTTTAAAGATAATGCAACTACTTGTATGACAGCAGTAGGTATAATACCTAAACAAACTGTTCCTCTAGAAAATGCTTGGTGGTTTTGGTCTGACTATCATCATGATGATACAGATGGTAGTAGGCATGTGTATTTTTTAATGAATACACTTATGGGTGTTAAACATTCTATAACAAGAGAACAAGCACAAACACCAGAACAACTACGACAAGGTCATGGTTGGAGTCGTAAGCCAGACTCAGAAGCATTGCCTTTGGCTATTGAACTTGGCTTAGCTAGTTGACACAACAATAACATTAGTATATTATATAGGCATCACTTAGGAAACTAAGTGGTGCTTTTTTTATGGAGTTTGTCTTAAAAACAAGTGCGAGTAATCTCGGCTTAAAAAACTTCAAATGCGAAGTTGCTAGTGTGTAGGTATATCTTATCAGATTAAAAGTCTGAGCATGTATAGTAGGTTTTTCCATAACAAAAAGCTATAACCAACCAACGAGGAGTACTTATGGAACAAAAAGAGATAAGACTCAATGCAGGTAAACGGAAGTCTTTGACTAACGATTATCGTAGACATTGTGAAAGTCTTTCAACTGATTTGAAAGATAAATACAATCAAGCAAGAGAAGAAGCTACAAGTTCTATTGCTTCTGCGTTTGAAACTGCAACAAAAGTAGTTCAACGTAGATTTCCACTAGAAGATGTAGATACTTTGCAACAGTTACAAAGAAAACATAACACTATCAATGCAGTAGGTGATGATAGTTGTTTTTATTTCAAAGTAACTGACGCACCCGTAGTGCTTGACTCATATGGTGATGAAGTAGAGAAGTCTAAACACTTTTCATTTGAGTTAGATGGCAGTATTACTGGAGATTATGGCTCACGTTATGGTAGTGGTAGTTCTAACAATGGTAAGAACTTTCCTTATGCTATGTATCGTGAGGAAATGAAAGCAGTAGGACTTAATCCAGACTGCAACATTGAGCATGACCTAAAAAAAGAAGGTAATGTTCATAGGCATGACAACAATCCCTACCTGTCAACTTGTAGAAATGAGAATGATTCTTTTCTAAATGGTAAAACAGGTGGTAGTAATTTGTATCAAGATTGGAATAGTAATTATGTCTTGCAAATTATTGGTACAGGTGGGTGTCGTTCAAGGGCTATCCCATGCTCAGACTTAGAGTTTCAAAAGTTTGAGATGATGATACAAGCAAAACAGAATGTAGTGCAAGCACATACTAAATGGATTGAATCTATTGTAGCTAAGGTTAATAGATTTGAGCAAGGTATAAAGACTATGACTAAGTTCTCTCAAGTAGAGAAGTTTGCTTCTCACAGTAAAGTCAATTGGAAAATTGATGATGAGATACTTGCTGATAAGATTGGCATGGACGTTGTAATATCTATTGATGACCTAGCAGACGCACTAGATAACATAGATAAACCTAAGCTAACTAGAGATGAGAAGCTTCAGGCTCGTATGTTATACGAACAGTCAAAGGTATCCTCAGTTAATTAAAGATATCAGTTGACATACTAGCAATAGTATAGTATATTAAAGGCATTACTAATTAATTTTAGTAGTGCCTTTTTTTTAACCCAACAATAAGGAAACATATGAGTGCATTAGTTGCAAAACTACAAGAGCAGTATGAAGATCAGTACCAACGGAGTATTACACCTGTTGAACTACGTCAATTAGACTCAGTAGAGAGTACATTTACGCTAAATAAACCTAGCTATGCTGTATTAGATACTGAAAACAACAAGGCAATACATCTACATGGTGCTAACTACCAGTTGATACCCTATGAAAAAATATTATCTGGGCTATCTACTGCATTAGATAAGTATGAGATAGATATAAGTGATACATCTATTAAATTTAATGTATCACCAGACTTAAACTACATGAAACTTAGGATTCTGTTTGGAGATACTGGAGATTTTGGTACTTACTCTATGAGTCATAATGAAAATGATAAGTTAAAGTTTGGTATTGAAGTTATATCTAGCTATGACGCATCAATTATCTATCAGTTAAGGTCAATGTTTTTAAGATTAATATGTGCAAATGGTATGAAATCATTTGAAGATATTAATTCATCTATGAAAAGACATACACTTAACTTTAATCTTGATGATTCATTTACTAAACTAAAGAATCTTAACACAACCTTTAGTGATATGAAAAATAAAGTAGAGGTATATCAAAGCGTAGAGTTAAGTAGACAAGATGTTGAGAAGTTATTTAGAAAGTTCTCTAATAATTCTGATGGTAAGTACCACTTACTTAATAATGTATTAGAAACTGATGCAAATAAATCAACACTCTATGATGTGTATAATGCACTAACAAACTACAGTACACACAATAAACGTGCTGTTAAGATAGGTAAAAGAGATAGTAAAGATTATAAGATTGAATCTGCTAAGAGAGACCCAATAAGAAGTAATGAGGATAGGGATTATGAAGTTAGAAACTTCCTAAAGTCTAATGACTTTATGTTTTACTATCATCAAGGCGTAGCCAATCAAGTAAGATAATATCTGTAGGGGGGCTAGTGTATACTATAACCCCCCTGAAATGACACGATACTATAACATATTTTAAGAGATAAACCAAGTAGACATAGTGTCACACCTATGGTATAATACACACTAACAAAGGGAATACAATGAAAACATTTAACACAGAAGTATCAGATAAAACACCCGAAGAACAATTAGGTATAGCAAAGATTCAGATTATGTTTGAAGATTCCTTTGGTATGTTTAATGCTACGAGTGGTCATATCAAAGATGTACAAAAAGAAAGAGAGAAACAACAAGCAACTGATTGGATTAGGTCTAAAGACTGTGAGTTTTTCTGTGACCTAGCAGGTACAGAGCATGACCATATAATAAAGTTGCATGATATATTAACATATAGATATAACACAAAAGAAATAACATTAGAAGAAGTAAGATTTGCAATAAGAAACTTAGGATCAAAGTTATGAACATATTTCATTTAGATAAAAGTGCAGAAATATCTGCATTGTATCATTGTGATAAGCACGTAGTCAAAATGATATTAGAAACAGGACAGATGTTATCAACTGCATACCAAAGACATTGTGGTATTGATGAACAACTATACAAACCTGCATACCCACACCACCCCATGACTATATGGGTAGGAGATTCATTAGGTAATTATATGTGGTCAATGGATTTGTTAGGTCACTTGCTCAATCAATACAGACATAGGTATCACAACAGAATACACAAGACAGGTCGCATACTTAATAATTTAATTTGTTTAAATGACAAAATAAAAGATAAGTTTGAGTATCAAAATTTTTTAATTCCACCCTTGTGTATGCCAGATGAATACAAGTGCGATAACTATATACAATCATACAAAAATTACTATATAGGTGAGAAGAAACGATTCGCTAAGTACACATTAGTTGACACACCAGACTTTATGTGTTAAAGTATAACTTAATCAAAGGATAATTATGAAAACAATCAAAGAGTTAGAGGCAAAGATAGGTAGTCTATCTAATCCTAGTAAGATGCCCTCGTTTGCATGGGGTATACCAATTGAATACTGTGTGACAGGTAGTAAATTAGCATTAGTTGATGGAACTATCTGTAAGAAATGTTATGCAGGTAAAGGTTGCTATGTATTTCCTGTTGTAAAAGCTATGTATCAAAAAAGATATGAGGCACTAGATCTACCAGAATGGGTAGATTATATGGCAGAACTTATTACCCAAAAGTACAAAAACCTAGATAAATCAAGGCGTTTTCATCGTTGGTTTGACTCTGGGGATATACAATCTTATGAACATCTTATGAAAATATTTGAGGTGTGTGAACTTACACCACACATAAAGTATTGGTTGGCTACTAGAGAGTATCAAATCATAGATCAGATTACAGAGAAAGATGTACCAAAGAATTTATGCTTACGAGTATCAACAACTAAAGTTGATAGCCCACCACCTAAGTTTTGGAAGTGGACATCTGGTGTGCATAAAGATAAAAAAGCAGTAGGTCGTGAATGTCCTGCACCTAAACAAGATGGTGAGTGTGGTAGCTGTCGTGCCTGTTGGAATCATAAAGTTAAACAAGTAAGTTATAAGGAACATTAATGACTGACAAAGAAAAAGCAGACTTTGAGTGGGCTAGTAGTTTCTATTTATATGATGACCTAGATGATGACTGGGTTAATTGGGATGAAGAAAAATTACATAGTGAACTTGAAAAGCTAGCATGGCAACCATTTGAATATTGGGAAGGTAAAGATATTTATAATGAGATAGAAAAACTAGCAGACTCAGTAAGAGAAAAAATAAAAAAGGAAACTAATGACCAGAGTATCTAAAAGAAAAATAAAAAAGTTTTTAACTTTAAGTTTTAAAAAAAATAAAGATTACTACAACAAAGAACTTGATATAGCTATAGAAGTTATACAAGACTTCTTAAACTGTGAGCCATTACATGTTGGTAAACTACAAGGCAATACATTTGATACAGTATATGAGATAGATAGTGAGGAGTAGCATCTTCTTTATCTTTTTTTTGTGCCTTGTTTCCTGTAAAGATTTAAACATAGACCCAACAACAAGTATACTTAAACACATAATAACTAATAAAGATAAATAATACTTGACATATACACTTAAGTATGATAGGGAGAATCATGATGAAAAAATACAAAGTAAGAATATTTGGAATGGGAATAGATGCTAAAGCATTAATACCATTTCCATACGAACCAACACTAGATATGATTGAGAATGCAGTTGGTGAGTATTTAAACGAAGGACTAATGAAAATAGAATCTGATGATTTTTATTTAAAACATAAGTATGTAATAACATACGAGGAAATGCCAGTTGAATTATAAACAACAGCTTGCTGTTATAGAAGGGCTATTCATTCCACCAGATACATCTGTTAGAATGGATTGTCCTTTTTGTCATGGTAAGAATACTCTATCAGTAGACACAGCTACCAATAATATAAATTGGTTTTGTTTTCACGCATCATGTAAAGCTAAAGGTAAATTTAAAGGAGATAAAAATATGACCTATGTAAATTCTACATTCAATCAACAAGAAGAAACTAAAAATTTAAAATTTGAAATGCCAGATAGTTTTACATCTATATACTCAGATGATAAAGCTATGCAATACTTACATAAAAACAATTGTTGGGAAGCATGGAGTTGGGGCAGAGCAACAATAAAATTTGACATAGCACAGAACAGAGTAGTCTTCTGTGTTAGAGATACAGAAACAGATGAGATCGTAGGTGCAGTAGGTAGAGGATTAAATTCTAAGGTCTATCCTAAATGGTATATGTATGGCAATAAAGATATACCTTTTACTTGTGGTTTGACAGAGCATAAGGAGGCTATTCTTGTAGAAGATTGTGCCTCTGCTTGTGCAGTATCTAATTTATTGACAGGCATAGCTTTGATGGGTACGTCATTAAAAGAATCTCATAAGAAACACTTGACACAGTACGATAAATTGTATATAGGGTTAGACAGAGATGCAACAGTTAAATCATTTGGTATTGCTAATGAACTTAAGTCTTATGGTATTAAGAATGTTCATGTTAAAACTTTAGAAGATGATTTAAAATATTATGGAACAAAAGAAATAGAGGAGATGTTTAATGACTGAGACAATGATGCAAGAAATAGTAGACGATTGGAAAGATTGGAAGTATGATATTATAGAATTGAATACTGCTACATGGACACAAAGAGATGAGCACAAACTTAACGCAATAACAGCAATACTAGAAGAACAATTAGAATTGCAGAAAGCAATAGACAGAAGATGATAGAGAAACAGATAATAAAACTAATGTTAAACAAAGACTTTTATGCAGAGTATAAAGGTCAAGTATCTCGTAATGTATTTCAAGGTAGCTTTGGTTCTTTGTATGACACAGTACAGAAAGCACACGACAAATACGATTCTAATATAAGTATTGATGAGTTGTACTCACTGCATACTGCAGTATTTAATCCTGCATTAACACGAGCAGCTAAGGAACAGTTCAGTGAATTACTAGAGGATATAAAAGAAACACAAGAGCCATCAAAACAAATAGCAGATGATATAATTAAAATATTAATTGAGAGAGATGTTGCACAAAAAATTGCAATAGAAGCTACTGAAATATTTAATGGTAAGCCTGCAGATTTTAACTTTATTACAAATCTTATAGAGAAACATAAAACAGGATTACCTACACAAAAATTAGATGCAGTAACAAATAACATTACTGAATTACTTCAGGAGTTAAACGTTGTAAGTAAGTGGAGTTTTAACCTAACTGTACTAAAAAATAATATAGGTGGAATCGGTCCAGGAAATCTAATGATTGCATTTGCTAGACCAGAGACAGGTAAGACAGCATTCTGGGTTAGTCTTGTATCAGCACCATATGGATTTGCTGAGCAAGGTGCAAAGGTACATGCTTTTATTAATGAAGAACCTGCAGTACGTACACAGATGAGAGCCATCAGTGCTTTTACTGGACTTAACAAAGAGCAAATTGTGGATGATATTGATAAGGCACATGATGAATGGACTAAAATAAAAGATAATATTAAAATGATTGACACAGTTGATTGGTCTATGGACGATATAGATAGTCATTGTGAAAAGCATAAGCCAGATATTATTGTAATAGATCAATTAGATAAAGTAAATATGAATGGTACATTTGCTAGAACAGATGAGAAGTTAAGAGCAATATATACAAGTGCAAGAGAGATAGCAAAAAGAAGAGAATGTGTAGTCATTGCTATATCACAAGCATCAGCAGATGCACACAATAGAGATCACATATCATTTGATATGATGGAGAACTCTAAGACAGGTAAGGCAGCTGAAGCAGATTTAATTATTGGCATAGGTAATAGAGCATCTAATGATCCTACTAATACTAGCAGGGTATTAAATGTAAGTAAGAATAAAATAACAGGTTGGCATGGAGATCCATCTTGCTTGTTAGATAAATATATAAGTAGATTCACAGATTAACGAAAAGGTAATATGATAACAACAATAGATGTAGAAACTTCGTATCAAAAAACAGAGACAGGTGGCTTTGATCCATCACCATTTAACCCAAGTAATATACTTGTTAGTGTAGGTATAGATTCTAAATATGGTGATGAGTATTATTTTTTAAATCATTCTGAAAGAGTTAGTAGAGGTGGTGCTGCAAGAATACAAGAAGTGTTAGATGAAACGACTTTACTAATAGGTCACAACATTAAGTTTGATTTAAGTTGGTTACTTGAAGCAGGATTTAAATATACAGGCAATGTATATGATACAATGATAGGTGAGTATGTATTAAACAGAGGTGTTCGTAAAAGTTTAACATTACTTATGTGTTGCCAACGTAGAAAATTAGATTCTAAAGATGATGCAGTAAAAGAATATATGGATAGAGGCGTATCATTTGAAAATATTCCTGCAGATATTGTATTAGAGTATGGCAAAATAGATGTAGCTATCACTAGACAACTGTTTGATTCACAGATGGCAGACTTAAGAACAGATAAAGATAAAGGTTTATTAAAAACAATTAAAGTTATGAATGAATTTTTAATTGTGCTTACTGATATGGAACGTAATGGTATCAATGTAAACTTAGATGATCTTAAAGAAGTAGAGAAAGAATACAGAGCAGAGTTTGCCTATCTTAAACAGAAGATAGATAAGATTGTCTATGATAAAATGGGAGATACTAAGATTAACTTAGGTAGTCCAGAGCAATTGTCATGGTTAATCTATTCTAAAAAACCTAAAGACAAGAATGAGTGGGCTAAGATATTTAATACAGGTGTAGATAAGTTTACTAAAAAAAATAAGAAGAGACCTAAGTTTTCTTTTGCACAGTTTAGAACTTTAGTAGCTAATAATTCTGAGCCTATCTATAGAACTATGGCTAGCCAATGCTTACATTGTGCAGGTAAAGGTGTAATTAAAAAAATTAAAGTTGATGGTAGTCCTTACAAAAAATATAGTAAATGTGATGAATGTTATGGAGAAGGATTTATATATTCTAACATGGCTAAACTTGCAGGCTTTGATCAAAGACCTAGAAGTGTTTATGATGTGTCTGACTCTGGATTTAAAACAGATAGAATAACTTTAAATAAAATTGCAGGAGAGGCAGAGGGAGAGTTCAAAGATTTTATTGATTCTATTCTTAGACACAATGCTATCTCTACATACTTAAATACTTTTGTAGAAGGCTTACAAAACTTTACAAATGCTAATGGTTTATTACATCCTAAGTTTATGCAAGCTGTAACAGCTACAGGTAGACTATCAAGTAGAGATCCTAACTTTCAAAATCAACCAAGAGGTAATACATTTCCTATACGTAAGGTTATACAATCTAGGTTTGATGGTGGGCAGATAATTGAGGTAGACTTTGCACAGCTAGAGTTTAGAACTGCTGTATTCCTTGCACAAGATAAACAAGGTATGGAAGATATAAAAAATAATATAGATGTACATAAATTTACTGCTGATATTATTGGTGTGTCTAGGCAAGATGCTAAAGCACATACATTTAAACCTTTGTATGGTGGTACAACAGGTACAGATGCTGAGAAAAAATACTATAAAACATTTGCAGAAAAATATAAAGGTATATCTAAATGGCATGAGGAATTACAAAGCCAAGCTATAACTTTTAAAAGAATTAAATTACCAACAGGTAGAGAATACTCTTTTCCATATGCAGAACGTATGCCTTGGGGTGGCTCTAGTTATGGTACGCAAATAAAAAATTATCCTGTGCAAGGGTTAGCTACTGCTGACATTGTACCTTTAGCATGTATAAAAATATATAAGCTAATGAATGAGCAAAGGGTTAAGAGTTTACTTATTAACACAGTTCACGATTCTATTGTGGCTGATGTTTATCCTGGAGAAGAAGCTGTAATGAGTAAGATATTTGACCAGGGTACAGCATCCGTAATACCTGCATTGAAAGAGTATTATGGAATAAACTTTAATGTTCCACTTGACACAGAGATTAAAATGGGATATGATTGGTTAAATATGAAGGAGATAAATAATGCTTGATACTAATATAATACTAAAAATTGTAAGCTATACATATGTAGAGCCATCAATAACTGTTGAGTTAACTATGCCAGGAAGAGGTGATGCTTTAGATATAGCAGATAAACTTAATGCTATAGCTAAAGCAAAAAAAGAAAATACAACAACGTATATAGTGCAGACTATTGACTTACCTAATGGTAAGGAAGATAGCGATGACGATATGCCATTTTAATATAGGAGAACTATGACGATACCTCTACTAGACAAAGAGTTGTGGGAAGAATTTGGTAATGACGAGCAAGAAGAAGCTTATGATTTATTACAGGATTTAAAAGCACAGTGTGATGCTAAACCTACAATATTATATATAAATGAAAATGAAGAACTACAAAGTTATTTAATGTGGTTTGCTCGTATGGAAGATTTAAGATACGAGGTTACTGAAGGAGATACCAGAGTATGTTAGAAGTGTTAATAGGTTGCGTAGTAGTATATGTTTTAGTAGGTTTTTTTATTAGTGAAATATTTTAAAATAACACTTGACAAATCTACTAAAATGTGGTATAAGGAATCAATCAACTAAGGAGGACTATGGAAAATAACATAGCAAATATAAGTGAGATGTCCAACGAGCAGATAATGGAAGCTATTGGGCAAGACGATGGTTCAAGTAAAGGAGTAAATATTCCTAGACTTGGGATCAATAGGTCACCAGAAGATGATGATGGCAATCAATTACCCGTAGGTAATTTGTTTACATTTGATTCTACTGTAGGTCAAAATGTATATGGGAAACCAATTACATTTAGACCATTCATAAGTGCAATGCAATACATGCACTATGATCCAGATAAAAGTGAGTATGTAAACAGATCAATAATTTTCAAGAGTTGGAAAGAAGAAGCTGTAGATATACTTGGTGGTACAAAGTGTGGTAAGGTTCCATTTAAAGATAGGGAATCTTTAACACCAGAACAGTTAGCAGAACAGAGAACTATAAGATGTTATAGATTACTCTATGGTCTGTTATCATTTAAAGGAGTAAAAGCTAATGGCGAAGAACACACTGTTTCTAATCTGCCTAGTCTATGGAGGGTTACTGGTACAGCATTTTCACCAGTAGGTTCTGCATTAGAACAAATAACTAAACGTAAAAAACTTATGTTTACAACAACGCTATCAGTTGATACCAAGAGACAGAAGAAAGGTGGTAATGTTTATTACACACCAGAGATTGCTGTTAATGCTGAGGCTGGTTTGGAAATGTCTAAAGAAGATATGGAAACGTTAGGTGTCTTTCAAGAAGTTATTACTAAAGAGAATACAGAAGTAATAGATCTTTATAAAGCTGCAAAGAAAAGCAACTACGAGCCAACTGATACAGACATGAAAAAAGTAGTAGATCAAGTTGAAGATCCTATTGACGTGTTGGCATCTTAATGAGTGATATCCTTCATAAAGTTCAATCGTATTTGGATAAAGCAAATAAAGATCCTGTTGAAGTATCTGATAAACTTCTTGAAGAGTTTGGTGAGGCATGTAAAAGTGCCTTACTCAAACAGTTCTCGGAGAAAAGAAAAGAAGGATTTAAACCAAGAATGTCAAGTATAGGTAGACCTTTGTGTCAGTTGCAGATGGAAGCAAAGAATGTAAAGGGAGAAGGTCAACCATATAATGTTAAGATGAGAAATACTTTTGGAGATCTCATTGAAGCATTAGCTATATTTGTTTTAAAATCATCGGGAGTAGAAGTAAAAGATGAACAAAAAAAAGTTAAACTTAAATTTACTAACTCAGAAATTGAGGGTAGGCTTGATGTTAAGATTGATGAGAAAGTGTGGGACATTAAAAGTGCATCACCATATTCATTCACTAAGAAATTTGAGGGTGGATTTGAAGAGGTTGCAAAGGACGATGCGTTTGGATATGTACCTCAAGGATATCTCTATAGTGAGAGTGAGAAGATGCCTTTTGGTGGGTGGATTGTAATCAATAAATCTACAGGTGAGTGGACAGTATGTGAAACTCCTATAGATGATAATGAATATAGAGTTAAAGCATTGGCTAGTGCAGAAGAAAACATTGCAGCTATTGAAAACAAAGTACCATTTAAAAGATGCTTTGATGATATAGAAGAAACCTTTAGAACTAAGAAGACAGGTAATAAAATTTTGGGCATGGCTTGTACATTTTGCCCATACAAACTTCCTTGTTGGGGAAGTAAATTGCAACTGTTACCACAACAGCAGTCGCAAGGAAAGAACCCTAAGTGGGTTTGGTATACTGAGGTAACTAATCCTAAAAAAGAGGAAACTTTTGCTTAAAGATTGTTATTTCAATTGGGTGGGAGATAGTATTGAGGGGTCTATTTTCCACCCTTGTTACACATGACATTATATTTTGTGCTATTTAAAAATAAAAAAGACAAGGAATTTAGAATGTTTACAAATCTTATATTTAGTAAAGAGAGTGACGCAGAAGAATTTGCAAAGAAGAATACGAAGAGGGGCTTTGAATTTAAAGCAGTAGAATATAATAAAGAAAACTATGAAAGGTATTGGTATAAATAATGACAAAGAAAAAAAAGATTGATGTAGCAAACTCAATAAAAGTTTTAGTCACACCTTGGGAAAAAGGTTTTACTTGTGGTATCGTAATGGATAGTAAAGCTGAAATGTCAACAGAAGAATATGAAGTATGTTCTACTATTGCAAGAGGTATGATTAAGATGGCAACTTCAGATCCCCAAACTACATTTATGTATGGGCTTCGTGGTTTTGCTGACGACAAAAAAGGTAATAATAAAACTCTAGCAATCAACTCTGTAGCAGAATTTGACAGTGAAGATAATGTTATTGATTTTATTGAATACTTAAAACATAAACGAGATAAGGAGTTAAACTAATATGGCAACACACTTAGTAATAGGAGACCCTCACTGCACTCCAAAGGCAAGCAATGACAGATTTTTATGGGCAGGTAAATTTGCACATGATCTGAAACCAGATACCATAGTATGCATGGGAGACTTTGCTAGTATGGATTCACTATCAAGCTATGACAAAGGTAAGAAATCTTTTGAAGGTAGAAGATATAAGAAAGATATAGAACATGTTCATGATGCACTAGAACAATTTAACAAAGGTCTTAATGGAAGACGACCAAGAAAAATCATGTTACTTGGTAATCACGAAGATAGGATAGATAGAACAGTAGATGAGATACCAGAACTTGAAGGAACAATTAGTACAGATGACTTTAAATTTAAAAAGTATGGTTGGGAAGTTCATGAGTATCAAATTCCAGTTGTGGTCGATGGCGTATACTACTGTCATAACTTTCCTACTGGTGTTATGGGTAAGCCTATTAGTGGTGACAATATTGGGCGTGCCTTACTTATAAAAAATAAAGTATCCTCTACTGTAGGTCACATACATACATTTGATTATGCTATGTGTGCTTTACCATCTGGTAGAAAACTTATGGGATTATCTGCAGGATGTTACTTGCATCACAAAGAAAACTATGCTAAGAACACACAGCAAATGTGGTGGAGTGGATTGATAGTTAAACGTAATGTAGATAAAGGTGAGTACGATTTAGAAATGATGGAGTATAATACTATTAGGAGGAAGTATGGTAAAAGATAAACGTGTCTATTTAAAAAAGATAGATCACAGTCATGATATGTCATATGAAAATGAAGTGAAGTTTGATAATGTAAATTCACCTTCACACTATAAACATGGTAAGAAAGAAACTATAGATGTTATACGTGATTGCATGGAGAGTGATGAATATCATGGGTACTTAAAAGGAAACGTTTTAAAATATGTTTCTCGTTATAAGTTCAAGGGAGAGCCATTACAAGATTTAGAAAAAGCACAATGGTATTTAAACAGACTAATAAAGGAGGTCAAAGATGGGGGCAGTTAAACATGCGTTACAAGAAGTAGAAGATTTTGTAGCAAGTTGTCTAGGAGAAGGTAGAACACTAAACCAAACAATAAGAGATGCTAAAGAAGCATTTGATAAAATGGATAATGTTTATTTACTTGATGCAGATTTTATTGAAGATAAGTATTATCAATTTAGGGGGCAACAATGAGAGAGATGTTTTTAGATGCATTGCATGATAAGTATACAGCACAAATATCTGATGCTAAAGCTAAAGCTACTGTGTACTTAGATAACCCTGTTGCAATTGGTGAGCACCCACAGTTTATAGAAGAATTAGATAAACTTATAAATGCTATATCTGCTGCAGAAGAAAATATAAAAACAATACATAAACAATTTGGAGAGCATAATGACTAAAGAGAAAGGGAAAGAAAGCACAGGATCTAGGACATATCTTATAGATTCAATACAACTACAGGATATTATGAGGTACTTAATGACTAGACCTTATGCAGAAGTTGTACAACTTATGAGTATGCTCGGTAGATTAAATCAATTAGATCCTAACATTGGTGCAGACTTTGTTAAGAAACAAACAGAGGAAGCCAATGGAAAAAAATAATCTACACAAACACACAGGTCTATTGTTTGAATTAAAGATTGGTCTTAATAAAGATAATGCTATAGTGATTGACTACGGTGGAAAACCTGTAGGTAAAATAAGAGAAGCACTTAAAGATTATAAGTACCAAGCCAATCTATGTGCTGCAATTATTAATCATGCTAACTCTGCAGGTAAGAAACTAGAGGATGATATTAAGCAAATGATACAGAAAATTTAGAGTTTTGGTATAAGTGTCGCCAAAAAAAAAGGCTCCCTTAAAGGAGCCCTGTTGTTGCCTATATGGGGGAAGTTCACGCTTCCCCTTTTTTATTTCTTAGCTATTGTGTTTTTATTAATACCTTTTTTTATTATATAATTCTGTGTGCCGTTAGCACCTGTCTCTACTTCTTTTTTTAAAACTTTAAACAATTCTTTTTCTCTCTTGTCTTTATTTTCTTTTGCTATGTATGCGTCTATAAGTTTTGTATCTCTCATTAACAATTCCATGCTCTTAAAGCTTTATTAATTCTACTCTGAGGATCATTAGCAGTTTTCTTTGAAGTAAGTTTCTTCTTCATCCCACGCATACGTGCACAAAAACTAGCTCTACGTTTGTTACCGACTTCTTTACTAGGTGCTTGTAAGTTACCACCAGTTTCTTTGTTGTAACTATCTCTACCTTTTTGGTTTAACCCACCTTCTGGATTCTTACCTTCTTTTCTAGTCCATGCTGCTTTAGCCATTATGCAAAACTCCTATATGGTTTTACTTTGTTTGCTATACTCTTAGGTTGTTTAACAAATTGTTTACCTGCTGCTGTACCTTTTCTTTTAGCTGCAGTTGTAGCTGCATACTGCGAAGCTGATAAAGATTTAATTGCTTTTGCAGGTAAGTATCTTTCACCTGTTTTACTTGAAGGTTTACCAGACTTAGTTGTCCATTTCTGTTTTCCCCAAGCTTGTAAACTTCTTTGTGATTTTGATAGTGCCATTATGTTGTATACCCTCCACCTGCTTTCTTATAAGCTTTAGCTAATGCTTGTGCTTTTCTTGCAGACCATTTACCTGCAGCTGTACCATGTGTATTTGCAGCTTTAATCCTATTAAAGATTTGTTTTCTTTTAGTAGGTTGAGTGTAGTTGTTTGCTTTATTTACTGTCATCTTTTTCCTCCTCTAGATTTTTTATTTCATAATCGTACATACCTTCTTCATGCTCATCTGTAATCCATTTTGCAGAATTTTCTACAGACCATCTTCTAGTACTTACGAGTCTATTAATTGCATTTTTTGATGGGTCTACACCCATTGAGGGGTCATAGATTTTTAATCTATTATTGGGTTGTATTGCATAATTGCCATCATCTAATTCAATAACATGACCACACTTATGCTGATCTGGTTTCTCTGAGTAACCAAAATTTAATTCGTTATAATCTCCTGCCGACCAGTCTATTGTAAATAAGTATTTGCCTTTACGTTTTACTTTTCTTCTTGAGGTATATTGCATTGTACATCCTGCTATTTCATAGAAAGTTGTAACACTTACATTATAACTAAAACTATCCCACATAACTAATTCATCTAGAGGTAATTCTTTTACTCCAGGTTTTTTACAGAAGGCTGATATAGGTGCTCTCCACCATAGCCCACCATCTTCCATTAAGAAATGAAATAGTGGTACTTGATTTGGTATAGAACTAAATCCAAATATACCAACTTCAAAGTACTTGTCGTGTGAATCTTTTTGATCTCTTAAAAAATTACCCCTAACATAACATTCTATGATAGGTATGTTAGCATTTAAATAAGCCATTCAGTATACTCTTTCCCGTTATAAAGTAATGCTTGTTTTCTATTCTCTTCTTTACTGTAGGAACAATGGACCCACCCACTTGAGGGATCATCTGGAGTATAAAATTCTAGTATAAGCTGATCAAACACTAGGTTATTCTTAATGTACTTTGCTAATTCTTTATTGTCTACTCCAAAACATTCGAAGTCTGCAGCCTCACCTTTAGCATGCTGTGATGTAGTTTTGCTACCTATTGCTTCACATAGTTCCTTACTACGATATCCACTGGAGATTGCTATAGGTTTACCAAAATGCCTACGTGTAGGCTCTAGTATCTGTACTGCTAACTCAGTTAAATTTTCTATATGATCTTGTGTAGGTTTATTGTCTATACCTTTACGTAATGCTGTTTGGGATTGTGTTAATTCTCTTAAACTAAAATGACCACTAAGCTGCATTAGTTTGCCAGTGGGTTAGATGATTTAACTTTAATCTCTTCTATCTGTACTTTTAATAACTCTATTTCTTTTTCTAATATTTTTACTGCTGTTGAGTTTCTACTAATGCCTGATGTATCAACACTTTTACTTTCTAACTTATTAACTTTTTCTTCTAATACTTTTATTTCAGATAAAAAACTCATGTCGATACCCTTAGATGCACCTTCTAATATTTCTAGTTTAGTCATGACTTCACCATACTTTACAAAGCCACCACCTATTGCAGCAATAACACCAAGTAATGCAGCTACTCCTGCTAGTTGTCCTTTAATTTTATCCATTTTTTAATTGCTCCAGTTGCATTATTAATAGTTGTTTTCTACTTTCTATGTCTCTTAATTTATTTTCCATAATAACTACAGGGTCATTGGCTATATAATTATTTAAACTCATATCAGTATATAGCTGTCTCATGTCTTGTATTTGTATTTGATTTAAATATATATCTTTACTTTTATAGAAGGGTACGTCATACGAATCAAGAGATACTTGATCACTTGTCATAGCGTCTAATTTAATAATATTTTTAATCTGTAAATTCTTTGATATATCTTTTATATCTCTATCTACTTTATCCATAACTTTTACTAAGTTATCTCTAATTGCTTTTTTCTGTTGTATAACTTTTTGTTTGGCAAGCTTCTTGCTCTGAACAGTGGACTTCTTAGCAGTCTTGCTAGTAGGTTTCTTTTCTTTAATTTCTTTTTTTTCGTCATTGTCTGGTTGTGCCATAGATTTTGGTTCCTTTTCTGTTGATGATTCTTCTTCTATTATTTCTTCTTTTTCTTCTGTAGGGGCACTAGCCATTTCTTTAGGTTCGTCTTCAACTATTTCTTCTCTCTCCTTTGGGGGTTCTTCTTTAACCATCTCTTCTCGTTTCATCTCTGGTTCATCCTTAGGGGGTGGTAAGAAACTAGATATTAATTCATTTTTTTCTTCAATAATATTTTCTTCAGGAGTGTTATCAAACATAGATACAAACGTTTCATTATTGTCTACAACTTCTTCTTTCATCTCCATAGCAATTTCTTCTTTAAAAAATTCTTCTTTAAACTCTGGTTCTTGCATTGTCATTACTTCAAAGTTTTCTCTAGGTTCATTCATGTAAACAGGTTCTTCTTTAATTTTTACAAACTCAACTTTTTCATTAACCCATAAATCTTTTTCTGGTTTAAATTCTTCTAGTAATTCTCTTATCTCATCTCTAATATCTTCATTTAAAACAAAAGGATCTGACTCGTAGGTTACAGTGAGGGAAGGTTCCCTGAGGTCAACCCCATAATGAGAGTCTGTATCATTCGATGAATCTGTAAAATCATATCGAACTGATAAGTCATAGTCGGTTTGTAAATTTGAAAGTACAGTATAAGTATCACTGCCAGTGCTGTAACTACCACAGTTATTACCGCCACAGCTATCACTAGTATAATTCCTAATTTGTGTTGTTGTTTCGCCATCTGCTCCTTTTATAGTTACTGTTGATTGCACATTACTTTCATAAGTATTCCAATGCCAATATTCAAATTCATGATTAGTTGTATAACCATTTTGTATTTGTAATTCTGTTAAATTTGCATCATTCTTTAAACTTATATCATTAGATTGTATATAAGTATTATGCTCGGAAGCAATAACATTAGAGCCATGCCTACCATCTGCAGTACCAGACCAAGATCCACTATCAAAATTTTTATCTAGTAAATTATTTGTAGTAATCTCTTCAGCATTAATAGTAGTAAATAAAAATAATAATATAATTAACCATTTCATCTGCTAGCTAGTCGGTCCATATGTGCATATATTCTACCAAAAACTTTATCAAGTGACATTAATTCTTGTTGCATCATAGCTACTATTGTTTGTAATTCTATAAGTGTTATAAGTACCCATGTGCTAAGACCCATAAGTATTGTACCCAATAAAGCAATTAATGCTGTATTAGTTTTTCTTGACATTTTTTTTACACTTGCATCTTGGACCTGCTATTTTATTAGCAACCCATTCACAAATATCATCCATCGTACTAAAAAATTTATAACAAAATCTATCTATCATTTTTTATGAATAGGTTTAGTATCTATAAACTCTTTATCTAATTTATCTAGTTCTTTAGTCATTTTTTTTTCTGCTTCTAAGTCAGCTTTTTCTCTATCTCTCATACGTTTAACATATGTAGAATAATCTGGTCTTTCATGGTCATACTTAGACCATAATTGTTTTGCCTCTTTACCTATTTTACCATCAATTGGACATGGAGTACCTGCTTGAATCATAGATTCAAATACTCTTTCGTCTTGGCATAGTATAGCGACTGCTGCAACCTTCATACCAAAGTCATTAAGTATTCTGGCTAATTTTAATCTTTCACAATTTTTATCAATCGTATGTCTACCACCACTAATACCAATACCAAATGTCTGTACACCTGCAGATATACCTACTGCACACACATCTTGTGTCATAGAATTATATGATGGTGCAGAGGCTGAAGGTGGTGCTGATTTAATATTAGAATTTGATGTACTATTTGTAGTAGAATTTGAGGAACTTCCTGTTGCATAATTAGTAGTTGCAGTTGAAGTATACCCTCCGTCAATAGATGTATTAGAACCACTCACATTTGTCTGTGTAGTATCTGGATATGCAGGTTTAACAAACAATGTTAGCATAGTCATTAGTACAATTAATATACCTGTAAAAAAATAGTTCATATTACTACCCATATTATTTTTTATATCCATATCCTTTTTGCCTATTACCCCATAGCTTTTGCCATGACCATACACTTAATTTACTTGTGTAATGATTAATAAACAATAGTATATGTTTCATTATTTTTTATCTTCCGTCTTATTCATGCCACCTCTAAATATCTGCGTACCTTTAATACCGTAGATACTAGCTACAACAAGAATCCATAAATTAGTAAACCAACTTGGTAGTTGTGAGAACATATCAAAGAATAACTTTACTTTATCCATAGCTGTAGGGTCGTCACTTACGACTGCCCATGCCAGGATTGCTATTGGCGTTGAAAGAATTATTAAAACTGCCTCGTCTTTCCAATCTGATTGTCTAGCTTCTAGTAATTTACCAGAGTACTCTAGATCTCCACGAGCCATCTTAGATGCATGCTGTGCTTGGGCATCAGCCATTAACATCTTAGTCTCTTGTTTCTTTTTATATATATGTGTGCCAGCATTTAATGCTAGTTTAATTGCACCTAACCACATATTAAAATATTATTGCACCTAGAACAAAACCTATAGCTGCACTGATAACACAGTGGCTATGATTTGCCCATAATTCTTTTGCTTTGTTTTTAATGTTTTCCATTGTTATCTCCTATAATTTAGTTATTAAAAAAATTGTATGCTCCACCTATCGCACTTGCAATAAGTATAAGTACCCATATAGCACCTTTGCCTTTGTTAATATCAGCTCTTAAGTGTTTAGTTTCACTTCGAAGTTCTTTAATTTCTCTTACTAGGAAATCTATCTTAACTTCTGTGGCTGATTTTCTAGGCATTAATTTTTATTCTCCCTAGGGTTAGGCTTAACAGCATTCTCAGCTGTGCCTAATACTAAACTTTTTAGTCCAAATGTTTTATCAAAAATGTATTCTATTTCCATACTTGCTAATATATCTATGTTTACTTTAAGTAATTTGTTTTCAAAATTAATTAATATATCTGTCAGTTCTCGTTTTTTTTCTGCAGTAAATGGTCCATTAATTATATTGTTTCTTTCTGTTTGAGATTCTATTAATTGTTGTTGTACTATTTTTAATTGATCTGATATTTTTGAAAATGCTATAACTTCTTTTTCTAAACCAAACTGTTTACCTTCTTCAAGTTTATCTTGTACTCTTCCAAACAATCCTATTAGTCTAGACGAATGTACTTTTTTAAAATCCATTTGAGTAACGTCAATCTGTTTTAATTTTTTAGCTTTAGCTATTAACTCTCTCCACTCTTTATGATATTGAGAATTTTTTATAGGTGCTGCAACTTTAAATCTTCTTGTTACCACACTAAATGCATTTTTAAAACTAGAAAAATCTGCTTCATCTTCTCTCTTAGCTATCTTTTCACCTTCTAAAGGTTTGTTTTTTCCAAATAATTTTTTATCAGTAAAAGGAATTTTTGCAACATTAAGAATGTCTACAGGGTATTGCAACATACCTGTAAGATAAGCACCTAGTATATAGTCTACTTCTATAGGTGTAAAAATTGGTGTATCTACTGTACCTTCTTTTTTTCTCATTAGCATAGAAGATAAATTACCTGTAAGTGTAGATATACTTTTTGCTATATCTCTAGTAGTTCCTCTAGCTTGTAGTTCATCTAATCTCTGTAACTCATATATACCTATTACAGGTGAACCTGAGTATAAATTTTTATTAATCATCATTTCCAAGAATGGTCTAAAGCCTGTAGGAATAGGTAAACCTGGTGTTATCTGACTAAATGATTCTGCAACATACTGTTTTGTTACACCATCACTTTTTTTATATAAGCCATCAATAATACCTTCTGCAACGTTTGCAAATATACCTAAGTCATATGGCTTTGGAACTAAATAAAAAGGTAAATCTTTATCTAATATACGTTTGCCATTTTCATCTATAGTATAGTTAGGTATTAAATAATTTAATTGTTTAACTTGATTAGGTACTAATGAATACTCTGGATGTTTAGAATTTAAATGATACAAAGCAATTGATGGGGCAACAATAGTAGTTGTAACTAATGCTGCAGCCCTTGCTGGTTGCTCACCAAATGTTCTGCCTGTTCTATATAAACCTTGTAGACTAGCATTTAAAAACATTGTGTTTCTATTTACTGCATTTAAAAATGCATTTGATCCATGCATACCAAAATCTGTTGCTACTTCTCTACCTGCAAATGCAGCACCTATATCACTAAATCCTGCAGCTTTTGCTAATTCATACTCACCTAAACGAGTTGCATACTCTGCTGATTGTACTAATTTTTTATATTGTCTACCACCAGCAGTTGCTACATTTTTAAATTTTGATAAATATCCAGTATAATAATTTGTAAGTTTTGTATCAACATTTAATCTTGAGCCTTGCTCAATCATCTTAGAAAGATTTTTAGGTTGTAGTGCTTCTGTTTCTGCTCTAGAAGAATAACCCATACCATTTATCATTGCTTCTTTAAATGTTTGAGTCTGTCTTAGTGCACCTATGTAACCTTTAACTGTAGTAAATCCTGGAACATAACCTACTTTACCTGGTAATGCTCTACTTCCTATACCAAATGCAGAGTTAATTGTACCTGCAAGTGTATCTCTAATAACGTTAAATGCTACAAATGGTGGTGAATAAGTAATTGCTTGTGCTGCTAGTCTAGCATATCTAGAAAATATACCAGTCTCACTAAACATATTAAATACTCTGTTTGCACCTGACTCACCTAGACCTTTAAAGATCTCTGCTAAGTTAGGATTTTTAATTTCATACATCTCTTGCTTACCATTACGATATACAATATCTATAATAGGTGCATCTTTAGATTCTCTAAATGTATTTGAAAAAGTTAATATATCTAATCTATCTGGTTCTTTTTTTATTGTAAGTTTAGCACCAGCTTTTTCATATGCTTTTGTTACTGTTTCACTAGCAACATTTTGAAATCTAACTAATCTTTTGTCATTAGCTTTTACTCTAGATGCAATATCATCTACTTTAAATTTACCAAGCTTATCGCCTTTCTGTAACATTTCATAAAATGCTAACTTAGCTCTATTTCTATCACCAGACATAACTGTTTTGTTTGCATAGGTAACTAAATTTTGATATAAATTAATATCACCTGTTTGTTTAGTAGTTGCTAACTTAACAGAACCTGGTCTTGATAATCCAAATACTTTTTGTGTTTGTTTCTTTATTGCAGAAATTACACCTGTGCCAGTATCTGCTAGTTTATCTCTAGTAAGAGGTATAAAATAAGGATTCTCTTTTAATATTACTTTAGCTTCTGCTTCTGATAATAACCCAGATCTAACTTGATACTCCATAAGATCATCAGTAAATTTTTTATAATCTGCAAGACCTTTTGTAAACTCTGACTTTCTAGTTAAAGTTGTTTTATATTTTTTAGCATATTGCAAAGGTGTCATCTCTGCAAAATCAATAAATTCTTTTCTTACATTTTTATCCATGGGTAAAGATTTATCTACTTTACTACCACGTTTAGCTAAAGCAACTTGTCTTTTTGCTGATACATATTGTAAAAAATCATTAGCTTCATTGTTATCATCAAATGTTTTTAATATTTCATGAAGACCTTTGCTTTGACCTTTAGTATAACTAGCTGATCTAGTACCTGCTTTAGGTGGCATAAGTACACCACTCATAATAAAATTATGTGCTCTAGTACTTGAAGCTGCTAATGTTCTTAATTGAAAGTAAGGTTCTAATATAGGATCTGATTTATATTTACCTGACTTATATATTTTTTTTAATGATGCTACACTTCCTTCTACACCTGTAATTTCTTTTTGTAAAACTTTTACAAAGTCCCATTGATCTACTAAATTAGTTCTAATATAACTACCAGTCTTAAGATCATTATTTAATCCTTCAGATTTACCAGTATTATCTGGTGCATCTTTAGCTGCTTTCTTTAAATTTTTTGTAGGTAGTTCTGTATTTTTTGCTAGTCTTAAGTTACGAATAGCATTACCTACATATCCACCACCAACACCAACAAAAAATCCTAAACCTGCTGCTGTTAATGCAACAGTACCAGTTCTTACTGGATCTAATGTTTCTCTTAATCCTATTTCTTTTTCTACAGTTTGATTAGCAATATCTATAGTACCAAATCCAGCACCATCTACTAAAGCCATTGAAGCAGAACCTTTTATTAAAGCTTCTCTTTTTGTTTTAGTTGCTAACTTTGCAAACTCTGTAGGGCTATTTAATATTTCTTTTGCTACTGTTTTCTTAGCAATGCCTTTTTTAATTTGTGATTTAACTACTTCTTGTGCACCTTTTTTTAATACACCTTTAGCTACTTGACCACCAACACCAGCACCTATAAGATTTATAGGATCTAATACACCTACTCCTAGATTAGCAAAGAATCCTTTAGCACCTCTACCACCTTCTTCATAAAAATTAGGAAGGTTATCCCAATACTTTGTAAGATAATTTAATCTAGACTTCTGGTCTTCACCTGCATTCTCACCAGTAATATAGGTAAACTCTTTAGCCATAGTTACTGTATTAGCTTGATTCCAAGTTCTATCTGATATAAATTTATCTATAGCAGTTTTATTATCATATACCTGTTCATCTCTATTTGTATAATAATCTTTAGCTATTGCTGCTAATTCTTTATCTTCATATATATTATCAAATGTATACTTTAAAGAACCATCTTGATTTTTATTTACAGTTATAGCATTTTTTATATTAGGATTGCTTTTAACAGCTTCTTCTGTAGGAAAACTGTTCTCAATTTTTTTAAGCATTTCTTCAACACTAGCACTAGAATCATTATTAGGTACTAGACTATTATTGCTTAAATCACCATATGATAATTTAGCCATATTATTGAACCGCTGTAAGTAGTGTAGCTCTTATATTTGTTGTTGTTCCTGGATATACTGCATTAGCAGGAAAACTTAAAGCAAAATACTTTTGTTCACTTTTAGTACCTAGCTTAGTCATATGAGATACAAAAAATTTCTGCATTTCTAATGGAGTAGAATACTCCTGTATAAAGTCAGGTTTAAAATTACCAGCTGTTGATCCCGTTATTCCTTCAGTAGTTTCAGTAGGTTTAAAGCTATCTCCTTCAAATAATTGTGAAGTAAATCCTTGAGTTTGATTGTATAGTTGTCTATCAGCAGCTTCTGTAACTGCACTTAAATTTGTTTTTCCATCTTCTTGTGTATAACTTGGTGCTAAGTCATTCATAACAGCTTTAATTGCACTATATTCAGTATTTTTAACATTACCAAATGTCATACTTACTGCACCAGTTTCAGGATTAATATTAATTCCTTTAGAAAAATTTCTATTACCTATAGTAGATACTGCAGCTGCAATATCAGATTCTTTTCCAAGATTGCTAGTAACACCTTTAGGTATAAAAAACTCACTCATAGCTGATTCAGATGAAGTTCTAGGTAATGTAGTAGTTACTTCCTCAGTTTTTTCTGGAGTACCACTAGTCATTATAGGAGTACCTTCAATTTGTTGTGCCTCTACTGCTGGAGTAGTTACTTGTTCTGTAGTTGTTATGTCACCTTCAGGTTTAGTTAATAAACCATTGATTGTAGATGGACCAATACCACTACCTTGCATATCAAAAGTTTTCTTAACTATATCAAACCTACTTTCAAAATCTGTTTGTCTTTGTTTATATCTGCCACTATAGTTTTCTGTAGGTACATAATCTTTAAATGCATCTGCTTTAATAGAGTTATTTTCTAAATAAGATTGTACTCTTTCTACACCTTTACCATCACCTGTTATAAAACCATTAGCTTCAAAATAATCTGCTGCTTCTTCTGAATTTAATAATTTAGAAACCATACTATATTCTTTTGCTCTACTAGCTTCTGATTTCTTATGTGCTGGTAATTGATTTGTATGATAGTCTATACCTGCTGCTTTAACAACTTCCATTTTAGCATTGTCTTTAGCTTCTTTATCTTTAATTGCAGCCATTCCAAAGCCAGTTAATATTCCTCTAAATGCACTCATTAAACTATCTCCTCTTCTTGTGGTTGTGGGGGAGCCATTAAACCTTTTTGTTCTGGCATTTCTTTAATATCTTTTGCTAGGCTTTTACCTGCTTTTTCTAATTCTTCATTCTTACTTTTAATATTTAAAATAGATTTCATTTCATTTACATTAGTTAAATCTTGCATAGATATTTTAAATTTTTTTACATCACCTGTAAATCCAATAGTAGCTATCATTTTCATAACTGTTTCTGCTAACATAAATCCTACATCTGGAGTAAACTTACCTTCTGTAAATCCTGAAAATACTACAACTCTAGCTATAGCTTCTACAGGTATTCCTGCATCTAACATACCAATTATTTGTTGTGCAAATAAAGGTTCAGTTAACTTATCCCATAAAAATTCAGATGCTTCCATAGTATCCGTAAACTGTGGTGGATGCTCCCAAGGATAGTTACCAGGTTTATCTGTTAATCCCTGACCAGGAACTGGTGCATCAAAGGGGTTGTTAGGTGCTTCTTTAAATTGATCCATGTATCTCCTTATGTATATCTAGTATCTTTGTTCTTGTACCATTTATTTAATCTATATTCCCATTCTTCACTAAGTTGTTTACCATCAGCAGTTTTTATTTTGTTAACATTTCCAGCACTATTAGATCTTTCAAATCCTACTCTGCCTCCATAGCTTTGTGGGGATACAGAAGTATCTGCTAATTGAAAATTACCACCACTACCGCCATCTCTATCAAATAAACTACCTGTTACTTTAGTAGCAATAGCTCTACCTGTAGATCCACCAATAGCATTTCCTACCCATCCTGCTGCTGCTGTTACTCCTGTCTTAAATAATTTTTTTATCATAATTCCTCTTATTAGTTAAATAAATCAAAACCAAACTTACCTATCATTTGATACATAGCATCTTTAGAAGCAGAATCTTGTAAGTCTACTGCTGCAGATCTTTCAAGTGCTGCCATTGCCATATTATGATGTCTATTCTGCTCATTCTCAGAAGCAGTATTAACCCATGAAGCTTCGTCTCTCCATTGTTGCCATGCTGCTGACATTGCCCAGTTAGATAAGCCTAATAAATTTTGTGCGTTAGTTTGATTAGCTGCATTAACAGCTGCAGTATTTGCAGTATTAATACCTCTTCTCCAAACTACATTTGATTGATCAATTTCTCTTTGATTATTAACATTAAATTGTTGTCTTTGATTATCTAATGTAGAATTAAATTGATTAATAGCTGATTCTCTAGCTGCATTAGCTTCATCTACTTGTACTGTATTCTGTGCATTTAATGCTGCAATCTTATTAGCTTCACTAGTTGCATATTGTTTCATTGCATCATTTCTAGCTGCATTTTGCTCAGACATTTGTGATGACATGTTATCATAAAATTGATTAACTTGATTTTGACTAGTAGCATTAAATTGATAAGCTGCATTAGCTGCTGCTTGATCTGACATTAAGAATGCTTGTCTTGTATTTAAATTTTGTAAACTTGCTTGCTGTGTATTAGACAAGTTAGCCATATCCATTTGTAGATATGATTGTGCATTTGTAATTGCAGCTTGCTGATTGTTTGCAAGATTCTGAAATATCATTTGCTTATAAGTATCTGCATCTGCTTTAGCAATTGGTATAGCAGAGTTCATAATACCTTCGGCTAATGCCTCAGCTGCCATAGAACTTTGACTCATACCTCTATTAGCCATAGCTGCTTCAGTTGCTTTAGCTGCACCTCTAGCCCATACGGGTAAAGGATTACCAGATTGTACTGCTGTAGTTACATCTTGTTGTAAGTCAGCTAACTGACCTCTAACTGTAGCATCAGTACTAACTGTACCTTGAGCTGCTGTTGCTGGTGCTGTTACTGTACCTTGTGCTGCAGTCATAGTAGGAGTTGATCCTGCTATTCCAGCTTGTGTATAAGTGTTAGCTGTTTGTGCTGTAGGTACTGTTGATGCTGTACTTGTAGGTGCTGTAGTTCCTGCTATAGTTGGTGCTGCTGTAGCCGTAGGTAAAGCTGCTGCTGCACTACCACTAACTCCTGCAGTACTCATTAATTCATTTGTTGCTACGTTTTGTAATTGAGGAGATATAGTAGTCCCAGTAGGCATAGTAGGGTTAGCTACTATAGACTCAATTAATGATGTAGCTTTACTTGCTGTAGTTTGATTACTAGATGTAGGCTTAACTGAGCCTGTCTGTAATGCTATGGTATCTACTGTTGCTGCCATAATTTATCTTCCTTGTCCTTTATATCTTGTTAGTTTCATTTGACGTTTCTCATCTTTATTCATTGATTTCTTATGAACCCCTGGTCTCTTCTTAGGTTTATCTCTTGGTGTAAAATGTAAAAAACTTTGTCTAGCCATTACTAAGGTTTAGTTGGAAATACTACGTTCTCACACTTTGCTACTGTGTCTTTACCAGATGGTAAATCTCTTAATGCTTGCCTATAAGTTGTCATATCAGATGTTAATGTTGCATCAGATAAAGCTAGGTAATCTGTTTCAGCAAGCAATCTATTTCTTTTAGATCTTAATTCAGCTAATGCTCTTGCTGGTGCAGCAGTTAATACAGCAGCTTCTTCATTGTCTCTAGCAGTTTCTTCAGCTGCTGTGAACTGTACATTAGTTCCATTTATATTATGAAATCTTGGCATAATTTATTCCTTGTAAGTTGTTGTTGTTAATTGTTAAGCAATACCATAAAGGCAAATATCTCCAGCGTCTATGTTGCCACTATCAAGTTTAAATTGAACTCCAGTTACAGCTGATGTTGTATTACCATATCCAGCACTTAAAAAATTCATACTTCTTGGAGTTTCATGTGAAATTTGTAAATGACTTAAATAATGTTTAACAAATGTAGTTGATGATGGATTAAAAAGTTGCATATATCCACTTCCACTATCATCATTTCCATTATTTATATCTCCAAACAAAGTTTGAAAACCAGTTCCATTTGCTAAATGAAAAGGATAATAAACAGAACCAGCTGAACTACCATCTTCACCATGAAAAGTTCTTATCATAGTAGTTGTTTTTGCTATATTATAATTAGAACCATCAATAGTAAAATTAAATTGTAAATCTGCACCTTTTGTTGCAGCATGAATATTATTAAATGTAAAATAATATTCCTTATAAGTATCATCTAGCACCACACCATCAGAGCCATCAACAAAAGATAAAGTAGTAGATGAACTAGCTGTTAGCTTTTTAATAAACGTCATGCTACCTAAAGAACTAATGCTACCAAAAGATGTTGCGTTAGATACTGCTTTATTATTTAATTTTATAAGTGCCATTAACTATCCTTTATTCCGTAGAGTTTAATTTTACCAGCATCTATGTTTCCACTTTCTAATTTAAATTGAAAAGCATTTATTGCCGAAGTTGTATTTGCATAACCAGCAATATATGAATTAATTTCTCCTGGTAATCCAGTTCTGTAATTACTTGAAGCTGTACATAAAAAATGTTTAACAAAAGTTGTTGATGATGGATTGAATAATGTAATTTCTCCATTACAACTATCATCATCAGAACCACCTAAACCATTAGAAATAGTTTGGAAAGCTGTTGATTGTGCTAAATCTGCATTACCATTATAAGCAACTGATGCTGCTGCTTCTCCTTCAAAATGTAAGGCTTCAAACCAAGTAGTTGTTTTTACTACATTATAATTTGAACCACTATCTGTACTCATATTAAAGGTTAAATCTCTTTGATCTCCGTCTGGATGTATATTAATAAACTCAAACTTATAAATAGGATATGTGCTATCCAAGACTACTCCATCAGTTCCATGTACGAATGACAATGTTGCTGAACTACTAGCAGTTAAAGTTTTAATAGGTACTAAACTTCCTGTTGCTAATCCAGTAGTAGTAATATCTGAAATACTGTTGTTGTTGTATTTAACTAATGCCATATAATTTTATTACTCCACTATCTATGTTGCCACTTTCCATTTTAAACTGTAATCCAGTTATGGCAGAAGTTGTATTAAAATAACCAGCAACATAAGCATTATTACTATAATCGCTAAAATAAGTTTCATTACCTTTTGCTATAAAATGTTTAACAAAGACAGTTGAAGATGGATTAAAAATTTTTAATTCTCCACAATAATTCTGGTCTGCATCATTTCCTAAATCTTCACAAAGAGATTGAAAAGCTGTGCCTTGTGCTTGGTCTTCTCCAGCTATATAAGATAAAGTAGTATTTCCATCTGCTTCATCATGGTATGCTTGAAACCATGTAGTAGTCATTGTTGTATTAAAATTACTTCCATCTGTTGTTCCTTGAAACATAAATTTTTTTTGGTCTGTTTGTGGGTGGATATTATAAAACTTAAATACATAAGAATCATAAGTAGAATCTATGCCAGATGTAAAATCTATTGTAGCTGAACCAGATGCAGTTTGCTCTGATATTAAAGTCATACCACCACCACTAATACTTGATGGTAATGCAGTTATATTTGCAAGTGAGTTATTGTTGGCAAGGTTAATAGCCATTGATTAAACTCCTATTAGTGCTTTAACTTCTTCTTCGGATAATCCTAAGTCTAGTAACTTTTGTTTGCCAGATGCTTTTTTAGTTGCAGCATTTGTTTGTGCATCTATTCTAGCTTGTTTATTAATAGCAGCTTGTGCTTCTTCAGCTTGTCTTGCAGAAATTTCTTCTGCTGTCATATCTATTAATTGTCCGTTAATTTGTTTTTTCATAATTATTTAATTCCATAAAGTTTAAGTACACCAGTAGTAATATTTCCTGATGAAAAGTATAATGTAATACCTGACAATGCTGCTGTATTACCTTCAAATCTAACTACAAAATCAACAGTTTGAAAAACAGATGCATCAGCACTAGTCCAATCAACTCTACCAGAAAGTATTTTGTGAGTAGTAGCATTTAAAGGGTCAGTAATATTAATTATTCCACTAAAACCACCATCTGCCGCAACATTAGAACCACCTCTATTGTAAGTTAATTCTCCAGCACTGTCATTTCCACCACCAGTTATTGCACCATCTCCAGATCCATCTTCCCTGTATATACCAGCATTTGCAAAACCATAAGCATTAGCCGTAGTAACATCTGAATTACTTTGTCTTACTCTTAAATAAGGTTGAACATCATCAGTCGCTGGTATTAAATGATTAAAATAAACAACATAGTTTTTATATGTTGAAGAAAAATATCCATCAAAAGAAGTTGTTGCTGGTGTTCCTGAAGTAATAGTATTTGTTGCAAGTAAAACTACATCTGGTGAGGTAACTGCAGCAAAACTATTATCTCCTCTTAAAAAAGTTGTAGCATCTTTAGTTCCTGTTGCTGTTAGTTTAGCAAGTGAAACTGTATTATCTGATGGAACTCCTAAGTCTAAAACATTACCTAGTATCTGAATAAAATCTATTACATCACCAGTAACTAAGTTTGAAGCAAAGGTAATTGTAGAACCAGATACAGTAAATGAACTTCCAGCTTTTTGTAAAATTCCATTCAAACTAACCAACATGTGATTAGCAGTTTCTGGGAATACATTAACACCACCCACCTGCATAGTGTATGCTGCTTGATTATTGACTACTGATATTGCATCACAAACTTGGAAATTTCCAACGATTGGACTTGCACCTATATAACTCATATTATCTCCTTATACCTTTTTATTAATTTTTTCAACATAATTACCTTGCAGTAGCTGGTACACCAGTTGATGTTACGAATGGATTTTCAGCGAAAGCCATGTAAATAAATGTTGAACCAGAACCATTACTTCCACCATCTGTACTTCTCCATTTAAAACCATTAGATAATAAATCACAGGAATCTGATGTTCCTTCTGCATTACTTAAATTTGGCAATAAATAATGATTTGTTGCATTATAAGTATCTCTTTTATTATCAAATATAACCCAATTAGTTCCTGAAGCACTACTTTTTTTCCAAAGAATAAAAGCTGGTTTAAATCCTGTATAAACAAATGTTCCATCTGTACTTCCATTTCCTGTGTAGCTTCCAAATTTTGAGTAGCCTTGTTTCTCTGCGAAGCAGTAGGCTATATGACCACTTCCACTTTCATTAACACCTCTACCATCATTTATGTTAAAAACTGTAGATGTTGGAAATCCATTAAATATATTTGTACCACCTGAATTACCAGCAGCAGAAGTTGAATTTAATAAAGCATAATAAGTTCCTACTGCAAAACTTGTATGTTGTGTCCACCAACCTTCATCACTTCTAACTCTATTTTTAATTATTACCATTGATGGTGCTACACCTAATCCATGACCTACTGTTTGTGAATTACTAGAATTACCTGTATAAGACACAATACTAAATCCAGCATCTTGATTTGCACTTACACTACTTGTTATGCTTCCATTAGAGTTTGATGATGCAGAGCCACCAGCTTTCCAGTTCCAACCTACATTTGTTTTACTACTTCCATTAATATCTGATTCAGTACCAAGTGTATAACCATCACTATCAAAAGATTTTAAACTTTGTGCTTCTGTACCTTCGGCTGTAGTTAAATTTGGGTATAGGTTTTTTGTTGCACCTCTTACAGTATCAAATAACATGGGATTATTTGCATCACTTCTACACTTTAACCAAACCAAATTTGGAGCAAAGCCTATTCCAGAAATAGCATGTTCTGAACCAGTACCAGTATAAAGTTTAGTATTAAAATAATCTGATGGTTTATCTATTGTTGTATAAGCCATTATCCATACTCCGCTAGGTTTTTAGAATTTAACGCATAGTACCCACTAGGAACTGCATACTCAAAGTTTCCATAGCCATTACCATCTGTGTTGCCAGATGAGATTGAATACATTGGAGAACCAAAGTTCATCTGTATATTTGAATCTTCAACAGATACTGCCATCATAAAAAAATCATCAATAGTAATTGAAGAATACATAGAATTTGTAGTTGTGCCATTTTCTATTTCGCTTTGTGTTGCTGAATTAAACCAAGTTCCATTTTTACCAACCCAAATAGTTCCATTGTCAGCATCAAAAGCTACCATTATAATATCTCCTGATGATGCAGAACTTCCATAAGAAGATCCAGAATCATTATTATATTTTTGACCATTTTCTGCAGAATACCCATAAGAACCAGCAGTATCTCCAGGTCTTATTGTTGCTTCTTGTGGTTTAGAAATACCTATAAACTGTTTCATTTCTCCACTTAAAACTTTACATTCATAATACCATTTTCCACTGCTAACACCTATTGTACTAAATGATGCTCTATTAGCATCAGCACTATTTGTAATTTCTAAATTTCCCTCAGAAAAAGTATTTGAAGCACCAGGTACTGCTAAAGGATTTAATGTTGCAAAATTATTTGTGCAAGTATCAGTAGATTGATCTATTGCTGTTAGGTTATTAACTGTGAAGTCATTACCATTACCAGATACATCATCTCCTAAAGCACCACTATCTTCAAAGTCTAAATAAAATCCATTTGTGCCAAAGGTTAAACCAGATACATCTATTGGTTTCCATATTCCACTATCTTCGTCAAATTCTCCAAATGATGTTGGGTCTAGTGCTTGACCATCAATTAAACAAAACTCTGAAAAATAACAACCTAATCTATTTGAACTACCTGCACCATCTGTTGCAATAAAATGTGCAATATCTGTATTTATATGCAAATCTCTATTTTGTGATGGATATGTTGTATTTTGAAAGTTAGCATCTTGAACTCCATTTACATAAAGTTTTACTCTGTTTGTATCTGTGCTTTGAGTTGTATCAAAAGCAATAACAATATGATACCAAGCAGAAACATCTCTGAATACTCTATATGTTTTTAAATCCATTACAGCAGAACCACTATCTTCACTATAAATATTTATTTTATCTTGTGTACCAACAAAATATAATCCAGTAGCATTTCCACTACCATTAGTTGCTCTTATAATCCAATCTGAACTTGAAATTTCCCACCTTTTAATCCAAAAACTTAATGTAAATGTTCTCCTATTACTAGCACTTGATGGTGTTCTATTAAAATAATCATTACTAGGTGGATTTAATCTAACAGAGTTAGCTACATCATAAACTACTGGTACATGTTTAGCTGGATATAAAAAACTATTTATTGGCATTAAGCCTCCAGTATTGGAAGTTCACCTAATGGTCTTGTTACAGTACCATCTTCTTGTTCTGTGTAAGTGTATAAAGTTTCAAGTGCTGGAGTATCAACTGCGTTAGTAATTAAAGTTTCCATTTCATTTGATTTAGTTCTAACACTTGCTCTATATGTTGCAATATTAGTTGGTACAGAATAATCAGATACTTCACTTGCTTTAACTACATACCAATCAGTAGGTGCTAATAATCCACTTGCTTGTTGTTTGATAGTTTTAATTAATGTTGTTTTTAACCCTTCAACTTTTACATCTCCAACTTCTTTGTCAGATGGTAAATCTCCATCATCTGAATCTTGTTGTGTCCATAAAGTATCTGCGTGTGCTTTAGGTGTAGCAGTACCATAAGAAGCTGTAACAACACCATCAGAAAAATCAAAAGATTGATTAGTATTAATATACCATTTCTCATCTTTTTTATTACTGTTATCAAATACTATTTCATAAATACCGATAGCTTCTTTTTCTTCTGTTGACCATTTAATAAATATATCTGATGGATATTGTATATCTCCTAAATTAAATCCTTTTGGATAAGAAAAAATTTTTGTAACTGATTCTGATTCTACTAATGCGTACATAATATTCCTATGATAATGTTAATGCTTGGTTTCTACCAACTTCAATCCATTTAGTTCCATTGTATCTAAATACAAATACATCACCTAGATTAGCTGTTGTTGTTAATGTTGGAGCAGTATCACTAGCAAATTCATATACAGCATTCCATGTTAAACTTCTTGATCCTGTTCCATCTTGAATTACAAGAATAGAAATAAATTGTCCTGTTGTTCCATTGGTAGGAGCTGCTAAAGTTCTATTACCACCTAATGTTACTTTACAAACATCTTGTGTTTCTGCATTCCAATTTATTGTTGCACCATCTGTTAATGTTGATTCTGCATAATTTAATTTAGCAGATGTAATAATATTGTCTGCTATATCTGATGCTGTTAATACTGTGTTTGCTGGTTTTTGTCCAATATAAGCCATTAATTAATCCTATGTAATTTCCATTATTGATAATGTTCCAGAAACTTTATCTGCTACTGAACAATCTATTTGAATTTTGTCTCCAGTTTCTAATACAACTTTTCCACCAGATAAAAGCTCTAAAGAACTTCCAGATGGAATAGTTACATCTTTAACTAACATTGATGTTCCGTTAGCAACATTGTTAGCACCACCTCTATTAGATGTTGTACTAACTAATTCTACCTCAGCAGTAACTGCTGTTGTATGAATGTTTGCAAGTACCAATCCTAATACAACTGTTGTTGTACTAGATGCTACTGTATACATAACATAAGGAGTCCCAGCACTAGCTGGTTCTGCTGCAAATGTTACTGTCTTAAATGTGTTTGCCATTTCTTATTTTCTCCTTATTATTAATTTATCCTAAAGCAATTGCTAAGGCTGTTGGGTCTTCTGTTACATATCCAGCACTATTCAAATATGTTTTAACATCTGACATAGCTACTTGTACCATAATACCAGCATCATTTACAACTAATCTATCTGCATCAACTAATGTTGTAGATGTAGCAGTTGTGTCTCCATCTAATTTATTTATTTCAGTAGTAGTAACTGTTGCACCATCTAATAAATTTAGTTCAGTTGCAGTTGATGACATTACTACATTTTCGTTAATTTTAGGAGATGTTAAAGTTTTATTTGTAAGAGTTTGTGTTGCGTCATTTAAAGTAATATTTGACGTGTTAGATAAATCTGTTGAAGCGATAGCTATGTTTGCTGAACCATCAAAACTTTGACCTGCAATTGTTCTAGCCGTAGCTAGTGCTGTAGATGTTGCTGATAAAGCAACTGCAATGTTTGCTGTACCATCAAAACTAGTACCACCTATAGTTCTAGCCGTAGCTAGTGCTGTAGCTGTAGCTGCATTACCAGTAGTATCTTGGTTTAAAGTTCCTATTGTAAAGTCTAGTGTGTTATCTGAATCATCATATGCTACTGTAATACCTGATTCAGTATTTGAAGTAACCATTGCACCAACTGTATCTGAAATAACTTCAGACAAATCAATATTAGCTGTACCATCAAATGATACTCCATGAATTGTTCTTGCTGTTGCTAATGCTGTGGCTGTAGCCGCTAAGTTTACAGCAATATTAGCTGTCCCATCAAAACTAGTACCTCCAATAGTTCTAGCTGTTTCTAGTGCTGTAGCTGTTGCGGCATTACCTGTAGTATTTTGATTGAGAGTACCTACTGTAAAATCTAAAGTATTATCAGCATCATCGTATGCAACTGTAATACCAGATTCAGTATTTGAAGTAACCATTGCACCAACTGTGTCAGAAATAGTTTCTGCTAAAGTATTACCAGCAAGAGTTAATGCTCCTGATATATCTACTGCACCATTAATATCAATATTAGTTGCAGCTATTTGTACTTCTGTATCTGCTACTATATCTAATTGACCATCTGTTGATTGAAAGATATAAGTTCCAGTGTCGCCAAAGTTTAATCTTTCTGTGCTATTCATTAAAATGTCATCAGAGAATTTAAAGTAATCCTCATCTTCCATCCATGTTAATACACCATCAGCAGTCTCTCCATCGAATGTTACAGCAATATCTGTCCCTGCTGTAGCATCACCTATAGTGATTGCTGTGCCTAATAATTTTGTAATTGGTCCACCTTCTGCTGCTGTACCATCGTGAGTGTGCCCTGAAGTTACAGCAAATGCAGCAAGAACTTGATCAAATTCTGCATTTATATCTGATGCTTCAATAACACCCCCATCAACAATAGCTGATGCACTCTGTCGTGTGTATGTTGCTCCCATTATCTTCTTCCCCCTGGTGTAAATTCTAATTGGAATCCTTTTATTGCAAAAGGTGCGTTTGTACTTGTGTCTGTTATTTTTAATGCTATAGCAAAACCTGATCCTTCTACCGATTCTCTTGTAATAGGTAAATCACCTTGACCATAAGCTGCTGTACCAAATGTTCCTGTTCCAAAATATGCCCCACTACCAGATGATTCTAATGTTATTAAACTTGGTTGAGGAGTATTTATATCGTCATAATTGTATCTTACAAATAAACTAGAACTTACGATACCTTCAGGTTCCCAGTTTATATTAACTCTATCCATTGATTTTCTAATACCAGCATCACCCATTACCATATCTGGGGATCTATATGTTGCATCAATAGCAGATGTTGAACTTGCTGTTGTAAACACATTTCCTGATTCTTGTAAATATATATATCCATCATATCCACCATGAACAATAGTTTCTATATTGCTAACATAATCAGAATCACATGATGAAACTTTTAAACCTTTTATATCTGCATACTCAAAACCTAATTGACCTGTATTAGGATTTGATTTAATAACAGCTAGTAAACCTTTTTGAGTTGCTTCTAGTCCACCATCAGTAGGATAAAATAGTCTGTATTGAGACTTATTTCTAACCACAGTTGCTGTAACATTATCATATGTAATTTCATTAATTCTTTCTTGTACTTGTTTTGAAATAGTACCAAGTTCTACGTCACCAATTCTTTCTGTACCTGCTACAGTTCTTAAACCATCTGCAGCTAAAAATATTAAATCTCCACCCAATTCCTGAATAGAATGTGGTGCAATTGTACCAACGTTCTTAGCAACTTCAGCTAATGCAAAATTAGTAGATGAAGTACCTGTTAATTTATATATCTTTCTTTGACAAAATATAAATAGTTCATCTCTAAATACTTTTAATCCTGTAATAACATCACCAACTCTAATTTCTCCACCGCCTTGTGCTGATCTATGCTCATCTTCAGAAAATGGTGCTGAGAATAAAATGCTATGTGTAGAGTTAGACATACCACCATAAAATACGTGATTGGCAAATGTTTTAACAAACTTAGGATTAGTAGGTGCAGTGCCCCCAGTTGATCCATTTATTACATCTACATTAAAACTTGTATCTACTGTAAATGCTGCTGCTTCTCCTGTTGCAATTATAATTTTACTTGTACCACTAAAGTTAAACTTATCAAAATCATATGTGTAAGTTGTACCTTTACTAGTTGCTAGTGAAGTCCATGCTCCACTTGTATCACCATAAAATACTGTACCACCTCTAGCTGCAACTATTTTATCATTAAAAATTGCAGACATTTGCACTCTCTCTGTAGCAGAGGCTACTTGAGGTACTATTGTTGAATTATATTTTGTAGTCCCATTAAGTCTTCTATAACCACCTTCTGTAGATGGTTCAAAATTTACTAATTGTAATGCTTCTCCTGCTTGCATATCATAAACATCTTTGTTTAAAACAAGTCCACCACCACAGGTAGCATTGAAGTTCTTTAATAAGGAAGTATCAGCCATATTATACTATTGATAACCTTGAGTTGCCTTCTGATGTTCTAGTATCTTTCATATAATCTGATCTAGAACTATAGTCAGTTTTTAATAAACTTAATTTTCTTTGATAGTCTCTGTTTGACATACTAGCATGATCTGGATCTGATCTTAACATATATGTGTAGTATTTAGATCTATCTACAATTAATGGACCAAATCTATCTGGTAATGCCATTGTATCTCCATGTGCTGATAAGTCTGTGTGAGTTGTAAAATACTCATAGCTAATTAAATAATCATTTTTATCAGGTATAGGTGTTAATCCAAATGCACTGTAGTCTGGTTTCTTATAAACGTATTGGGGTAGACCATAGTGACCACTATTATTTTGTGAATCTTGTTCTTTAAATCTTTGCATGTAATCATCATAAGATATGTATCTTAATTTTCTAGTCATTATATCTGCTCTAGATACTCTTACATAATCTACATCTAGGTTAGTAGCTGTAGTTGTATTATTAACAGTTATAAAAGTTGTTTGTGATGTTGCAGTAAATTGTACATCTAGTATTGCACCTGCATTAAAATCAGTTACTGTTAATGTTGTGTTTAAATTTTGTGTTCCTTCTGCCGCTGTCCCTACTTGTACTTTTAAAGCAGCACCTGTACCTTCTGAATCTAATACTCTAACTTGTAAATTGTAAGTTTTATTTACTACAGTTGATATTGATTGGTATGCAGCATAATCATTTAATCTTAATCTACCATTGCCACTACTATTATAAGCTGCACTTCCTGCACCTGCTATTGTAGTCCAGCTAGTAATATTAGATGTAAACTCACCATTAGTAATTAATTCATTTGGTTTTAAAAAAAAAGACTCAAAATCTACTCTACGCATATCCGATGGAAATGTGTATTCACTGTCTCCAGTGTAAGTAGCTTGAGTCGTTGATGTGTGTAATAAAGGTATCTCTACACTTTCATTATAAATATCATGAATAGACTTATTAATAAAATCTTTAATAGCAGTTTGAATACCACGGCTACTAGAAAAATTAGATGAAGTCATTTCAACTTCATTTAATTCTCTAAGTGTTCTGTTGGATAAATCTAAGTAAGTGGTAGCCATTTATTTATTCCTCTTTTGTATTGTTATCTTCTGCAAACTGTTCGCATCTAATTAATAATCTTTTAATACGAGATTGTGCATCATCTAATTGTTTCTTTAAATCATCAATCTGTTTTTTTAATGCAGTATTGTCAGACTTGTATTCAGAAATTATTTCAAGAAGCTGATGTCTTTTCTGATATTGCATTTAATAGTGAAGTTATCTGATCTAGTTTATCAGATTGTTCTCCAACTTTGTCTTCTAAATTCTTTAACCTTACATCATTATTATTACCTAATGCAATAATCTTTTGACCTGTGCTTGCACTAGTTTTGTTTATTAAATTATATGTAGCCATAAGTTTCCTAAATGTTATAAGGGGTGTTATTTAAGGGGGATATTACTACCCCCCTTAAAATTATCTATTAGTTATGATCAGTTTCATCGATACCTGATACATCACATAGTACTGCCCAAACACGGATTTTACCCGCACTTGAATCTGCACTTAATGCAAGTACATCTAGAGTATCTGCACTAGCAACAACAAGATTAGCTGTCGCTGTAAGCGTACTGTAACCTGTTGCGTTAGTATCACCATCAACAAAGTTATCAACGTCTCCACCTGTTATACCTAAGTCCATAGTAACTGAACTTGATAATGCAGTAAGTACTTCGATTCCTGCTTGCATGATCAATGTTTCTGCAGGGATATCAAGAGCTTGAATTACATCTCCTGTTGCTGTTCCTGCTCCATCATTAATCGCTGATATGTCGATTGTGTTTTCTACTAAGTAAGGTGTTCTACCATTAGACGGATGTCCTGTAGTACCACCTACTCCTGTTTTGTCGTAAGTTGCCATATTCTATTTCTCCTTCTAAGTTAGAATTAACCGATTGTTATAACACCAGAGTAAACTGCTTCAGTTCTTAGAACTTTTCTTCCAAAAACGTGAAGACCTCTTACGATGTCTGAAAATGAATCAGGGTCTCTGATAAGTTCTGTTTTCGCAATATGGTTTGCAGTTGCTACTGCACCTTGATGTCCATAAAGGAAAGCGTACTCATTAGCACCTGCTGATCCAAATGTTTTGTTTGCTGCTGATCCACCTGATACTGCTATAGCATTAGTAGTGTACATTCTAAACCCAAATAAAGGTCTATCTGTAATCATACCATTTCTCATAGCTGAAGCTGATCCGTCTGCCATAACAGATTGATCAACAACTTTAGCACCTGCTTTTCTAAGTTGTTGGTAGAAAGCTGGTGGTGCAACGAACCATCTATTTTCTTCTGGTACATCATTACCATCAAGAACTGTTTTAGCTGCTGACATAATATCTGTTAATGTGTCAACTGCTGCATCACCGTCAATAGGTGAACCGTCTGTTCCTGTATTAGCTGCTGAAGTACTCGCTCCAGAGTAAATTGCACTTAATACATTAAAGTCGTAGTTCTTTTTAAGTGCATAAGCACCTGAAGAAGTTGCAAGAGCTTCAAAGTTTACATGTGATTGTCTTTCTTCGATGTCATCTACTTTAAACGCAAAGTACGAACCTTGGTCGACAGTCAATTGAATTTGATCGTCTGCAAGTGTTTCTGTGTTTACTGTTTGACCTCTAGCGTAGTCATTCACCGTAATAGTCGGCTCTTTTATTATATTTACTGTGTCGCCAAAATTTTCAATTTCTCCAGCGTAATCAGTGTTTGTAATGTCTTCTACAACTGATGCTCTTCTGAAAAACTTTTGAACCTTCTGACTATAAATTGCTGGAGCCCAATTACCTGATGGTAAATTTTGGTATCCAGACGCTTTTCCCATTGTTGCCATAATGTTTGCCTTTGTTTATAGTTGTTAGTTTAAGGTTGAATCCTACCTTCTCTTGTAGCTTCATCGATTTCAGCTTCGTACTTTGCAAACGTTCTTGGGTTCATCTTAGCTATTTCGGAATTAGACCAAATTTTCTTTGTAGGAATATCTGATTCTGTAGCTTTAGTAGTTTTAGTTATAGCTTTAGCTGCTTCCTTTTTAATAGATGTTTCCTGTTTCTTATTCAATTTACTAGTACCATTGTCCATTTTATAAAGGTCAATAGCTCTTCCAGCTAACTGTGCATTAGATGTATTTTCATACAACCAACTTTGTATAACTGGATCTTGTTTACTAGCCCATTGATGAAATTCATCTTTTTGACGAATCTCACTAAAGTCAGGATGCATCTTTAACAATTCTACTTCTGCTTTTTCCTTACTAATTTGTTCCTGTTGAGCTTGTAGATTTTGGTATTTCTCCTCAATCTCCTTTGCTCTAGCATCAGCCTTTGTCATAGCTATGGTTTCAACCATATCATAAACATCGGGATACTCCTGTTTCCAAGCCTCAAGTTCATCTTTAGACTTAGGTGGAACAAACTCTTTAGTAGATGTTTCCAATTGCGTTCTTAAAGTTCTAACTTCATCTTTGTGCTTAAATAAAGTAGAATCATAGTGTTTTTTTAAATCGTCATAACGTTTCTTAAAAACACGATCTTCTGCATTTTCAGGGCGTTCAGTTGAAGGAGTAGCTTCGCCATCGGAGCTTGCAATTTCTTCAGATGTTTCTGTGTCCTTTTGAACGGTTGCTGCTTCTGCTTGTTCTTGACTAAACTTAGATAATTCACCTTTTGCGAATGCTTCAGTTTCTGCATCATCAACATCATCTCTGTGTTTTTGATACATTGCTTTGCCTTCAGGTTTTTTAAAAAGTTTAGTCTCTTGTTTAGCTTCTGTTTCATTTGAAACTTCAGCTAAGTTTTTTTCTTCTTCCATTATTTTATCCTCATAGGTTGAGTGCCTTATGGATAAGGGTAGCTCACTTCCATAATTTGTGGGCTGAAATTATACTAGACCTTGATCTATTGCATCTGTATTAGTCATATCTGGCTCTTGAGCCATCATACCATTTGATGTTTGTACATTTTCAGGTGGCACATTATTATCATCTGATTGTGACTCAGATAATTCTGTTACGAATCCTTGAATGGATTCTTGTTCTGTATTGCTAGGGTATTTTTTTCTAGCGAAATTCTTTACGACTGATACTGGTAGTATAACGTTTTCTTCAACAGATGTAAACTGTGATATTAAGTCACTAGCTTCAGGTAATATTTTTGTTAGTATACCTGAAAGGCTTGGTGATAGTACCATATCTAATTGTTGTTTTTCTTCGTCTGATAAACTATTTAATTTTTCTATAACAGCAGGATCTTTTACTTCTGGCTTCTGTGCTATTGGTGCAACTGCTTGTTGTGGTGCCTGTGCTTCTGCTTGAGCTGGTGCTTGTTTCATTGCTGACATATTAGGTGCTTTAGGTATTTTAGCTGAGTTATCCATTAAGCCTGTTGTTGTTACTTTACCATCTGGTCCTATTGCCATTATGCTCTTCTCCAGTGTGTTAAATTATATTTATTAATTTGTTTATCACTTACAAAGTTACCTATTGCCCAACATACAGGTTCACCTATACCTGCATATATTCTTCCAAGTAAATCAAACTTACCTTCGTTTAATCTCCATGCAATATCATTTGCTCTGTGTTGTGCAATGTGTTTCCATATCTTTCTATATCTAGGGTATTTCTGTATATGTTTTACAGTTGGTTCTGCCCAAAGTAAATAACCTTTAACGTGTGTTTTAGATAATGTTTTAAATGTAAATTTTGTATCTCTTATCCAATCTCTAGTAGATAATTCTCCTGTTCTGTGTAGATCTGTGCATATAACTCTTCCACTATCTGAACCGCTACTTCCACCTTCTCCACCAGTTGCTCCTGGGCTTGTATCAGTTGCAGTTTCTTTTGCTTGTTTATATGATCTAGCATCATCTTTCATTTTTTCAGTTTTAGCAACAAATCCTGTAGGATCATTATCTTTAGTATATCCTTTTTTAGCTGCTGTTTTTTCTCTAGTAGATATTCTTTTATTACCTGCTTTTTCTAAATTACCAAAATCTGAAGTTCTATTCATGCCTGCATATAAATCTGTTGCAGGATTACCAGCTATTCTACCATCATCTCTAACATTAAAATGATCTTTATTTACTTGTTGAGTAGCTGTTGTTTTTGGGGCTATTGCTTGTAGACCTGAAATAACTAAACCTGCTCCTGGTAGCATAGCACTTGCTGCCATTTTAATTGCACTAGCTACTTTGGTTGTAGCTGCTTTAGCTTTTGATGTTACTTTCTGTAAGCCTGTAGTTCTTTCTGTAAAAGTTCTACCTAAATATTTATTTTGATCAGAAATAGTTCTTGGTGTTTTATATGTTTCTGTACCTGTAGCACCTGTAAAAGTCATAGGTTCTTTTACTGTTTTAAATTGATTATCTCCAGGTGCACCTGTTTCTACTTGTCTATCTACTGTTGCAGTGCCTGTTGCAATTGCATTTTTTTCTGCATCACTCATAGCATTATAAGTAGTGTTGGTCATTTCGCCAGCACTTCTAATTGTAGGTTCTTTTACGTCTGCAGTTTTAAGCATAGGTGTAGATGTATCTTGTTGATCTGCCCCACCACCATAAGTATTCATTGGTTTAAATACTTCTGTAGTTTGTGTTTTAATAGTATCTTCTGTAGCTTTCTTAGTTGTATCGGCAACACTTGTATCACTAGTTTTTAAATCAGGTAAATTTAATTTATTTATTTGATTAAACCCTACTGATTTTAATTTGTAATTACCACTAGAGTCTTGCTCTAATTCGTAAGTACCACCTCCAACTCTTGATGTATCAAATGTTTGTGCCATATTATTCTTCTTTGTTATGTCTAATTGTTTCCTTTAGGCTGAGTATCTTGCGTAGTAAAACCAGCTTCCCCTGGCATCGGTACATTACCTGTTCCGATGTTGCCACCTCCATTTCCTGTTGGATCTGTTGGCGAAGCTCCTGGAGGTACTCCTCCCATATTGCCCATTGGACTTGGTTGTCCACTATTGCCTGTATTCGTTTGATTTCCATTTACCATCCCCATTATTTGTGCGTAGATTGCTGCTTTCTCTGGATCATTAACCAATTGATCTGGATCAATGTCTAGTGACTTAGCAACTTCTTTTAAACATGTATGCCATTTAACAAACGGTGCTAACGATGGGTTAGATGCTGTCTGCATAAATGTCATTAGTCTTTGTGATCTTACTTCTTTTTGCATCAAAGAAGATGTTCCTTGTGCTTTAATATCTAGATCACCTTGTATCTCTGGTCTCTCAGTATTAAATTGCATGTTCCAATAAAATAATGAATTACCTAGGGGCTTTAATAAATAGTCATCAATGTTTTTAATAACTGTTTTAATACTTAATGCTGCAGCTCCCATCAACATAGACATACCTGCTGCCGTTCTTGTAGTTGATTGTACTCCAGTTGTACCATGTGAGTAAGAGGGTATTCCAGTTGACTCATCTGCTAGTTGTCTGAATCTATCAAACATCATTAAATTTTCATTAGCTGTATTTGGAAACTTAAGACCATGTATTGCTTGACCTGGTTGTCCACTTTGTCTTCTAAAAATTTTACCAGGAAATACTTTCATATCCTGTCCTGGTACTAACATTGTTTCATCAACATCAAATACTAAATTACCTGATAGTGCTAAGTTATCAATTGCCATTCTTGCATGACCATTCATAACTTGTTGTGAATCTTGCATGTTCTCTGGTATACCTACACCAAAGAATTGATAAGGGTTTAACTCATATGGACAAACCATATAAGGTATTCTTTTTGGTGAGAAAGGATTTTCTACTACTCTTAAAACTTTACCACCACATATCCAAACGTTAACAGATATAACATCTAATTCATCATCATATTCAAAATCTAGTTCTTCTGCTAATTGTTTGCTTATTACACCCCAATATTCTAATACTTCAAATCTATTTTTATATAGTGTTGAAGTGTTTTCTCTATCATACAAAGAAGATTCATATCCTCTTGTTTGATAGTTTGGTCCTGTATCTAAACATTCTTTAATCTTATCAGCATTGAACATAGGTTTCTTTGCAAGTTCTGCAAATTGTTCTCTGTTGAAAGAATGTCTTTGAATTACATATTCAGCATCATTCATATTAGTTGCATTAGGATCTGGGTAGAAATCCCAACATGATACTGCTTCAATACCTGGTACGTCTTTACCAATTTCCATCATTGCTGATATCCCAGTTTCCTCATCTGTAGAAAACTTGTATTGTGTTTTTACATTTGTAAATGGACCTTTTAAAATTCCTGTACCTAGTAAAGCCATTTCAAAAAGTACATGTCTCATAACTGAAATTGCATCACTCTCTTCTAATTGATCGTGAATTACTTTTTGCATCTTAGCTGCTGCCATTGCAGCTGGCTCTATCTGTGGTTGTGTTTTTAAATCAGGAGCATCTCCTTCTTCAAAACCTACATTCATATACTCTTGTGCTAGATCTTTCATTAAAGATTCTGCTGTAGCACCTTTTGGTATTCCACCACCATCACCTGGAAAACCATATGGGCTTTCTGTTTTTGGTTGTTGTGGATCTTGTTGTTTCTGTGGATTAAGATGAGCATACTCTGCTACACCTTCTGGCATTGCTGTGGGTGTTACACCAATTGGAAACTTACCTGTTGAAAATAATACTTCAATAAGTTGACCAAACGCAGCAAGTACCTTAGTCTTTGTTACTTTAACAAATACTTTAGATTTCTCACTATCACGAAAAGTTTGTTCTGGACCATATAGCCCTCTATAGTTTCTATAAGCAGATAGCCATCTCTTCTCATCTTGAAGTCTTGCTGTTTCTGCTTGACTGAACTTTTCTCTTACGTATCCTACAAACGGATCGTAGTTATCCTTTTCGTTATTATCCATCTAGTCCTTTTTAAATTGTCCTGTTGGCTCTAACTTCTTTTTATCTTTAACTGCTTTCTTTAAATTAGTTAGTTCTGCTTCTGTTAAAGTAGGATTCATACTTAACTCTTTAGCAGTTTCTAAATTAACTGCTGAGTATCCTTTCATCTTAGAAGCATTAATATCCATTCCAGATATATCAGCTTTATAATTTTTAGTTAAAGATTCCTTATCAGCTTTATACTTATCAAACATCGTATACTTAGGATGTTCATTAGTATACTTTTTATCTGTAAGCATGACTAGTAGTCTCTTTCTTCAGCCATTCTAAAGATTGATGGATCAACTTTTGATTTAGCACCTGGCTTATCATTGCTGTCTCCAGCAGTTGAACCATGAGTAACTTTTGAATTAGGGTCTATTGCTAATTTTTCATTTTTAACTTTAGCTACATCAGCTGAAAGTTCACCGTGTTTGTATCTTTTATTTATATCCATTGCTATTCTCCTTTTTTGTATAGCCTTGATAGCCATAGAACTTACTATCTGTAAGTTTTTTAGCTCCCATTTTTTTTCTTCTTTCCATTACTAAATGAGCTTTAAGTTTTTCTTTAAACTTTGCTTTCTTTTCTGGTGGATTCTTTTCATTAAACTTTTTTTTCTTTTCTTGTTTTATCTCTGATTGAAGTTGTTTATCATCAACAAGCTCCATAAAACTATAGCTTTTGTCAGCCATTAGTAATCCTTCTCATCAGCCAACTTATCAAAGTTAGCATCTAATTGGCTTCTGAATTTTTTAGGTTCGTAGTAATCAAACTTACCATCCTGAGTTTCCATAGCACGTTCCTCTTTACCATAAGTAATTTTTAAATTACCTGGTGCTTGATTAGGTTGCTTACCTTCAGGAGTAGAGCTTAGATCACCTTGCTTAACTTTAGCTTTGGGGTCAAATTTCATTTCCATATTGTTCCTATGTTTTTATTTTTTTTATTTGTAAAACGTTTGTTGTTGGGAGAGTAGTGTAACCACCACCTGTTTTTACTTTGCCATTATCTTCAAATATAAAATCTGACATAATAACAGTTCTCTTATCGTCTTGGAATACTAAGTATCCTAAGCTACAACATATTGCTGTGCTAGCACTTTTAATATCTGGAAGTTCAGCCCAGCCTGCATCTCCAACGATATCTTCCCATAGTATCTGTACTAGATCATAAGGAAAATTCTTTTTATTTATAATAGGTAACTTTACTTTTTTCATCTATCCTCTCTGTTAATATCCAAATATTTTATCTGAGGGGACAAAATTAGCTGTTCTATTAATATTACCAAATGCTTTGTTTGCATAACTTGTATGCATCGGTCTACTCATACATCCGTATCTTAATGCATCATATGCGTGATCTTCTACGTGTGTATTAATATCTTCTGGGTTACTATCATCTAATGGTAGTGTAGGAAATGTTCTTAATAAATTTCTACAATTAGAAAATATACGAATACCTGGTTCTTTATCTTCAATCTTTAATCGTTTGTGGATTTCTAGCTTACCACTAATTCTACTTCTTCCTGTTCTATCAGAAGGTCTCCAACGGCATCCAGCTTGAATCATTGTTTCTGCAATGCTTGGACCTATATCACCACGTTTTGCCCATGTACTAGCGTCTAAGACCCCGTAACGAATGTATTCTCCACTCTCTAGGTCTAGGACTTTTCTTGCGAAAATATCTGCTGTAATCTTTTGGGTATACAACTCTCTATAAACCCATAGATTATTATCATAATCAATAGCAAACCATAAACAACAAGCAGGAGAACTGTAACCCCAGTCTGCAGCACGAAATCTTTGCCAGCCTTTAGGTATTTCAAAAGGTTCAACAACATGTAAGTCCCTATCAAATTCTGAGAATGCTGCATTAGAGAATGCATCCCAATCTCCGTTTAAAAATTGCTTTCTTTGTACTTCTGGTAATGATGATAACATTGCGTAGTAATCATCAGTCTGCATAAGGTAAGGATTGTCCTGTAACTTAGCGGGTATAAACTTTCTAGTTATATACTTTGTTCCTGAAGGTGTAGAAATCTCTATGTTAAAAGCTGTGTTTGGATCTATAGGATCTACAAACATTTCTTTAACCCATTGTGATCCAACATTACCTGGGTTACCTGTAGCCCTCATGTATACTGGTATACTCGGATCAACTGATCTAAGTGACGATCTTAGAAAATTATATATATCTGGCGAAGGATATTGTGGAAGTTCGTCTATTCCTATCCATGTGTAAGACTGCCCCTGGTAACGCAATACGTCTGTCATGTTTTCTGCATAACCAAACTCTATTTTTGCTCCTGATGGGAATCTCCATTCTTTTTCTTGCTCTCTCCATTTTGCTCCTGGATATGCTCTTGAGTATAATCTTTGAGAATGATTAATCAAATCTCTTAACTCTGGCATAGTTCTACGAAGTAGTAGACAACGATGATGTTCTTTATGACAGTACCTTAGAGGATCTATTAACATGGCGTATGATTTACCACCACCTCTTGCACCCCCGTAAAACACTTCTCGTTCTGATGCAGCTAAGAAATCTCTTTGTGGACCTTTGTTAGGTTGAAAGATTATCTCTTTACCTGCTAGATGTTCCTGTACATTTGCTGGAACTTCGTCTATTACGTCTTGGGTTATAAGCTGCTGTTCTCTTCCATCTAATACTTTGTCAATGGTTAACAATTTATCTTTGACATTTTTTGCATGGATCTTAGCTGAACGTAGAGTTTGTTCTGCCTTTGCAACTTTTTTACGTGTTCGTGCTATTGCCTGTTTAGCCGACTGCTTGGCTTTGGTCTTTACTTTCTTCTTTGGCTTTGGCAGCGGTATCTCTGGTAACTCTTTTTCTAAGTCCGACATATGATATGTATCTTTTCGTTTTTGCTGATAACCAAATAGCAACCTCTCGGTATGAACATGTTTTTAAAAATTTCTTTGCTTCTTCTAAAGCATCTAATTCAGATTGTATAGGTTCAATATAATCTGTGTCTTCTGCTAGTTTGTATCCAAAAGGAATAGTTCTAGCTTTTCGTTTAATCTTGTACGGGTGTAACAATTGATTCTTCTGGTTCATTCTT
>JACKZZ010005147.1_pt1 | contig 50900 bp, 54 predicted proteins | sample 8027871 | NCBI WGS metagenome assembly JACKZZ01 (sample SAMN15724774, study PRJNA655200) | protist metagenome | isolation source: fluorescence activated cell sorting (FACS) single amplified genomes of... | place: USA: West Boothbay Harbor, Gulf of Maine | collected 2000-07-19
AATTACAGAAGAAGAGTTAAAAGTTGTTCAAGAACAACAAGTCAATTATCAAAAAATAATAGAGCAATTAGGTTTGTCTGACGTGAGAAAGCACACGCTTTTATCTCAATTAGATGTACTACTTCCTAAAATAGAAGAAAACAAACAAGCTCTTGAAGAGAAATACGGCTCTATTAATATAAACATACAAACAGGCGAATACACTGAAATAGAAAAAGATGACGGTGAAACAGCTGTTGTTAAGGCTGAGGACTAATGACTAATGTAATAAGAAAAATCAGTATAGGTGCTGATTATAAAAGCGATGCTATGCACTACTCTGTTGGACAAAGCGTCTACGGTGGTCATGAAATTGCTTATATAACTCAAGACCAAGAAGATAATTCTTATAATATTCACATAAAGAAAAACAATGAGGTATTGCCATGGAAGAAGTTTAATTCTAACATGGCTATATCCATTGAGTACGATCTAGAGTATTAATGAAAAGCTTGTATGATTTCATAGTAAAACCTTTGGGAGATACTTACGAAAATAAAAAAACAATAGGTAACAAAGAGCTTATATTAAATACTAAAATTGAAAGTTTTAAATTTGTAAATAATGTAGCAGAGGTTATTGAAACTCCAGCTGCTTATGAAACTATTATAAAAAAAGGCGATTTAGTATTAATACACCACAATGTTTTTAGAACTTTTTATAATATGCAAGGTGTAAAGAAAAAATCAAGATCTTACTTTAAAGATGATCTATTTTTTTGTGCTCTTGATCAAATATACTTATGTAAAAATAAGAACAAATGGAAAGCTGTAAACAATAGATGTTTTGTTAAACCTTTAAAATCTAAAGACAAATTAACAACAAATAAAGAACAGCACCTTATTGGTATACTTAAAATAGGTAATAGTTCCTTAGAAGCGCTAGGAATAAACGAGGGAGACTGTGTTGGTTATACTCCTTATGGGGAATATGATTTTAATGTAGAAAACGAGCGTTTATATTGTATGAAATCTAATGATATTGTAATTAAATATGGAAATAAAGAAAACCAAGAAGAGTATAATCCAAGCTGGGCAAATAGCGGTTGAAGAACTAATAAAGGTCGCTAAAGAGCCCATTATAGATTTTGGCCCTGACATCTCAGCAGATAGGCTTAAGAACGCCGCGGCTACTAAAAAATTAGCTATATTTGATGCCTTTGAAATATTACAAAGAATACAAGAAGAAGAAAATATTATAAACGAAAAACCAAAAGAAGTTAAAGAAGAAAAAGCTTTTAAAGGTTTTGCAGAAGGAAGATCTAAATAATGTATACGCAAGATCTTTTTACTGTTGTTGAAGACCACATAAAACCTAAAGTTCTAAAAAGAATGAATAGGTATAACAAGTGGGAGTATGGTTATAATGAAGAACATGATATAGTTATTATATCTAAAACAGGAAAAATAGGTGAAATATATAAAATACAAAACTTATATATAGGATTACCTGAGGTTCCTAAAGATGTTGTTAAATTTAAAAACAACAAATGGAATAGAGAAACACTACCAGTTGCTTTCAAAAAAATCAAAACAATTTTTGATTGGGAAGAATACCCAGTTGATTTTAAAGAAAAATGGTATGATTATATTGATAAAGAATTTAATAGAAGAGAACAAGGTTTTTGGTTCTATAATAAAAGTGTGGCTACTTACCTTACTGGTACTCACTATATGTACTTGCAGTGGTCCAAAATTGATGTTGGGAAACCAGACTTTAGGGAAGCAAACAGATTATTCTTTATATTCTGGGAAGCTTGTAAAGCCGACATCAGGTGTTATGGAATGTGCTATCTTAAAAACCGTAGATCGGGATTTTCTTTTATGGCATCAGGAGAGGTGGTTAATCTTGCAACTATTAATTCCGATTCACGGTACGGAATATTGTCCAAATCTGGGGCCGACGCAAAGACAATGTTCACTGATAAAGTCGTCCCAATATCGGTCAATTATCCGTTCTTTTTTAAACCGATACAAGACGGAATGGACCGTCCCAAGACCGAACTTGCCTATAGAGTACCAGCGTCCAAATTCACCAGGAGGAAACTCATCGCCAACGAGACCGCGGCCGATCTTGAGGGACTCGATACCACTATCGATTGGAAAAACACAGGCGACAATGCCTATGATGGGGAGAAACTTAAACTCCTCGTCCACGATGAATCCGGTAAATGGGAGAGGCCGAACAACATCCTCAACAACTGGCGTGTTACGAAAACCACTCTTAGATTAGGTAGTAGAATTATTGGTAAGTGTATGATGGGTTCAACATCTAACGCTTTAGATAAAGGAGGTGATAACTTCAAGAAATTATACTATGACTCAGATGTTACAGAAAGAAACGCCAACGGACAGACTCGCAGCGGACTCTATTCTTTGTTCATACCTATGGAATGGAACTACGAAGGATACATTGATTCTCATGGCGTACCTGTATTCGACACACCAAAGAAGCCGGTTGAAGACCCTCACGGAGTAAAAATAAAACAAGGGGTAATAGAATATTGGCAAAATGAAGTAGATGGTTTAAAGCAAGATCAAGACGCTTTAAATGAATTCTATAGACAATTTCCAAGAACTGAAGAACATGCTTTCAGAGACGAAGCTAAATCTTCGTTATTTAATTTAACTAAAATTTACGAGCAAATAGACTATAATGGTGATGTTGGTAAAACAAAGTTAGTAACTAGAGGAGATTTTTACTGGGAAAACGGAATAAAAGATACAAGAGTTCTTTTTGCACCTAAAAATAATGGTAAGTTTTATATATCATGGGTGCCAGATGTTAGTCAACAAAATAAAATTATAATAAAAAGAGGTATAAAATATCCAGCTAATGAACACATGGGCGCTTTTGGATGTGATCCATATGATATATCAGGAACAGTTGATGGTAGAGGTTCTAATGGATCTTTACATGGCTTAACTAAATTTAGTATGGAAAACGCTCCTGCTAATCATTTTTTTCTAGAATATATAGCAAGACCTCAAACTGCTGAAATGTTTTTTGAAGATGTTTTAATGGCTTGTATTTTTTATGGAATGCCTATATTAGCGGAAAATAATAAACCTAGATTACTGTATCATTTTAAAAGAAGAGGTTATAGAGGTTTTGCAATGAATAGACCGGATAAATTAAAACTATCTATTACAGAGAGAGAGATAGGTGGAATACCTAATTCATCAGAAGATATTAAACAAGCTCACGCAGCTGCTATAGAATCATATATAGAAGATTTTGTAGGTTTAAAACAAAATGGAACATATGGAGATGTTTACTTTCAAAGAACATTAAACGATTGGTCTAAATTTAATATAAATAACAGAACAAAACATGATGCTTCTATAAGTTCTGGCCTAGCAATAATGGCCTGCAATAGAAATAAGTATAGACCAGTACCTACCATTACAAGAAAAACTTATGATCTTGGTTTTAAAAAATATAATAATAAAGGAACAATGTCAAAAATAATTGAATAAATGAAAATGTACACTAACTCAAATAGCGCCTTTCCTAGTCAGGTAGTACCGGATTATGAAAAAGCTTCGTTAGAATATGGTTCGCAAGTGGCGCAAGCTATTGAGACAGAGTGGTTTAATCAAGGCCGAACTAATGGTAATAGATATCTTACTAGTTTTAATAATTTTCACCACTTAAGATTATACGCTAGAGGTGAACAACCCGTTCAAAAATACAAAGACGAACTATCAATAAACGGTGACTTAAGCTATTTAAATTTAGACTGGAAGCCAGTTCCTATATTATCTAAATTTGTTGATATTGTTGTAAACGGTATATCTAGTAAAGAATACGATATAAAAGCTTATTCGCAAGATCCTGCTTCTGTTAAAAAAAGAACTATGTATGCAACTGCTGTTGCAGAAGATATGTTTGCTAAAGAACAAATGCAAGCTGCTGAAAATTTACTAGGAGTTCAACTACAAAGAACAAGTATTCCTCCAGCAGATTTACCAGAAACAAAAGAAGAGTTAGAACTGCATCTACAGTTAAGTTACAAACAAGCTATTGAAATAGCTGAAGAAGAAGCTATAACACAAACTTTAGCTAAAAATAAATGGGAACTTACTAAAAGAAGATTAAATGAAGATTTAGTTGTATGCGGTATAGCTTGTGCAAAAACTAATTTCAATGTTGCTAATGGTATAACTTTAGACTACGTTGATCCTTCTTATTTGGTATACTCTTATACGGAAGATCCTAATTTTCAAGACATATACTATGTTGGTGAAGTTAAATCAATAACTATACCAGAGCTTAAGAAGCAGTTTCCTAATATTCCAGAAGAAGAATTACAAAGAATTCAAGAAATGCCTGGTAACAGGCAGTATATAACTGGGTGGGGCAACTATGACAACAACACGGTTCAAGTAATGTATTTTGAATATAAAACTTACATGAACCAAGTTTTTAAATTAAAAAGAACTGAAAACGGGTTAGAGAAAATAATAGAAAAAACAGATGAATTTAATCCTCCACCAAACGATGGGTTTGAAAGAGTCGGTAGAAGTATAGAGGTATTATATACTGGAGCTAAAGTACTAGGAACAAATACAATGCTTAAGTGGGAGCTAGCAGAAAACATGACAAGACCAGCTGCTGATACTACTAAGGTAGAAATGAATTATTCTATAGTTGCACCAAGAATGTACAAAGGTAGAATAGAATCTATTGTAAGTAGATGTACAGGTTTTGCAGACATGATACAGTTAACGCACTTAAAAATGCAACAAGTATTAGCTAGGATGGTGCCAGACGGTGTATTCTTAGACATGGACGGTTTAGCAGAGGTTGATCTAGGTAATGGTACAAACTACAATCCAGCAGAAGCATTAAATATGTATTTTCAAACTGGTTCTATTGTTGGTAGATCACTCACACAAGATGGTGATCCTAATAGAGGTAAAGTACCTATTCAAGAATTACAGTCATCTGCAGGTGGTCAAAAACTAGCAGCACTAATACAAACGTATCAATATTACTTACAAATGATACGTGATGTTACGGGTCTTAACGAGGCTAGAGATGGTAGTTTACCTGATAAAGACGCTTTAGTAGGTCTTGCTAAAATGGCAGCTAATCAATCTAATATAGCTACAAAACATATAAATCAAGGTAGCTTATATATTGCTTTAAAAATATGTGAAAACATATCTTTAAAACTAGCAGATGCTTTAAGTTATCCTTTAACAGCTAATGCTTTAATAGAAGGTATATCTATATATAATGTAGAAACATTAAGAGAAATATCTAATTTAAACTTACATGACTTTGGTATATTCTTAGAGTTAGAACCTGACGATGAAGAGAAAGCTCAGCTAGAACAAAACATCCAAGTTGCTTTGCAGTCTGGAGGTATTGACTTAGAAGACGCTATAGATATTCGTCAAATTAAAAATCTAAAACTAGCAAATCAATTACTAAAACAAAAACGTAAAAAGAAATTAGCTAGAGAAAGAGCAAATCAAGAAAGAATGATAGCTGCTCAAGGTGAAGCTGCGGCCAAAACAGCAGAGCAAACTGCATTAGCAGAAACTCAAAAACAAGCAGCGTTGACTCAACAAAAAGTTAGCATAGAGCAAGCTAAGTCTCAATTTGAAATAAGTAGAATGGAAACTGAAATGCAAATAAAAGCTAAGTTAATGCAGCAAGAGTATGGTTATCAATTTCAATTGGCTCAAATAAAGGCAGGGGCTGAAGGTTCTAAAGAAAAAGATATTGAAGACCGTAAAGATAAAAGATTAAAAATGCAAGGTACTCAACAGAGTAAATTGATACAACAGAGACAAAACGACTCTAATCCTGTTGATTTTGAAAATACAGGAGAAAACAACCTAGGATTTAACATAGAAGAGTTAATGCCTAAAGTTTAATTATTTAATTATTTAATTATATTATATTATGTCAGAAAACACAGCGACCGAAGAGGTCAAACAAGAAGGTGATTTTAAAATTAAAAAGAAAAAAACACCAAAAAACTTAGGACACATTAGTGGTAATGATCCTGTAAAAGTAGATTTAACAAAACCAGAAGCAACAGGTGAAGTTATACCAGATGTTGTTAAGGTTGAAATACCAAAAGAAGACAATGCCATTCGTATCGGAGAAACAGGAGATGTTCCTGAAGAAAAACAAGCCGGAGATTTGGTTGAAGTGGAAAAACAAGTACAAGAGCCCAGCGAGGCTGCTGAAGAAGTCACCCCACTCCAAGAAATAACCGATGAAGAAGTTAAAGAGGTTAGACAAGAGGCTCAAGAAGCCGTAAGAGATCAACAGATTTTAGGAAAACCTTTACCTGAAAATGTAGAAAAACTAGTTTCTTTTATGGAAGAAACAGGTGGAAGCGTAGAAGACTACGTGGCATTAAACAAGGATTACTCTAAGCTTAACGGCTCTGAGATTTTAAAAGAATATTATCTTAAATCCAAACCACACTTAGATTTAGAAGAAATAGCTTTCTTAATGGAAGACAATTTTAAGTATGATGAGGACATAGATGAAGAGCGAGCTATACGTAAAAAGAAACTCGCTTATAAAGAAGAAGTTGCAAAAGCAAAACAATACTTAGAAAGCTCTAAGAGTAAATACTACGACGAGATCAAGTTGAGACCGGGCGTAACTCAAGAGCAACAAGAGGCGTTAAGCTTTTATGACCGATATAAAAAGCAGCAAGAAAAAGCTCAAGCACAACACGGTGATTTTAGAGATCGTACTAAAAAATTATTCAATAAAGAATTCAAAGGTTTTGATTTTAATGTGGGGGATAAGAAATTTAGATACGGTGTTAAAGATCCAGCTAAGGTAGGTGAAACTCAAGTGGATGTTCAGAATTTCGTAAGTAAGTATTTAGACAAAGACGGAAATATGATAGATCCAAGTGGGTACCACAAAGCTATGTACGCTGCAATGAATGCTGATAAACTAGCTCATCATTTTTATGAACAAGGAAAAGCTGATGGCATCAAAGGTGTTATTACAAATTCTAAGAATCCAGCGCAAGATGGACCTAGGCAAGTTGCCGATGGAAATGTTTTCATAAATGGATTAAAAGTAAAGTCGATTAGTGGTTTAGATTCATCAAAATTAAAAATAAAAACAAAAAAGTTTAACTAATTAAAATTAAAAATTATGGCTTTATCCCCACAGTTTGGAAGTATAGTACCTTCTCAAACTCAACAATTACTTCAACAGAACTATCTTACATTCGATGGTGCTGCTGGTGGAAATTTTGCTCAGCAATATTTACCAGAGCTTTACGAAGCTGAAGTAGAAAGATACGGTAACAGAACGTTATCCGGATTTTTAAGAATGGTAGGCGCTGAAATGCCTATGACATCTGATCAAGTAATTTGGTCTGAACAAAATCGTTTACACATATCTTATGCTGATTGTGCAATTGCCGCTAACGCTGGTGGTGGCGCAAATCTAGGTATTGATATTACTAACGGTGGTGCAAACACGCAAGTTTCAAATGTTGTTTCTCCAGCTTCAACAGTTGTCGTTATGGACGACTTTGGTGGTGAATTAAAATGTTTTGTTGACGCGTCTGATAGTGCTACTGGTCTTATATCTGTACAGCCTTACACTGCTGCTGATCTATCCGGTTTAACTGGTTTAGTTAAAGTGTTTGTGTATGGTTCTGATTATCAAAAAGGACAGAGTTCAGCTCAAGGAATATCAGGAGCAAACGCAATCGCTGCTGCTAACCCTATGATTACTGTAAACCCTGCGTTTACTACTTTTAGTAACAATCCTATTATCATTAGAAGCCAATATTCTATTAATGGTTCTGACACTGCTCAGATCGGTTGGGTAGAAGTTGCTACTGAAGATGGAACAGGTGGTTACTTATGGTATTTAAAAGCTGAGTCTGAAACTAGACTACGTTTCGAAGATTACTTAGAAATGTCTATGGTTGAAGGTGAGCTTAAAAATGCAGCTGTATCTCCTATTGCTGGAGCTGCTGGTGTAGGTATTATTGGTACTGAAGGTTTATTTGCTGCTATCCAAAACGGAGGTAACGTAGAAGTAGGATTTACTGCTGCTGCTGGTATCGACGCTTTCGACGCAATACTTAAAAACCTAGATACTCAAGGAGCTATTGAAGAAAACATGTTATTCTTGAACAGAAATACTGCTCTTGATTTTGACGATATGTTAGCTGCTATCTCTGGAGGTTATGCAGGTGGTACTGCTTTTGGTCTTTTCGAAAACTCTGAAGAAATGGCATTGAACTTAGGATTCTCAGGATTCCGTAGAGGTTCTTACGATTTCTACAAAACAGATTGGAAATACTTAAACGACGCTTCTACGCGTGGTGCAATGACTGGTCCTGCTTCAATTGAAGGAGTATTAGTTCCTGCAGGTACTTCTACTGTTTACGACCAAATCTTAGGTACAAACATTAGACGTCCTTTCTTACATGTAAGATATAGAGCTTCTCAAGCTGATGACAGACGAATGAAATCATGGCTAACTGGTTCAGTTGGTGGTGCATTTACTTCTACGTTAGATGCAATGGAAGTTAACTTCTTATCTGAAAGATGCTTAGTAACACAAGCTAGAAACAACTTTGTATTATTCAAAGGTATCTAGTACATTAATGTAATTCTTACCCTCGTTATATCAACGGGGGTAATTATTACTTTTATTAATTTTATTATATTATATCATGGCAAAAAATGAAAAAATCCAACAAACTGGTTGGGAAATAAAAGATAGAAGATATTTTTTAAAAGATAACTCTTCACCACTAACATTAACAATACCTAGCAAGCATACAAAAAAGCATTCATTACTATGGTTTGATGAGGAAACAGGAACTCAAAGAGAATTGAGATATGCTACAAATCAAGCTTCAGTATTTGTAGATGAACAAAAAGGTGAAGCAACAATGGGGCATATAACTTTTACTGATGGCGTACTGCAAGTTCCAAAGGAACAACAAGCTTTACAAAAAATGCTGTCTATATATCACCCTTTATTAGGTAAAAAATACCTAGAACACAAACCTCAAGCTATCGCTCAAGATCAATTAGCTGATTTAAATATAGAAATAGACGCATTAAACGCTGCTAGAGATATAGAAATAGATCAAGCCGAAGCAATCATGAGAGTAGAGATTGGCTCTAGGGTTAATAAGATGAGTTCTAAAGAACTTAAAAGAGATTTATTAATATTTGCTAAAAACAATCCTAAGTTATTCTTAGATTTAGCTAATGATGAAAACGTAATGTTAAGAAACTTTGCGGTTAGATCAGCTGAACTTGGGATAATCTTGTTGTCTCAAGATCAAAGGCAAATATCCTGGGCGTCTAACGGTAGAAAACTAATGAACGTTCCGTTTGATGAAAATCCTTATTCAGCTTTTGCTGCTTATTTAAAAACAGACGAAGGTGTAGAAGTATTTAAATCAATAGAGAAAAAAATGATTTAACAGGTGATTATAATAATGGGTGATCACTTTGTGGTCACCTAATTATTAAAAAAAAAACATATAATGGCAATAAACGTAAATCAAGTTTATCAAACAGTTTTACTTATTCTCAATAAAGAACAGAGGGGATATTTAACTCCTGATGAATTTAATAGAATAGGCGCACAAGTGCAGCTTGAAATATTCGAGTCTTATTTTGAAGATTTAAATCAACAATTACGTGTGCCAGACAACGACTCTGAATACTCAGATCGTATAAAAAATACGCAAGAAAAAATTGCGCTCTTCCAAGAATCGGGCACATGTCCTTATATAGGCCCTTATTTTGGTGTGCCAACAGTATCAGGTAACACCACATCTCAAACATTTACCACAACAACAGCTCAGCAGTATGTAATAACTACTATTACAGCAGATGAATTAGACGCTGGGCAACCAAGCGTTACTTTAGAAGACGCTAATGGTATTCAACAACCTTTAGCTGAATTTACTGATTGGAATATATCTGGTCTTACGCTTAGTTTAACTAACGTACCCACAGCTGGTAGAGCTTTAATCTTAACAGTCAATGAGTTTGATTTTTATAAACTAGGAACTGTTATACATAAAGATGAAACACCTGTTCAATACGTTCAACCTAATGAACTATTAGAATTGAATTTATCACCTATAACAAAACCATCTATTTCTTTCCCTGTTTACAGATACAAAGATAGACAAATATTTGTATCACCATCAACTATACAGAGTGATTTATCTTGTACTTACTTAAGAAAACCACTAAACCCAATGTGGAACTTTACAGCAACAGCTCCAGCTTATCAGTATATTTACAATGCTGGTAGTTCTGTAAACTTTGAATTACATCCAACAGAGCAAACTGAAATAGTGTTAAGAATACTAATGTATGCTGGTGTCATAGTTAAAGATCCTCAAGTAATACAAAGCGCAGCTCAACAAGTTGCTATGGATAACCAAAACGAAAAAATATAAAACATGGCTATACAACCTCCAAATAACGGATTACTAAACGAAACTGGTCAACAATACTACCAAGGTGCTGAAGGTTTTGTAGGTGATGGGGCTAATAGAACTTTTACTACAACTTTTGATACTGACTTATATTTAGGTAATTGGAATCCTAGTGCTGAAAACTACGCATTAAATAATTTTAAAGTGTATACTAGTACAAGTGGTTTTCCCGGATCTTGGTCTGAATACATTACAGAGTTTTCTGTTTCAGATAATTCAATTGTTTTTCCAGCTACTGCAATACCCGCTAATGGTTTGTATATAGTAGTTCAATTAAAAATACTAGATGGTGGTAAATACGGTTCTACGCCTGCTGAAAAAGCATACGGTCAAACCGTAGAAGATAACTATGGTAGTTACAAATACGTAAAACTAGTTGATATAGTAAATAACTTTTTAGTAGGATATGTTGGTACTGGTAAATTACTACCAGACGCTAAAAGAACAGATGTTATCTTTCACGCAAAAAGAGGTATGCAAGAATTTAGTTATGATACTTTAAAAAGTATTAAATCTTCTGAGTTAACAATACCTGAGGGTTTGACTCTAGTTCTTCCTCAAGACTACGTTAATTATGTGGGTATGTCTTGGATCGACGGGCAAGGAGTAAAAAGACCTATATATCCAGCTAATAATCTAACAATAAGTCCTTTCAATACTCAGTTGCAAGATAGTCAAGGAATACCTACACAAGATAATTTTGGTAATGATTTAGAGGGAACATCTATAGTTCAAGAAAGATGGCATAGCGCTAATGACAAGTTAATAAACGGGAGTTGGACAATGCAAGATTTCACTAATGATTTATGGGCTTACAACTGGGACTACCCAGGTTCTTTCTTTGGTGCGACAAGAGGTCAAATGTATGGAATGGATCCTCAGTACTCACAGTACAATGGCTGGTTTAATATGAACGAAAGAGAAGGTAAAGTATCTTTTTCAGCAAACTTAAAAGACAAGTTAATTGTTTTAGAATACATATCAGACGGTTTAGCTACTGATTTAGATACTAAACTACCTAAACTTGCTGAAGAGGCAATGTACGCTTATATACTTTATTCTATAATATCTACTAGAGCAAATCAACAAGAGTACGTAGTTCAAAGACTAAGAAGAGACAAGAGTTCAAAATTGCGAAATGCAAAAATAAGATTATCTAATATAAAGCTTGAAGAAATAGTACAAGTAATGAGAGGTAAATCTAAATGGATAAAATCATAATACATGGCAGAAGCTAAAAATACTTTTCTAAAATCCAAGATGAATAAAGATCTTGATGATAGAATATTGCCTAACGGTGAATATAGAGATGCTCTGAATATATCTGTAGGTAGATCAGAAGACAATGATGTTGGTTCGCTTGAGAATATATTAGGTAATTCTTTAATAGCGGCTACAGCTTCTAGTAATGCTAATTTAAAATGTATAGGTAAGTTTGAAGATGAAGTTGGTAATAGAATATTTCAAATATTAACAGACTATACTGATGTAGACGCTACTTGCCAAACTATAAACTACCCATCAGCATCTGATGTTGTAGAAATGAAAATAACTGTACTTGATCTTAATAACAATACTTACAGCACTTTAGTTGAAGGTAAGTTTTTAAATTTTGCTAAAAATAGATGCTGGCAAGTTACAGGAATAAACTTAGTGGAAGATTTATTATTTTGGACAGACAATAGAAATCAACCTAGAAAAATAAACGTAACAACAGCTATAGGTGATCCTAATTACTACACCGAGGAAAGTCAAATATCTGTTGCTAAATACATGCCAACAAGAGCTCCTGAACTTTACAAGGAAGTAGATACTACTGTTGTAACGGTTACAGATACTAAGAATTTTGTATTAGAAACAGTTACTGGAATATCTATTGACATGTTTGTAGTTTCTAACGCAGCGCAAAACGTAGGATCAGAAAGTATACTTGGTAGTGAGTATATAAGAGTAACGGCTATAGACGCGGTTACAAATACAGTAACTATTAATGCAGATCCTGCCACCGCGGTTGTTGTTGGGCAAAGACTTAGGTTTATTGAAACTACAATGACAAACGAAAGCGGTGACACTAGTTGGCCTGGTGATCCTAGATATTTAGAAGATAAGTATGTTAGATTTTCATATAGGTTTCAATTTGATGACGGTGAATATTCTTTAATGTCTCCTTTTACTCAAATAGCGTTTATACCTCAACAATCTGGATTTTTTCTAAATGGAAACGAAACACAGGCTTATGAAAGTACTATTGTTAAGTGGTTCGAGAACAACGTGGATAATGTTAAATTAAGAATATCTTTACCTGGAGTCGGTACAAATGAAAACTTAGGAGGTAGTACTTCTAAAAACGTACTTACAGAATATAAGATAAAAAATATAGACATACTATATAAAGAATCAAATGGTTTAGTTGTTAAGGTTTTAAAAACCATATCAGGTACGACTATGGCTTCTGAAATGGACGAAAATATTTATGTTTATGAATATCAATCTGAAAAACCATATAAGACGTTAACTGAAGGACAAACAACTAGGGTTTATGATAAAGTACCAGTTAGAGCACTAGCACAATCTGTTGCTGGTAATAGAGTTATATATGGCAACTTTAAAGACAAGCACACACCTTACGATACGCTTGACTACAACTGCACAGTGCAAGAAAAAAATGACTTGTATACTTCTTGGGCAGAATATCCTAATCACACAATAAAACAAAATAGAACTTATCAAATAGGTTTTGTTTTATCAGATAAATTCGGAAGACAATCTTCAGTTATTTTATCTACATACGATACACTTTCAGCCTCTCAAGGTAGTACTATATTTGGCGGATCAACTGTTTTCCACCCGTACTATGATGCTAATGATTCATTAGATGTAAAGTCTTGGTTTGGTGACGCGGCTTTGCTTTTGTTAAATCAAACAATAGGTAATTTTACAATAGGATCTTCAGACCGTAACTTAGCTACAGGAGCTCCAGGTATATATGGAGAACCTCAAACATCTTGGGTTGTAGATAATAGCACTAATGATTCTTTAACTTATGATGCAGGTACTAACAGGTGGACATTAAGCTTTTCTACACCAACTATAGGTTCTTTACCTACAACAGACATGTATTTAAGAGGTGAATACGTAGACTATACTCAAGTACTAAGCATTAGTAGCGCAGCAGGGACAACTAGCATTACAACGCTTGACAAGCCAAATAGCTATTATTTATATTTAATAGAGAACACAGATACTGATACTAAGTTTGCATACTCTATAAATCCATTAGGTTGGTATAGTTACAAAATTGTAGTTAAACAAAGAGAGCAAGATTACTATAATGCATATTTACCTGGATTTTTAGATGGATATCCTGAGCAAATGACCCAAGGTAGCGAAATTCAATATGTAGTAAGCACAGATGCAGCAGGTGATGCTTATTCTTATGCAGCAAACGCTAATGGTATAAATGAAATTTTATTCCCAGGTGGTGAACTAGATGATACCGCTCATGCTGTTTTAATAAACGATAATATAAATAAAATACCTAGAGATTTATCTGAAGTAGGACCTGATCAAAAACAATATAGAAGTAGTGTAGAATTATTTGGTAGAGTAAATAATTACGAAGGTAAGTTTAATATAACAAACTGGAGTCATTCTGGTGGCACGCCTGGTGGTGCTGGTGCTGATCAGGTAAATGAAATTAGATTCGATGGAGTTAATGATCCATCAAACACAACGGTATTTTGCCCAACGGGTTCTTGCACGGGTCAAGAAAAAGCATTAGAACCAGGTATGGCTTTATTAATGGGCAAGTGTGAAGTTGACTATCCAAACTGTACACCAACGAGCAATCCTCCTGCTTACCAAGATCCTCAGTTTTTTTCTAATGCTACTTTAATAACAAAAGTAGAATATGATGCTGATGAAGATGAAACAATAGTTACATTTAGCCCAGGTGGTGCTATTAAAGCAGATGCTGATAACATAGTAATAGAGTATGGTGACAACGAGCAGTATTACCCTACGCAAAAACCTGATATTGCCTCTACAGTAGGTACCGCAGATGATTTAGGTTTTTATCAATACTCAGTGGATAATTTTAATGGTAGCGCAGCTAGAAACTTATATCAACTAGAAACAAATCCTATTGTGGCTAGATTTTCTACTAATCAAAAGCTAGGTGTTATAGCTGCTGACATGGTTCCTTGGTTGAGTATATATGAAACTGCCCCAGTAGATTCGTTATTAGATATTTTCTGGGAAAGCACGACCGGTTGGAATTATATTTCAGACATCAATCAAGATGTAGAAGCTGGATCAGACGCACCAGGTGGTTTTTCGCCAATAGGTTTTGAATTTATAGAAACTCAAAACTTTGATGGAGCTGATAATTTAATATTAAGCGGTATCACGGGTGCATCAAATTCACCCTGGATAACAGATATATTTTACCCTCGTAATAATACAGGTGTAAATCTTACAAATACAACAGCAGTTATGACTGTTACGAATCTTGCTGGTAATGATGTTTCTGGTGATTTTCAATTAGAACAAGTGCCTCAATCTTCACCGCAAGAAGCAGGTGGTTATAGAGTTAAGTTTATAAACAGCAATCACGCTTTTTTAAATTCAGCAGCAACTGTAGAAAATTTTACTTTCTCTTTAGCTATAACTTATAACGGAGAAGTAACAACAAGAACTTTTCCAGGTAGATTACAAAACTTTACACCGTCATTTACACTTGCTAATTGTAGTGATTATATAACTGTAACTAGTCAAACAGAAACAGGAACTGTTATAGATTTTAACGCAGTTAATGGCACAACAAAATTAGCAGATGTAGGAACAGATTTGTTTTTTGATATAACAACCGGTAACAGCAATAATTATTTTGTGTTAAATGGTACGACAGGTATACTTACTTTAAATCAAACTTTAGGTCAAAACGTTCCTTTAGGGGTTTATCCTTTAACTGTTAGAGTTAGAGACGCATATTTGTCTAGCTCAAACCCTCCTGATCTGCAAAATGCATTACCTGAGTATGCAACAATGCAAACAACATGCTCATTTACAATAACTGTAGGTCCTGAAATGGTTCCACCTTATTATCAAGGCCCTTTTCAAAGTGAACCAATATGGACACAGGAAGCAAATACTATTGCAAATCCTTGTCAAGCTCCTGGTAATTCAGACTGTAACAGAATGGGGTTTCAGTCAGGTGTTATTGATCCTTCTACTAACGCTGATGGTACTGGCGCTGGTTTAACTCCAGCCAGTGGTAATCCACAGTATTTTGGTATTGGTGGTTTTTATTTTGGACCAAGACAAAATGGTGGTCCAGGCACAACACCACTTATTGTTAATGGACCTAATAATCAAGCGCCTAGTTTATTTGGTGGTGAGGTTTATAATATGGTTAGCCATGTAGAGGGTGATATAGGTGGTCAACTTGGCTTAACACCTGTAGCGTTAACATCTGGAGCAATGTTAATAACCGTTAATTTAGAAAATTTAATGGATTGTAATAACACTGATGCGATACCAGAAAACAACTCAGAAATTCAATGGGTTAAGATATTTCATAGAGCAGCTAGTGCAACTGCGCCAAACCCAAACTCTTGGATTGAAATAAGCGATGCTAACCTAGCAGGTGCACCATCTAACATTGGGTCTTCACCGGCTTTTGATCTGAAAGCAGATGTTCGAAGAAGTGCTCCACAAACAAGCGCTAACTATTGTATAACATCAGGCGCTTTTTATATAGACGCTAATCAATTACCTGGTGAATATTTTATAGCTGTAAAAGCTATTCAAAATCTTTCAAGTGGAGTATCGCAAGGATGTTGTGTTTGTAATGGAATGTCTGGAATTCAAGGGGCATATCAAGGTTACGCTTATATAACAGCTGAAGATGCTAATTTTGATTTTACAGGGGCAGCTCAAGATCAAGGTGTTTTATATAGTTACCCATACACAGTCCAGCAAATTGGTGGAACAACTAGCACTTTTCCTGCTACAAGCTTGCTACCAATAGGATCTCCAACAGATACGGTGTATGCTCACGCAAAGTATGGTAGTACTGTTAGACAATTCTTTAGTGATTCAGCTTTATTAACTCCATGGGAACCAAATCAAGGTGTTCAAGGTGATTTGTATCACACTTTCGAAGGAGGTTTAATTCAAAACTTCGTATGTGTTCAAGGAAATAGTTGCCAAGCTGGGCAAAGATACTGGACTGTTTATACTGATCCAGGTGATATTTGTTCAGGTTTTAGTACTTGGAATCTACCATCTGAACCTCTTAACATGCGAGCTGCTAGCAAGGTGGTTTATAAAGGAAAATTTAGTGCAAGTGGTGAAGTTATAAATGGTTATACAATAATTGATACTAATTACGCTAGTGATGCAGCTAGCGTTATTTTAGCACAATCATTTAACGGTACAGGTACTGTTAATGGATCTACAGATGTAAAAAATTATGGTATACCAGTAACTCGATTCGCTGGAATGTCTGGTTCAGCAGCAAACATTTGCTAGTAATAAATTAAAAAAATAAGTGATAATATAATATGGCGGCAACTATTGAAATAAACTATTTTAACTCTTTTTGGATAAAGAAGATGGATTCTGTAGCGGAAGTTAGGCCTAACACTGGTGTGATAGATGTAAGCGCTAATAGTGCTACTCAAACAATTACTACTTATGTTCCTGACTTAGGTTATGGACAAAGAGTTTATGCTAAAGACGCTAATGGGGTTGATGTGGTAGGATTTCCAAGTAAAGTTTATTTGATATCTTCTTCAATGGCCGCGTCACCTTACACAGTTGTCTTGTCTGAAGCTGTTAATTTAACGGCCACTGATGTTTTAATTTTTGGTCCTATCGAATTGTTTACTGAAATACCTAGAGTTTATTCAAGCGATCCAACAGACTGGTATGCTGAAGAAGCTAGAATAAGAGGAGGTTACAATAATACAAATGTGGACTTAGGTGTAAAAGCTTACTTAGTAGAAGATAACGCTTCTCAGAACAATAGATTTAATTCTATGATATACTCTGGGGTTTTTAACTCTAGAACAGGTGTAAACAACACTAATCAATTTTCGGTAGCAGAAAATATTACTAGAAGTGTAGACCCATCTTATGGCTCTATACAAAAGCTGTACGCTGAAGATACTAACTTAATTATATTTCAAGAATTAAAAGTAAGTAAAGCTCTTATAGATAAAGACGCTATATACACTCAGGAAGGTCAGGCATTGCAAGCTGCTTCAAATGTAGTAATAGGCGGCATAGTACCTTATGCTGGTGAATACGGAATAAGTACAAATCCAGAAAGCTTTGGTGTGTTTGGATATAGAAAATACTTTGCAGATAGAACTAAAAATCTAATATTAAGATTATCACAAGACGGTATTACTGAAATATCTATGTATGGTATGATCGATTTCTTTAGAGATAATTTAGCTGGTGCTGGTAGTCTGCCAATAGTCGGTGGTTACGATATGCATAATAAGCAATACATTGTTTCTATAGGTGGAGCTGAAGGTAAGGTTAAACCTGGTTTTGATCCTGAAACTGTTTCGTTTGATGAAGCGGTAAAAGGTTGGACAAGTAGATTTGATTATTTTCCAGATGCTATAGGTAGTTTAAGAAATAATTTATATACTTATTTTGAAGGTGAAATATGGCAGCATTATTCCACAAGCGTAAACAGAGCTCAGTTTTATAATACAACTCACACGTCTAGCGTTAATTTAGTGCTTAATCCCTCACCTTCGGTGGTTAAAAACTTTAACACTATTAACTACGAAGGTAGCAGCGGTTGGATTATGGAGTCACTAACAACTGATCAAGATGTAGCTTTACAAATATCAGAATATCAACTATCAACAACACTAGCTGACTTGCAAACGTCTTTATTTACTAACAATTTTAAAAGAAAAGAAAATAAATACTTTGCTAATTTATTAAACCTAACAGCCGTACAACAAGGTGAGGTTTTATTTGGACAAGCTGTGACAGGTGTTAAAGGTTTTACCTCTGAAGTAAAGTTTACTGTTCCAACAGCAAACCAGTCAGCGCAAAGAGAGTTATTCGCAGTTTCTAGCGAATTCAATAGATCGTCTTATTAATCAAATACAATTAAATGAAATTAACAGCAAGAAGACTAACAGAAGAAGACTATAGCACTATCGTAGAGTGGTGGAAGTCTTGGCCAGAATGGGAACCTTTGTCACAAGAAATGTTACCTGAAAACGGTACAGGTGGAATTATAATAGAAAAAGAAGGTGAACCTATAGTAGCAGGTTTTTTATACGGAACAAATTCAAAAATAGCTTGGATGGAATGGATTATATCAAATCCAAAATATAGAATTAAAAAAGACAGAGAGCAAGCTATATTATTATTAATAGATTCATTAGAGCAATGGGCTTATGATGGAGGTTTTAAATTAATACTTAGTATAGGTAGAAGCAAAAGTCTAATAGATAAACACAAGAAATTAGGGTACACGGTGGATGAAAATCCATCACATGAAATAATTAAAAAAATAAGATAATATGGCAGCAGTAGCAGCAATCGGAGCTGGAGTTTCCCTTATTGGAGGAGCAGTGTCAGCTAACCAGGCAAAAAAAGCAGGTCAAGGAGCTCGTAACGATGCTAATAGGGCTAGAGCAGAAATAGCAGCTATTAAAGCTGCCAGAGTTGATATAGTTAATCCTTATGCAAATCAAGTTAACCTATCTGGATTAGCTGAGAATTTGTCTGGTATGATGAATAATCCATTTTCTAGTTTAGGTGTAGCGACTCAAGCCGCGGAAATTAAAATGGAACAAGCTGATATAGCTTTAGCGAATACGTTAGACACAATAAAATCTACAGGCGCTGGTGCTGGTGGAGCAACCGCTTTAGCTCAAGCTGCTTTAGCAAGTAAAAAAGGTGTTGCCGCAGATATAGAAGCTCAAGAAGCTAAGAACGAACAACTAAGAGCACAAGGTGAAGCATCGCTTCAAGCTATGAAAGTTTCTGAAGAACAAAGACTACAAGGTATAGCAATATCAGAAGGTCAAAGATTACAAGCTGGTGAAGCCGCTGGTAAACAATTTACAATGCAAATGAAGGAAGCTAGATCTAACGCTGATCTAGGATACGAAGCTGGCAACTTAGCAAACGCTATGCAATCTCAATCTAACGCAGCTGCTGCGGAAGCAGGGGCATGGGGATCTGCTATATCAGGTGTAACAGGTATAGCTTCGTCTGCTTTACAAGCAGGTAATTAAAAATAACAACCAACTATGAGCGCATACGACAATCCTAAATTAATAAACGATAAATCAGCTTTAGCTTGGGCTGCAGCTGCACAGCAAGTCAGTCAAGCTGTAGTCACAGGTTATCAGAATTATGTAGATTTTAAAATTAAAAACGCTGAAACAGCTAAGAAAAAACAAGAGGTATTTGATTTAGCCTGGAATGAAGCTTCGTTAAAAGCTTACGAAAACGCTGACAAAACTTACGAAGAAGTTGAAGACGCTGGTTTAGAAAACTCTATAATAGATAAAGCTAAACAAATACAGGTTGAACTAATGGAAGGTGTTGGTAAACCTGGTGATGATGATTATAAAATGGGGTCTATAGAAGCTCAAACTATTTTAAAAACTAGAGGAGGTTTAACAAAAGAACAAAGAAAAGAATATAGTGATATAATTTCTGCAGCAAATAAAAATTTAAAAGACCTGCAGGACGATGCTGGTATAATATTATCAGATGTACAAGATGTAGAATTATATAAAGATGGACCAGGTCCAGGTCGTGAATCAAACTGGGAAGGTGGTAATTTTCAAGAACAACTAGGTACTCAATTAGCAGCTTTTGGTTTATCTAACATTTCAGCTGAAGGAACGACTATTGATAGCAAAGATTATAGAAGATTAAGTAACGGTGATAGAGTAGTAGAAGTTGTAACTACAGTTGCAAAAGGTTCTAAAATATTAAAAGATGGTTTTGGTGAAGGCGGTTGGTTAACACAGGCTAAAAACAAAGATGCCAACAATACATATAAAGTAAACGAAGACGGCAGTGTTACTTTTACATGGAAGAAAAACATGAAAAACTGGGACGGTCAATTGTTAAAAGCTACTGAACCAGCTACTGATGGAAATCAAACTTTAGTAGATGCTAACATACTAGATAAATCAAAAGGTGAAATAACAGCTAGTTTTAAAACAGCTTGGACGCCTGTTGGAGATACCATAGGTACAGATGCTGGTAAAGTTAGAACTTTAGTTGCGTCTGAATTTATAGACATGAAAGGCATAAACAAGTCTTTAGAAAAACAATTAGAGGGAAGATTAGCTGGTTTATACGCTTTACCACCAAGAGATAAAAAAGCTTACATGGAACAACGCTTAGAAATGGGTGATATTAATATTAACGAGTTTGTACAACTAACAGAAGAACAGCAAAAATCGTGGTTAAGGTTAGCTGAAATAAATAAAATACGAGAAGATGCCGGATTAACTAGCACGATGAATATTGACCAGTTAATGGCAAGTACAAATCCAGATACTAATAAAAAGTATACTCGTGAAGAAGCTGAAGACGAGGTAGGTGAAACACCTGGTTTTGGTTTTGTTAGAAGAGAATTAACAGACGACGATATAAAGCAACTAAATGAAAGAGGTCTTACTAATTACAAGGCTGGTGAATATGGTTACTTTAAAGAATCAGATCCATCTATGTCTTATGCACCTCAAGGCGATAGAGGACTGACGACCGCGCAGCAAACAGCCTTGTCTAATAAAAACGCTCAAGTAAATAGATTTGAAAATACAAATTTTAGAGGTGATATATTTAGCGCAGCCATGTCTGGTAGATTATCTAAACCACAAGCTGGTGATAGAAAAATAATGTCATCTGGAGATAATTGGAAACCAATGATATGGGTGAAGTCTAGTGCAGAAGGTGTAACAGGTGCAGGTGCTTGGGTGCCTTCAAGACACAATGGAAAAGCTTCATTTACTAACGACGAAAGAGTACAGTTAACAGATTACGTTGACTTATAATAAAAATAAATAAATATGTATGTAAACCCAGAAACGGGACAACGATACACATATGACGAGCTAGTGGGTCTAGCTGGTGGTGTAGAACTTGTTGATCAATATATAAGCCAAAATGGCCTAGCGGAACTAGGCGATGTTGAAGAAATAGAAACTGAAAAAATAGATTTTCAACAAGTCACTGTACCAAATGCGGGTGCAAGTGTAGTGACGGATATAGATCCAGCACCCGAGAATACGGAATTAGATTTGGAAAATATTTCTTTGGCTTCAGCCACAGATGTATTTGATGAAGATCCTTTTAAAGAATTAAAACAAGCTAAAGCTAATCTGGCTTATTTTAATAATGAGGTATTTGATCCTAACAATGCTAGAGCAGGTTTAGTACAAAGAAAAAAATTAGAAAAACTAGTTAAAGATGCTCAAACTAAAATAGAGCAAGGAGATATAAATTTAGAAATACCTGAGACTATAATAAGAAAAGGTAACGAAGAGGTTATGCTTGCTTTACAAAGTGAATTTTCAGGTATTGTTTTTGATGATAAATCTTATTTTTTAGATGACAAAATTACAGCTAATTTAGGTGGTAATAAAGTTACATTAGATTTAAATCCACTTACTGAGAAAGGTGAAAAAGAATTCTTTGAGAATTATAAGAAAATACAAGAATACGAAAAAACAATTAAAGCTAAAAACGCTTTTGAACAAGGAGCGTTTTCTAATATAATGAACGCTTTTGATAGCGGAGCTTTAAATGTTGAAGATGTTAATGATAATTTAAAGGACACTGCTTATACGTTTGAACCTGTAGAGCAAGAGGGCTTAGTAATAGGTTATGAATTAAAACAAAACGGGCAAGTAGTAGCTAGTGACATATTTAATCAAGAAATAGAAAGTCCAGTAAGAACTGGTAGTACGGATAGTATAGAAAACTATATAGCTGAAAACTTTACTAAAGAAGATTTATCTAAGTCAATGGCTAACATGTATCCTTTGTTATCTACCCATTTAAAAACTTTAGATCTTGAAGAGACAAAACGTATTGATGCTGTAAACAGCAAACCAGATGAAGAGCTTTTTGATTATGATGTTTTATCTGGACAGTTTTCTAAGCTTGCGGATATATTAAAAAACAAAAAGTATTTTACAGAAGCAGAACAAAAAGCCATAGACTATATGCTTAAGTTTTCTGCTAACCCCGAAGGAAGAGGTGAGTATGTAGATTCTGGAAGTATGTTAACAGAAGACGAGTTGGTAATGCTTACGCCTGAAGAGCAATTAAATTATGTACGTAATCTAGATTTTTTAGATACTATGCAGTTTGCTGACGAGGGGGTTAGAATTGATAATGCTGCTTTAAAAGAAAAACTTTTAAATAACAACTTGTGGTCTAACGCTATAGACTACTCTGTTAAAACACAAAGAGAAGGGGCAATTGCTAAAGCAAAACAAACAGCTGCTGAATCTGTTATGTATAATTATGACAGGAGAGAAAGAGAGTTGGTTAGAATAGGCTTGCTTGTGCAAAATGCTGGATATGACGTTATAAGAGATGAGATTAAAAGCGAAGCAAAAATAATTCAAAACTATAATGATACTACAAGTTCTATTATAGAAGGTGAAATACAGTTAATAGCTAATAGTTTAAAAGATATACCAGCTAAAATAGCTTATACTAAAACGGATGGTATTGTAGATAATACTTTGTTTTTTAATCTAGAAGCTACAGAAGAATTAACAGAAGAACAACAGCAGTTATATGACGAGGCTAACGCGCGCTTAATAACTTTACAGAATACTTTAGGAAGATTAGAATCTGACTACAAAAAAACAGTAGGAAACTATGTTAATCATGTTGCTGAAGCTGCTCAATTTAGAGAAGGCACTGATGTTGTTGTTGGCAAAGACGAAGAAGGTAAGGATATAAAAAGAAACATACTAAGTGAATTTGGTAGTGTTTTTAAAGAATATGAAATAGGTAGTTTAGTTGCTAAAGACTTTACAGATGCTAGTTATAATATAGCTTTAGCTTTACCTACCTTGTTTAATTCTGAATGGGCTATTAACGAGCAAAAAGCTTTACAAAGAAAAGAAGAGTATTATAAATCATCAGCAGCATACGACGACGCGTTTGGTGAAGGTGAATTTGGTTTATATTCTTTAAGAACTTTATTTCAACAAGCGCCTAACATTATACTGGCTATAGGTACTGGATCTGCGGGTAACGCTTTAAAGCTTAGCGATGGTTTAGTTAAAACATCTATAGCATCTACATTTGGTGTAACTTCTGGTACAGACATGTATAGAAATCTTAGCGTTCAAGCTGATCTTTTAGACATGGCGAACAAGCAAGTTGAAACTCTTAACAACTTATGGGAGGCTGGTAGAATAGATCAATTTGATTATTCTCAAGGATTACTTGATGCAGAGAAAACTATAGCAATGGGTGAAATGACACCATTTCAAATAGGTGCTGCTTCAGTTGCTACAGGTATAATAGAAGGTGGTGTTACTAGATATATAGGTTCTGCTAATAACACTTTTAAGTTTTTAAAAGACGTTAAAGGACAAGGGCAACTTAATATATACAATCTATTTAACAAACCAAGTTTAAATGCTTGGGGTAGTTTTGCAATAGAAGGTGGTAAAAGAATTGGTGGCGAGCTTGCTGAAGAAAACCTTATATATGGTGGAACACAAGGTATATCTGAATCTTTAATACTACAAAGAGATGCTGACTGGTCTCAGTTTGATGATACCACTTTAGCTACTCTTATAACAGCTGGGTTCGCAAACACATCTGGAATAGCTACATCAGCTATAACTCAAATGTCAGCAACTAAAAAGTTTAGAGAAAAAATAAACAAAGCTACGTCTGAGATACAAGAAATGGTTAACCTAATGAATGGTCCAGGTGTTAGTCAAAATCAAAGAAAAACATTTACTGCAGCTATAAAACAAAAGCTTATAGATATAGGCGCTGAGCAAACAGCGTTGGGTGTAGATGTAATTGCTTTAGGTTCTGAAAATGTAGTTGACTTAGTAGGTTTAAATGTATTAAAAAATAATTTACTTAGCGAAGCTGGTGTTACTCCTGATATGGACTCTAACCAGACTCAGAATCAAATTGATAACTACAAGAAAGAAAAACTAACTACTACTGAAGCAGATAGATTTGATCAAAACTTAAACAGCTTAGATACAAATATAAACTCTATAAAAGAAGGTAATAAAAACTATGATAATGTAGAAACGTTACTAGGTGATGCAGGTAAAAAAGCTAGACTAAACTTAGACGAAAATACTCCTAACTGGAACGGTAAACTAGATAAGAGACAAGAGCTAGCACAGGTTGTAGAGGAAATACATAGAATGGAAACTGAGTCTTATGTTAATAAGGCTAAAGAAGATACTGAAATACAGAAAGAATGGGAGCAGCTAAAAGACAACGCAGCTTCTAAGTATGAAGGCGATAAAAGAAAAAAAGAATATAAAGAAAAAATAAACGCTTTACAAGATGCTTTCTATGCTCAAAGTGGTAGAGCTTTATTTGATCAAGACACTAGAGTAGTAACTGTTTCTAGTGATATAGATTTTAAGGCAGATCAATTAATGTCTAATGAAAATATAGGAGCTTTAAAAATTGTTGAAATACCTAACATAGAAGATCAAATAAGTTACTTATATACTCTAGCTGAAAACGGCAAAATAAACCCTAAAGACATAAGTCTTTTTACAGATAAGTTAAAGCAAGGTGGAAATGGTTTTATTGTAGACAATGAATATATCACAATAAATAGACAGGCTGCAGAGCAAGCTATGGAAAACGGAGACATCAGAGCTGGTGTGGTTGTTTACCATGAGATTAGTCACGCTATAGATGAATCTTATTTTGACACTAAAGAAGAGTTTAATAAATACACAGATAACTTATATAAAGCTACATCGACTAGTGAAAACCCTATATTAAGATCTTTAAACAAAAAGGTTGAAAACGCTTTGTTAAGTAACGAAGAGTATTCAAATGATGCTAGAAATGATAAAGGTGAATTACTACCTTTTAACGAAAGAGGTGATACGTTTAAAATAGAGTATGCTGCAGAAATGCAATCACTTAGTTATGCTTTAGAAAAAGAATTAAACTTAGAAGACACGTATGGTACTCAAAACATACTAAGCAAATTAGCTAATAGAGCCGGCTTTGGATTAAAGGTGAATACACCTGAAAAAGCTTTAAGTTATTTAATAGGAAATAACGCAGCTTTTAGAAAAGGTGAATTTACTTCTCAAGTTAGAGCAAAGATAGGTAAAGAAGGTATTAAACCCGGACGAGGCGTTAGTGACTCTAAGCAAATAGCTGATAGAATAAATATTAAATTTGAAGGTAAAGAAAACTTTAAACCTATTCTACCTAAAGACGTAGAAACTATGGTGAACAAAGTTTCTAATAGAGCTTGGACTAGATTTGGTAGTGGAGTGCCACTTAATATAAGAGAAGTTCATTATACCAGAAGAACATACTTAGACCACGCAAAAAGTAAACTTCGTGAAATAGCATTAAAATGGGATCCAGATTTAGGAACTTTTAATAGCTTCATGGCTAATAGAGGTATGCAAAGAGCTAACGCTTTTGCAAACGAACTAGGTGTTCCAAAAGGAAAAGCTAACGTTAGAATAGGTGAAGATAATGCCGCTGAAAACGTACGGTCAACAGATAATACGGAAACTTTAAACAGAAGAGCTGAGGTAGAAGCTAAAGAGGTGAAACCTACTTTAAAAGAAAAAATAAAGTTTTCAAACCAAACAGAGGTAGAAAACAAATTAGAAGAAAAGCTAGGTAAAGAAATTAGATATAAATTGCCTAAGTACAACGCCGACACTACTACAAAACAAAAAACTGATTTTGTAAATGAGTTAGGAAAAGGAATGCAAGGATCTTTTAAAATTGTTATAGATGCAATGGGCGCTAGAAATAAAACCATAAATCTATACGAGCAATTCTTAAATGAAAATTACGCTACATTACTAGGACCAAATGGTCTTACAACCACGTATTTAGCAAAAGCTTTTCCTTTAGCTGTAGAGAAATACGTTAACGGTTTAGGCTGGGTTAAATATGATAAGTGGAAAGGTAGAACAAAAGGTAGTAAAGATGGTCAAATAGATTTCTATAGATCCACTGAGCTAGGACCTATGGCTGGTAGTACCGCTGGTAATCAAAAAATACGAAGAGTAAAAGATGTTAAAAATGCTATACCTTTAGCTAAATTTAAATCTAAATATATTAAACTTGATAATGGTAAATTAAAAATACCTCAAATGCCTACAGAAGCTTTAGCTAAGCAAATAGCTCAAGAGGTAGGATTAGACATGTTTAATGAGCAGATACAAAATCCTAATAGTGAAATAAGAAGAGACTTTATAGAACGTCAAGAGTTTTTTGGAGCTGATATATTAGATAACTATGTAGAGCAATTAATGTATGATGTTTCTAGACCTAGCGTTAAAGATCAATTAGCTTTGTTTACTGACGGCGAGAGAACAGACTGGCTTAACAATAGAACTAGGTTTTATGACGAAGTTAAAAGATTAAACTTACAAGAGTTAACTTCTACGCAGATTAAAACAAAATTAAAAAACGCACACAAAGCTGTTTATGGTGATAGGTTTACAAATGAACAACACATAGGTGTAGCAAATCAATTTGGTAATTTACTTGTACCACAAAGAAAAACAGGTGCATTAGAAACAGAGCAAGAATGGTTTGATTATTTAGAAACTGTAATAACAAATGTTGATAATGTAGAAAACGTTATAGCTTATACTAAAGCAGATCAATCTGTAGCAAATTCATTAAGAGACCCTAGTACAATGGTAGAGGCTAGAGAGTTTGTAGAAAAAACCTTATACCCTGCGTTAGTTAAAAAATATGGAAAACCTAAAGCTTTAGACTTAATGGTTGCTTTTACCCCAGCTTCTTTTAGTAATGGAACTACTATATTTGGAGACTTTATAGCTACAAAAAACAACGAACTAATAGGTGGTCAAAGACCTAATAAAACACCTAGAGCTGGTATATTTGGAAACATCACTGATATCACTAGGCTAATACAAAGAATAGATCCAGCTGTTGTTAGCATTGATAAAAAAGTTATAAAGTTTAATGATGGAAGACCTGATAGAAAAATAGATATAAATACCGGCGCTGATGTTCAAATGCAATATCTAAACGGTAAGTTCGAAAATAGTCAAGCGCTTAAAGATAAAAACAAAGTAGATGCTGATTTAGCTTGGAATTTCTTTATAGAGTTTATGACGTCTTTAAAAAAATCTGGTTTAAACAATAACACAGTAGCTTTATTAATGGGCGTTATGAATGGTAGTAACAATAGCGCTCTTAGATTAGCTGCTCCTGTTTGGGGTAGATCTACTAAAATGCCATATGATACTCTTAAGATACCTATGGTAAGAGATGGTAAGTTAGTAAAAAAACCTAATGGTGAACAAAAGTATGAACCAGCTTATAGATATGAGCATGCTATACCCGCTAGAGCTGTTTTGTTTTTTGCGTATGAATCTATATTCAACGGTAACAAAGAAATTGATCTAGACTTACTTAAAGATGATTACAGGGTTACTATCATTCCTGTTAAAGAAATGGATGACGTTCTAGGTAATACGGGTTTTACACAGTCAATGCTTATAGGTTATCAACCGGGTAAACAAGAGTGGTGGAAAAGATATTATAACATATTTACAAAAGGTAAAATGCCTTTTGGTTTACAGTCTTATGAAACTGGAGATATTGTAGGGCAAGAGTTTGAAGACTTTTATAACTCAACTAACGGAACAACTGGTGTTGCTTTAAATGCTCAGCAAGTTATTGATAAAAATAACAATACTGATGTAGCAATGGAAAAAGCTAGGTTAAGTCTTAAGGATTCTAAGAAAATAAAAAAGATTAGAATATTTGATTTTGACGACACGCTAGCTCAGTCTAAAAGTATGGTTATAGTTAACATGCCAGACGGTAGCAGCACTAGAATAAATGCTACTGAATTTGCTACAGATGCTGCTAGGTTAGAAAGCGAAGGAGCTAATTTTGATTTTGCAGAGTTTAGTAAAGTAGTTGAAGGTAAAAAAGGACCTTTGTTTGAAGTTGCTAAAAAAATAGCAGATACAAGAGGTTCAGAAGATTTATTTGTATTAACAGCTAGACCTCAAGATGCTGCTGGACCTATACAAGAATTTTTAGCTTCGGTAGGTTTAAATATACCTTTGCAAAACATTACAGGTTTAGCTGACGGTAAAGCTCAAGCTAAAGCTGATTGGGTTATAAATAAATTCGCGGAAGGTTATAATGATTTTTACTTTACTGATGATGCTACTAAAAATGTTAAAGCAGTTAAAGATGCTTTAGATGTGTTAGACGTTAAGTCTAGAGTGCAAATAGCTAGAGTTAAGTTTCAAAAAGATTTAGACTTTGAGTTTAATAAAATGATTGAACGAAACAAAGGCGTTAAAGCAGAGGCTAGATATTCTCAAGTTGTAGCTCAAAGGTTAGGTAAAAATAAGAAAAGATTTAATTTGTTTTTACCTCCATCAGCAGAAGACTTTAAAGGTTTGACATCTTACATGTTTGCTGGTAAAGGTAAGCAAGGTGAAATAGATCAAGACTTTTTCGACAAAGCCTTAATAAGACCTTACACTTCAGCTGTTGCGGCTATAGAGACTGCTAAGCAAAGAGTGTCTAATGATTATAGAAACTTAATGGCTAACTTCCCTGAGATTAAAAAAGTATTAAGAGGTAAAATACCGGGTGAACAGTTTACTTATGATGAAGCTGTTAGAGTTTATTTATGGGATCAAGCTGATTTTGAAATACCAGGTATATCTAATAGAGATAGAAACATGCTAACTAAAATAGTAAGAGAAAATCCTAACTTACAATCATTTGCTGATGGAGTTCTTTTGATTACTAAAAAAGATACTTACGTTGAACCTCCTACTTATTGGCAAGGCCAAACAATACTTGGTGATTTAAATACTATAACAACAAAAGTAAATAGAGCAGAGTATCTATCTGAGTTCAATGAGAATGTAGATATAATATTTAGCGAACAAAACTTGACTAAAATAGAAGCCGTATATGGTTCTAGAGTTAGAGAGTCTTTAGAGAATATTATATGGAGAATGAAAAATGGAACTAATAGACCAAAAGGTAGTGACAGGCAAGTAAACGCTTGGATGAATTGGTTAAATAGGTCTATAGGTGCTATAATGTTTTTTAACAGAAGATCGGCTTTGCTTCAGTTAATATCTAGTGTTAACTTCATAAACTGGTCTGATAATAATCCTTTTATGGCTGGTAAAGCTTTTGCAAACCAAAATCAATACTGGTCTGATGTAGTGATGTTATTTAATTCTGATAAATTAAAACAACGTAGAGCTGGTTTGAAAGGTGATATTAATGAAGCTGAAATTGCAGCTGCAGTTAAAGGTTCTAAAAACAAAATGAGTACCTTTATAAGTATATTACTAAGAAACGGTTTTGTATTTACTCAAGTAGCAGATAGTGTAGCTATAGCAACTGGTGGTGCGACGTTTTATAGAAACAGAATTAATACGTATAAAAAACAAGGGCTAAGTCAAACAGAAGCAGAGACTAAAGCGTTTGAAGATTTTTCTAGAACATCTGAAGAGTCTCAACAATCGGCAGATCCTTCTATGATATCGCAACAACAAGCTGGTATGCTAGGTAGGTTTTTACTTAACTTCCAGAACACACCTATGCAGTATACAAGGTTAATGAAAAAAGCTGGACTTGATTTAGTAAACGGTAGAGGTGATGCTAAAACTAATATATCGAAAATAGTTTACTATGGTATGGTTCAGAATTTAATATTCTCAACATTACAAAATGCATTGTTTGCTATGATACCTGGGTTTGACGAACCAGACGATGAGTTAACCGAAGAAGAGCAGTTAGAAAAATACGGAAAGATATTAAGCAAAAAGCAAGATAGAATAATAAATGGCATGATGGATACTATACTAAGAGGTTCTGGTGTAGGTGGAGCTGTTATATCTACAATTAAAAATGCTATAAATAGATATAACTTTGAAGAAAAGAAAGGGTTTACAGCTGATCATACATATACAGTATTAGAGCTTGCGAATTTATCTCCAGCATTAGGATCTAAATTAAGAAAAATATATTCTGCTATACAAACAAAAAAGTTTGAAAAAGATGTTATAGCTGAAAAAGGATTTAGCGTTACGATAGATGGTAGATTTCAATTAAGCCCTTCTTATCAAGTTGTTGGTAGCGTAGTTTCTGGAGCTGCTAATATACCAATGGATAGAATAGTAGCTGAAATAAACGCTATCACAGAAGCTTTTGATAATAGAAATACTATATACCAAAGAGTAGCTTTAGCTTTAGGATTCAGAACATGGGATGTTAATTCTAAAATAGAAGAATTTGATTTAATAAAAGCAGATGCTAAAGTTCGTAGAAAAGAAGAAGGTAAAATAAAAGCTAAAGAAACTAGAAAAAGAAAAGCTGAAGAAAAAGCAAGACTTAAAAAACTAGAAGAAGAAAGATATAATAACATGAGTGATTCTCAAAAGTTAGAATATGATCTTCAAAAAGACAAAGAGTTTCAGGAAAAAGTAGATAGTGCTATAGAAAAAGCCATGGAAAAACTAGATAAACTTTATAACGAATGAGAACAATAAATAAAATAATAGTACATTGCTCGGCCACTCAAGAAGGTAGAGATTTAGATGCTGCAGAGATAAACAAGTGGCATTTAAAAAGAGGCTGGAATGGTATAGGTTATCACTACGTAGTTTTATTAGATGGTGTTATAGAGTATGGTCGTAGTATATATAAACAAGGAGCTCACGTTAAAGGTGAAAATGAAGGTTCTATAGGAATTTGTTACATTGGAGGCGTCGAATCAAAACGAGGCTCTAATGGCAAATGGATTGCTAAAGATACTAGAACACCAGAACAAAAAGAAAGTTTACTACTGTTGTTAAAAACATTAAAGAAGATGCATCCAGAAGCTACGATCCATGGACACAACGAGTTTGCGGCTAAAAGCTGCCCATGCTTTGATGCTAAAAAAGAATATTGCAATATATAAAAAATAAAAAATGGCTTATAAAGTAAAAGGACCTGCTATAAAAGAAAAAGCTTATGAAAAGCAGAACAGAAAAATGCGTAAAGATTACACAGCTGAAACAGGTAAGAAACTAGGATCAAGACAAACCTCAGGCACGGGGAAACGTAGAGTTTCATTTGCATGTAGATTTGCCGGTATGGCGGGCGCTATGAAAGATGCTAAAGGAGAACCAACAAAGAAAGCTATGGCTTTAAAAAAATGGGGTTTTGGTAGCGTTGCAGCTGCTAGAAATTTTTGTAACAAACATAAAGAAAAATAAAGAAAAATGAGAGACAAAATTAGAGGAATAAAAGGTTTTCATATGGGCGCAGCTAATCCTACACCTTTAGATAAACTGAGAAGAGAAGATGCGCCTAGAGGCAGTCAAGCTACTATATCCGCACCTACACCTGAAGATAGTGCTTGGCAACAATTTAAAACTTTTGTTAGTAATCCGTTTGATGGTGCTAGAGCTTTAGTAAACACCGCGAGAGGAGAACTAAGAGAAACATTTGGTTTAAGTGATCAAGGTGATCAAGATGGGGTTTATGGTAGTCTTACTAATTTAAGAAGAGCTAATGAATCTACAGACGAAGAAACTCAAAAAGCTTTAAGTAGAGGAAGCGCCTTTAATTCTGCTTCTTCTATGTTGCCAGCTGCTTTAACAGCTCAAACAGTTTCTGATGCTGTTAGTGGTGATTTTCTTTCGATAGCTACTAAAAAACTTAATAAAATACCTGGCGTAAAAGAAGTAATTAAAAATCCAAAAGTGGCTAAAAAAATAGCTAAGACCGCTTACAACACCTTAAAAACAAATAAAAACGTATTTAGTAATAACTAATGGATATACAACAATTTAAACTCTACTTAATTAACGGATCAACCCTAGGTGTGACAACATTTACAAAAATAGAAATGGGATTAAAAATAGTTCTTTTATTAGTTACTATAGGTTATACTATATCAAAATGGATAGAAATTAATAACAAAAAAAATAAATAAATTATGGGAAAATTATTAGTAAAATTAGGATTGTGGATACAGGCTTTTTGGTTGAAGCTAATGTGTAAGTGGAATTGGTTGGTATCTAAATTAATTGTAGATGTTAAAGATTGTCCAGTAGCAAAGTGCGTTTGTAAGAAATAAATATGAAAAGTATAGACCGTTTAAGAGGAGCAGCTAAAAGAGGCGCGGCTAATAAGTATAGTAACTTTGGACAAGCTATTCAAAGCGCTGTTAGCGCCATGCCAGGAATGCTACCAACTCCTTTCGCTGGTGAAATTCCATTTTCTACAGAGATATCTATAGAAGATAGACAAAAGCTTAATGATAAAGCAGACATACAAGTTGGAATAAATAACATAGAAGATGTTATGAAAAACGAAGACAACTACAGAAAAAGTGGTAAACTAAAAGGTAAGGCTAGAAGAGAAATTAGAAAAAATCAAAGAGAAATAAAGCCAAAAAGAGAAGAATATAGAGAAAAATATAATGAATAAGGAACAAAGATAACTGGGCGTACCATACCCAAAAGTTCCTGTAACCAGAAAGGGGTCCACATTACGTGAACCCCTTTTTTGATTATAATAACTAATGGTTATAACTTTTAGCCTTTATCCGTCACAGGCAATACAATCTTCATTCATAGCTTGCTGTGCTATATCACCACGCAAGACAGATTCTGTTCTTGTATAATATAAAGTTTTAATACCTTTTTTCCATGCTTCAAAATGAACTTTATTAATCCACTTTGGTGTGGCAACACTTGGAAAAGCAAGATTCAAACTAACCGACTGATCTATGTATTGCTGGCGTATGCCTGCTTGATTTACTAGTTCTAGTTGGTTTATTTCTTTAAAGGTTTTAAACACTTCTTTAGCTGGTATATCGTGAGCCATCGTTATGTCATCAAGCTCTTTAATATCTTGTACGCTACCGCCGTCAGCAAGTATCTTATCCCATATTTCATTTGTATTTAACTTATGCTTTCTTAAAAGTTTTAATAACGTAGGGTTCTTCCTAATGAACGTACCCTTCGCGCTTTGTTCAGTGAAAACATTAGCGGCCCAAGGCTCAATGCCAGGACTAACGTTACCGCTAAGCTTACTATTAGACACAGTAGGAGCAACAGCGCGCAAATGGGTGTTACGATGGCCAGTGCCAGCACACCAAAGAGGTTCGCCGTAAATTTCCGCAAGGTCCATAGATGCTCGTTCACTTTCGATCTTAATTTGCGAAAATATTTTCCTAGTTTCAAATTGAGCAAGTAAACCCTCAAAAGGAATTCCCTTTTCTTGGAGATACGTGTGCCATCCGAGTACACCCAATCCAAGTGCTCGTCCCTTTGAAGCAGAACGAACGGCATTTTCAAAACCTCTAAGTCCTTTGGCTCTTTGAATAAATTCCTCCATAACGCCGTCAAGAAACCACGTGGCGTCGTATATAAGATTAGTACCTTTCCATTCTTCATATTTAGCTAAATTTAATGATGATAAGCAACAAACAAAACTATGACTCTCATCTGTGTGTAATGTAATCTCGCTACAGATATTTGTCATATGTACTTTTAGTCCGTTGTCTTTGTATGCTTTTGGATTTGCTTTATTAGTATTTCCTTTAAACAGTATATACGGTTCTCCAGTTGCTTTTCGCTTTCTAAGTAGTTTACTCCATCTAGACCTTGCATCTGCATCTCCTTGTTCAAGTTTACGCATAAACTTATCACCCACAATTGCACATTGATGTAAGTTAAGTGACTGTCTGTTGACATCCCCTTTAGGTTCTCTAATTTCAAGCCATTCCCCAAAGTCTTCGTGATCGATGTTGATATTAACTGAAGCAGCTCCTCGTCTAACTGATCCTTGATTTGTGGCAAGTATTGTTGAGTCATATATTTTGCAAAAGGGTACGACTCCATCTGATGTTCCATTTCCTGTAATTTTAGCGCCGGCGGGTCTTATTTGATTAATACCGATACCAACTCCACCGCCGTGCTTAGCGAGTAGCATCATCTCTAAATTTTTTTGTCCTATATCTTGGATTGAATCAGCAACGTCAATACCGAAACAGCTAATAGGCAAGCCGCGATCAGTCCCAGTATTTGAGAGTACAGGACTAGCAAGACACAACCAACCGTTCCAAATATAATTAAAAAACGTTTCTGCCATTTCTGGTTTATATAATCGTCTAGCCACAGTTTTAGCAACACGCATGTAAGCATCACGTGGCGTTTCATCTTGTAATAAGTATCCACCAGATATTGTTTTTTTGTAGACGTCTGTGTTTCCCCATGTTGGGTAGTCTTCTCCTTTGATCCATTCATTGTTCCACATTATGAAAAATATAATATTATGTAGGCAATTGCTACGTTTAAATTTACGAAAACTAAGTTCCATTGTTTTGCCACAAATACTTGAGGTATTGAAACAATACCCGCTATAATATAAGTGATCATACCTCTTTCATCAGGTAATAAATGAGGACTGGTCATCATAAACGCAGTACCCATATACCCTAATCTATTAGCTAATCTTTCAGTCGGACTTAATTTCCTCTGCTTTACTAGATTTCTCAACCACATCTTTTTTAAGTTCTTCGATTGCTTTTTCATATCCAGGCATTTTTTTAATTGTTTCTAATGTTCCTATCGCTAGGTCTTTTACTTGTGTTATTTCATTAAGAAGATGCTGTGTCACCCTTACAACCGCATCCATCTTGTTTTTCATTTCTATTAGTTTTGATTCCTTCATGTGATCTTGCTATTTTATTTTTTAATACAAATTGGTTTTTTGCTTTTTTAAAATCATGGAAAGCCACTTGTCTGGGTCCTGTTAATTTTTTTAATTTATAAAACATAACTAACACCTCTCTGCTTTCTTTAAATTCATTAGGATATTTGCTATGAAAATAATTACAAGGATAAGATATTAGTCTATTTTGTTTATGTCCTATAACAGACTTTAAGTCCCATTTAGATGTATCATTAGCATCAGATGTTAAAAGCTTATTAAAGTCGTCCTTAGAACCTCCTGGATATGTATCTCCAAGATCTTTGTGAGACCAAAAAGCAGTACCATTTAGTTCTTTGGTTTTATTTTCAGACAAATAAAGAACTATAGCTTTTTCAGGCTGCTGTCCTTCTATTATAGTATCATTATGTATACGCCAATCATTGTCTTGCCCTTCTTTAGCTTGTCTAAAAAAGCATAGTATATTTTCAACTTGTCTATTTTCTATATATGATATTTTATTTACCATATAATCAACTAAAAGACTATGAGGTTCTTTTACCCAAAAAGATTTACCAGGAGTTTTTACCTCCTGATAATCTCTAGTATCTAACAACAAAGCGTCTAAAAGTTCTTTTTCTAAAAAATTATCTTCTATATAAATCATCTATATCTTCTTGTGTTATATTTATAAAACTACCAGATGTCCTCGAAGTCTTCACCTTCGCCAGCTTTTGAATAATCTGTCGGCCTAATTGCGAAAAAATCAGTATGAGTGACCCCGCCGGTAAGATGATAGAACCAATCAAGATTAGTTGCTGCTTTCTTGTCATATGAGAAATACGATCCAAGATCAATATAACCCAGTTCAATAAGTTTTTCATTTGTTCTTTTTCTTATAAATTGTTTTAAGTCATAAGCTTTAATGCCTTCAATATCGCCCATCTCAAACATTTTATCTATATACTTTTCTTCTAAATTAACCATAGCTTCTGCCGCTGTAATAACATCTGATCTACAATCAGCTAATAAAAACGTATCTTCTTCACACATGTGCCTAAATAATTGACAACCCATTTTACTATGCAATGATTCGTCTCTTACAGACCATTTCATTTGTTGCCCGATACCTTTAAGTAAATTTCGAAGCTGAAAACTATAAAGCACTGCAAAAGCGCTATACAAACTAACTCCTTCAGCGAAGGCTGAAAATACAGCCAAGCTTTTCGCAATACCAGTAGTATCATTACCGTCGTAAGCAACCAGATTATCAAATCTTTCAGCCGTTGCTGGTTCATGAAGAAATGCTTCATAGTCTTCTAGTTTTAAAGTTTCATTTAAATAACTATATGCTACAGCATGCACGGTCTCTTGTGATCCGAACATCATAGCCATTTGTCTTATCTCGTGTTTAGGAAACCACGATACAACCTTCTGGGTCCAATAGTCTGAAACAGCGCATTCGGTCTGCGCGAATCCAAGAAGTATGTTCCCAACAAGGTTTTTTTCTTTTTCATTAAGTTTTTCATTCCAATCTTTTATATCGCTCTGCATTGATATTTCAGTATGTAACCAAAATGCTTGTGCTTGTTTCAACCAGCCTTCAGTATAATACTCAGGATAATCAAACGGCTTGTACGCTATGCGCTCATCAAATAATCCCATTACTTATATATTTCTAAAGCTATGTCAATAAAAGGTATATACATAACGTGTGTATCTTGATTTTCTTCATTATAAGATCTTATTCCAAATAACACACCTGGGTAAAACCCAACTGACAAGCTCCAATTTTTTATTTCTTTATCCATAGCACTTTATTCCGTATTTATTTTGTACTTCTACAAGCTCTTTGTAGACAACTTTATTTCTATTTTCAAAACTCCATTTCCACCACGTATCTATTTTACGTTCAGCGTATTTTTGCCTTGCAATTACTTTCGCGAGGTTAGGATTAACCTTATTGTTTCGTCGCATTCTTTTTGATTTTGTGGTTTGTATAATGTAAAAGGACCTATTTTACTTTCTGACATTAGCTTTTTAAACATTTTCCATCTAAGTGGAAATGATTCATTCGCGCGGCCTTTAGTTTCTATTATAAAACCTTTACCTACGAAGTCAGGAGTATATTTAATATTAAGTATTTTTTTATTACCTCTATTTTTATAATCTCCTTTACCATTTCCACATCTTTCAAACGATTCAAATGGAAAATCAAACGCTTCTTGAAGTTCAAATGTTTCTCCTTCATACAAAGCTTTGATCTTTGCTTTTTTTAAAGCCATATACATATATCGCTCAAGGCCAGAGGCAAAGTTGATACCATCATATGATATCTTCCTTGCTTGTACTGGACCTTTTTTTCTTTTATAAGATTTCTTCTTCATTTACTTGTATTTGGTTTATCATTGCTTCTTCGATCTCGTCTTGTAAGCAATGACGTGCTGATTCTAGATACAATATTGCATCCATTAATTCTTCTTGAACATCAACTATAAACCTTGACAAGTCTTTCTTTTGACCTTCAATTTCTTGCATCATCGTAGCTCCATATTTCTTTTGACCTATTAAGCTACGTTCGTCCATCTTCCTTAGTACATTTTGTACTACCTTATCTTGTGTTTTAATTTGCATCTTTTACAAAAGTTCCGTTAATCATTTTACCAGTTCTTGCTGATATTTCAGTGTAAGCAGAATCAATACAGTCTTCAATAGACATACCTTCTAGTTCAGCCAAATTAGTTAATACAACAACCATATCACCTACAGCATCTTGTATTTCCTCTTTATCATTTTGTAATAAAGCTTTAGCTAATTCACCAGCTTCTTCCATTAGTTTTACGTATTGTGTATGTGAGTTACCTCCATCATATATACCTCTGACTAATGCCCAGTTTCTAATAAGATCGAATCTTTCACAGTCTAGATCATTAGATATACATTTATTAGGGTTATGTTTATTATTAAAATAAGCCTCATAAAAAGCTTTGTTATATATGTAAGATCTATCTGCATTAAACATGGATGTTTTTACATTTTGCATGATCCATCTGATGTTCTCTTTTGTTATTTCAAACTGGCCGAACTCTGTTTTCCACGTTAAACCAATGTTGTCCTGTAGTCTGCCTTTTAGTTTATTGACAGGAACAGGGAATGTTGAGGTTTGTTCTGTAGCGTTTATCTTCATTTTATTAAATAATTTTTTATATAGTTTTCTATCTTTCTTATAGCCATAAGACTGTTGAAGCTCTATTTCGCGGTCTGATATATAATCTATATCGTCTGACTGCTCAAGAACTTCATACTCATTCTCCTTGTATCCTTGTACAAGGGTTACCCTGTTATTAAGATTACGTGTAACACCGATCTTTTTACCTGGTATGTGGTATAAATAATACATATTTTTTTTAAAGTTTATCGTTATATAAGTGCATATTATGTGCGTGATGGTAATACCAACCGACGTCAATAGACAGTCTGTCTGCAATCATTTTTTGTAACGATGAAAATTGATACTGATCATTACAGAAACCGTACCAGATGTCATTAGAACGCATATAGACTGACATACAAAGCTTTTTGTTTATGATTGTAAACTGAATCGCATAAGTACAAGGAGTGTCTTTCTTATATTTATCAAATTCTTTAGCGTCGTATATACTAATTGCTGCGTGTCTAGTATCTGGATTTTCTCTAAGCTTGGCAACAACATAATCTATTTGATTATTACGCTTCCATTGATAACCGTAATTGCTATTAACATTTCCGTTACTATCTGCCATGCGTTCCCATATAGGAGGTATTTTACCGTACAATTGACCTAACTTAATTATGTTAGGATCACCAGACAAATACCATTGCCACTCGGCTTCAGCATATTTTAAACTCCAATTACGTTGCTTGTTTATTATGTGGTTGTCCATAGGATTTTCTATGTAAAAGCCGCAGTTAAATAAAGCTTTAGTATCATCAAAGTCTACACCTAAAGCTATAGCATCATGTAACAATGCTTCGTATGCTTCATTTGCGTTATTATATCTTTTGTTCATATTTATTATAGTAGTATTTATAAAATTCATATAATTTAATCCATACGGTTGTTGGGCCATATGCTTCTGGTGATCTATTTACCTTGCCACCATTGTTGATCTCTATATACCAGCTCCCGTTCCCAGTCGCGAATGGGGATATAAATATCTTGTTCCTTATACACCAAATATACGCCTTCATGTCCTCCGAGGACTGCGTATATTGACCCATCGTGTTCTTTTGTTTTTTCGCTGGCATCTATTCCCATGGCATTGGTTCGTTGTTAATACCTATTGGTTCATGAGGTATAAAACAACCCGATTTTGGTTCCCATTTAAAATGAGCTTCAGCACCGTTTTCGCCAAGGTTTTGAAACTTAACTTTAAGTACTTTAGCTTTAACAGTTCTAGCTTCATAATCTCTATGAACTAATATACCGTGATAACTAGCATCGTACCATTCACCACCACCTTTAATGCTATACATTGTAGGCTCTTCCATTTTGCCATCTTTATCTTTGTACATTTTAGTTGGGTGAGCAACAACAAACACTAACACGTCAAACTTCTTAGCAAATACTTCTATTTTAGTTAGGTATTCCATAGTATACCTATTGACATCTTCAGTCTTACAGTCTATGTCTCTAACTTTATTAAAAGGATCAATAACTAAACATTTAATACCTTTACGTTTAACAAGCTCAGCACCTTTGCGTAGTACTGATTCAAGCGTGTAACGTTCCATATCAATGTGGAAGTAGTTAGTATTGCAATGATCTGCTATTTGATTCCATTTGTCTCCATGTATATCAGCTGCTGATGGCATACCTTCCCAGGTTTTACGCATTAACTTGTGAGCATGTAGATACGTTGGCGCATTCTCTGGCGATGCAAAAGCCGTTTTCCAACCGTAGTTACGATTATATCCGACAACCATTTGATCAACGAAGTCTGATTTACCGCTACTAGGTATACCAGTGACAGTAATAAATTGACCGGTATAAGTAGAAAATATGTCATCAAAATTGGATAAACCAACTTGATATCCTTTCTTAAAGCCATTACGGACAAAGTCAGTAACCTCATCTTCAATATCCTTGAATGTTGTAACATTTTCAAGTGGTACGGGTCTCGCGGAGGTAATACGCTGTACCAGTTTTTCCTTGCCATGTTTTTGTAAGTATTCATTAGCATCTTTACAGTCATCAAACGTTGCTAGATAACAAACTTCAGCTCCAAGTCTACGGACTAATTCTGATTGTAATGCTTGCCCCGCTTCATCTGAATCAACTGCTAGTATGATTTTTTCTTTGTCTTCAAAGTAATCAATACAGTTATCAAGATAATCTAAATTGTTATTGTTTAATGTTGCGCCATTAGGTACAGATATAACATTTGGTACACCTGCTTCATGAAAAGCCAACACATCCATTTCGCCTTCAGTTATAATACAATACTCATAACCTACTATGCTGTTTATATTGTAGAATACTTTTTCAGCACCCTTATATAATTTAAAGTTCTTTCTACCATCGCGATACTTAACATTAATAAGTTGATCGCCTATGAAATAATTGAACTGAATTGTGTTCTCGGACTTACCGGTTTGCGGCATATACTCAGTACCCTCACTGATTTCTAAATCAATAAGGGTTTTCTGAGATATACCTCTTGTTTTAAACCATTCAATTACTTTATCACTTAAAAACTCAGGATATTCAGTATCACTAAGCGGACCAACAGGTCTCACATATTCTTTTTCACTAGCTCCTTTACGTTGATAAGTATGTAACTGAAATGATGTATTACAGTTGTGACAAGTACCGAGACCACGTTCCCAATCATAAGACGCACATTTTGCCTTTTGATTCTTGGGTTTTCTATCGTGAGAACAAAGAGGACATATGCCTTGCTTTTTTCCCTCTTCAAGCTTATGTTGATTGAACTCATCAATCAAAAATCCATTGATCTCTGTTGTCTGCATTTAATTTAATTTAATCTTCAATTAGTGTTACATTACCATCACTGTCTGTAGTTATGCTAATGTAATCGTTTTCATCTACCATTCTTCTAAACATTTAGGGCATATGTCGCAGTAGTCGTGATCTTCCTGCGACATTTCCTCATTACACATTTCGCACCAGTAAAGTGTTTGGACTTTAAAATGGTGGCGGTCGGCATTAAAACGGTAGATCATATTCAGGTGTAGCTTGCCCAACCGGAGCGGCCTGTACTTGTTGATCTTGTTTTGGAGCTGGAGATACATTGTCACCATTAGTCCAAACAACTTGCACATTACCTAAGTATACTTTAGCAACTTTAGCCTCTCTTTCTTCTTTTGATTGTGCTACAACCACAGGGCCATTGTTTCCAAATTGATCTAATTCATCATTAATAGTTATTGTTATCGGTAAGTATTTACCTTTTTTACCTTCAATTATTTTATCTTTAGGTATATTATTAAGATTAATACTAGTTTTAATTATACTTGCCATTATGCGTATTGATTTATTTGATTAAACATTCTAGCTAACTGATCTTTTGTCGCGTTAGTAGTTCTTCTTATATTGTCTACAGCTTTTACGTGTGTTTGGTTTCTGTAAAAATTATTTACATCAGTTTCTAATCCTGTTACACTGCATACTTTTGTTTGGTTTTTTCTGGTTCTTGCCATATTATAAGGTTTTATTAATAAAATATTGAGTAGGATCAAAGCCTTCAGACTTATAGAATAATTCATAAGCCTGAACTGCTCTTTCAACTTTGTCCTTACCACGTTCATAAAATTCCGGTGAGCAGTCAAAAATACCTATTTGACCTGTGTTTTTATCAATGGCAATAAATACCATTTCATAACCAAATAGTTTACTATAAATATAAGCTTGTGAGTCGTAATTGTACTTAGAAGCTGAGTATTTAAATTTATTAAGATCTGCTGTAGTTTTTAAATCAACTACTAACTTTTCTGAATGATTTATAATATCTGCCTTACCTTTCCACTTGTGACCTTCTAACTCTGTAATGCCAGGTACTTCATATTCACATTGTCCTTTACGTATAAGATCATAACATATTTTATTAGCCAACATTTTATCTGTTAGTTTTTCTATATTATCAACCTCGTGTTGAAGTAAACATAGTTCACCACCTGACATCTCTTTATACGCTTTTGTGTTTCTAGTTGTTGCTTCTATAATCTTAAACTTTTTAAGTTTGTCGGGTTCTAGAATAGCTGTGTGGAAATATCCACCAACTAAAAACGCAGGTCTAGCTTCTGAAGCTTTTCCTAGCGCTAAAGGATTTGTAAGCAAAGTACCGATATCTGAGTTACTAAGATACTTTTTACCAAATGTACCGTAGTAATGCTCATCATCACGTAGCTTTTCAATTACTTTTTCTTTATTCATATTATAGTGTTGTTAATGCTCCTTCTATTTCTTGAGATAGAGCATATTTAGCTTTTATAGCTGATACTTTACCACCCGCCGCTATATATTGAACCGCTTTTTCGTAAGCTGGATCTTTTTTAGAGGTTAAAGTTGGTTTTTGTGGCGTAAATTTCTTTTTGCCGTGATCATTAGTAGCGTCACTATCTGCAGTGTCATCAATTAAGAATAAATTACCTAACGCATATTTTTTAGCATACGAAGATGCTGAACCAAATTGCTGAGGTGTATTCATACCTTTTTGATTTAAGTCTACACCAACTATAGCTGTAGCTTCTATTAAAGACTTACCGTCTGTTATAGTAGCTGTTGATGTCATAATAGGTAAACCTACTACTTCATCAAGCTTTTCGTTGATTGTGACTGTTACTCCTAATTCTAATAAAAAGGGTTTTGTTGCTTCTAGGATGTCTTCGGCTGATCTGAAGTTATACTTACCGAAGGAGTTAAATCTACTTTTTTTAGATTTAAACTTTGTTTGGATTGTTGCTAATTTTTCGTTTATAGTCATTCGTTCGTGTTTAAATTGCTTATTATTATAATTACATGTTTTATTGAGCATTTACATATATAACTTACAGATAGTCAAGCACTTGTGAGTGATCAACGTTGTCTATTAATTTTTGCACAGCTTGCTTTTTTAACTCAGAAACACGCACATAAGCACTTGCGCCTCTAATATTAAGTTTGTTAGCTATATAGTTACCAGAATGCTTGTCACAGTCTAATCCATATGAAAGTCTTAAAACCTCGTACTCAATTCCTGATAAATGTTTTTTCATTAAACTTTTCAAGTATAAATTTAATAACTGTATGTTATAAGGCTCAGACTTGTCTGGTAGTTGATACATCATGTTTTCACCATGCTCGTTAACAGGTTGGTTATCTATAGATAAAAACGTGCTATTAAAGAACATAGCTACTGCTATTTTATCTTTTGGATTTTTGCGTATTTCATTAAGTTTATGCTCTGGTATACGTATATCGCCTCTAGCCATATCAATTCTTCTTCTTATTGCTCCTTTTATACGCTTGCTAAAAAATGATTTTAATGTTTTTTCTATGTCTTCTGAATCTTCCAGCATAAGCCAATCTAGTTTATCTACACCTTTTGTTAAACCCTCACCGCCACATTGTATTAAATCCATTATAGTTAATACGCCTGATGCTTGCTGAGTAGTTGAAAACTTACGTGCTAAATTTTCTACTAATGGCATAAACTTTATTATTAGTTCATCTCGTGAGTAGTAATCATAAAACTTATCTGGAGGCATAGAAGATTTTAAATCTTCTTTATACCTTATATAGTTTTGTACGTTATATTTCTTCATTTAGTATTTTTATTTCTTGTTTTAACTCGTCATTTATATGACGATATATCGTTCTTTTAGACACGTCTAATAATCCAGCTATTCTACCTATACAAATATGTTTACCAAGATCGTTAAGATCAAGCATACATTGATATATAGCTTCTTCATCAACTCTTGATGATCTACCTATTAACTTACCTACTATGCTAAGTTTTTCGCTTATAGTTAACATGCTATAGTCTTTAAATATTACTTTACGTATTTTATTAACAGGAGGTTCGCCACCTATCTTAAAAACATCATCAACCATATCGTTTAATACTTTTTTACTAATAAAAAATGTTACAAAACCATTATCTTTATTAGCTATAAATTCATAAACATGTGATGGCAGTAAACCGTTTTCTTGATTTAAATAATATAGCACTAAAAAATGCCATTTTAAAGACTTGTATGTTGTAATTTTAGCTTTAGTATTAAATAAACTATAATGCTCGTGTGTGCCATTTTCAAAGAACATGTACTTATCGGTTTCAATAGTAGGTAAATCATTTATAGGAAATTGCCTATAAACAACACGTCTATCATTCAACCATTTTATATTTCTTTCTTGTGACATTTGCTTATTACTTATTTAACTTATAAGGGCTGTTGTCACAACCCCAAGTATTTCAATCTTCGATTGTATTTTAAAAAAAGCTTTGCTTTTAATTGCGCTAGATGATAATCGCCATTTAACGTATGCAAAACTATATCGCTATGCATACTTGCTATTGCTATTTCTAGTTTGTTTTTGTGCGCCTTTTTTCTTCGGCTTTCTGTAAGATTTAATCTTATCGTTAATTCCATTGTAGTTTGTTTTTATTAAGTGGTCTACTAATCTTTTGCTCATTTTTTCCTTTTATTAATTGTTTTTCTTTTTCGTAATAATTCCAATAGGCTGACAAACTGTCACCTTCCACTTTGTATTCGTCTGGCATACATTGTGGTGGTTCTGTAAAAGTACCGTCCGGTATTCCTAGAGGTAATTGTCTTAAAGGTTCTTTGCATTTAGTTATTGTTAAATGTGTTTTATTATATCTTTTAGTATATTCTTCGCCAAGCGCTATCATATGGTCATATAACCACATGTATTGCTTTGCGTTTTGTCTACACCATATTGTAGACGGATGATTGTAGTGTGCTTTTTTATAAGGTACTTCAACCATTGGGTAATTTAGTTCAGCATAATGATGATGCGCAGTACAAAGCATCTGGGCTGATTCTAAGACCATTTTAACCACATGCTTGTTATATTGTATCTGTGCAGCTTTAACTGGATCTCTATCTAAATAAAATATATTCATTAGTATCGTCTTTTACTAGGTTTATTATAATATTTGTCTAATAATAAGTGTACTACTTCCTCGCTTATCATATTGTCATTATAAAGTTGATATATAAGTTTTCTCATAATCCTGATTTTTTTAAGAAATAATTATACACTTCTGGTATATGTTTCTTGTAATAAGGTTGTTCTGATGCAACCCATTTTTTAAGATCTTCTTTAGATTTCCAGAAGTTAGAATGCTTTGAGCGATAATTAAATGTAACTTCTATATCGTCAATGAAATCACCGACTGTCCAGCCTTCCCATATGTGTTTATCTCTATTCATAATTTCTAAGTGTTTTGAAAAGTGGATGTCTGTAAGAACCTGCTTTAGTTCTTTCGAAATAAGTAAAAGTAGCATGCTGGCCAATATAGTCGCCTATATTATCAAGTATATTAGCAAGATCTTTATAGTTATAACCTTTACCTGGTGGGCAACCAAATTCTACGCCTTTATCATCTTGCATTACAAATTTACCAAGAGTACCTGTTCGTTTACCTTTACCTGGCACATAACCTACGATAGTAGCTTCTGCATCATGAAAGTCTTTAAACTTCTGTAAGTTGTAAGAACGTTTACGCTGATAAGAACCATCAAGACGTAAGATAGAGCCTTCGTAATCTTTTTCTAGAAAACTTTTGTGTTTTAGATTAGCATGACCGTTAGATGTTACTTGCCATGTTGGAACGTATTTTACACAGTAAGAATACATATCACTAACGCTTAAATTTCTCATTCTTTGTGAATAAAGATCGTTGCCATTAGCATAATCGTAGCAATGAAACTGTACTAATTTTTTAGATTTAGAACGCATATAAGCTGTTGGCTTTTGAGTTCTAACTAATGATATAATTTTTTCGAAGTCATTACGTAGTTCGTGATTGTATAATTCACCGTCTAATATAGCGTCTGGATGTTCTGCAAACCAAGGTTTAAGATCTTTTAATATATGTCTAATATTAAGCCAAGGTTTACCCGTGCGTGAATAAGCAATTACTTTTCCTGTTTTGTCGAGTTGTATAATACAGCGTACGCCATCAAGCTTTGGTTGCATGAACACTTTCTCGGACCAGTCGACAGGTTTTTTGCCTACTTTGTATGCGAGCATTGGTTTTATCATAATTTATTTAATTTATTTTCTATTCTTTTTATTTTATTTTGAATAACTGCACATTTTTGATACTCTTCTTGTTCTAAATACGAAGACAATAGCGTCATAAGCTTTGCTAATTCAGCTAGTAATGTTTGTTCTTCGTCTTCATCAGGTGGTATAAATGACAAATCCGCGTGAGCTCGTTCGTATAGAATTTGCGCCACGCGTTGTGCAATTTTTTCAATGTCTTTGTCTGTCATATGTTTATTATCATTTTTGATTCGTATTTTGTTTGTAAAGTTTCCAATCGGTATAATCAAACCTTTCAGGCTGAAACCAACCACTTTTTAATATATCACTTACTCTGCTTACAAATACACAAGAGTTTTTGTACTGGTTCCAGCATGTTATCCACACGTCTGGTTTACCTGTCCATATTGTATAAGTGTAGTTATGATCTATATTCTCGTGAGAAGGGTATAAATACTGCGAATTATAATGAAAGTCTTTAACTAAATGAGATGCGATTCTTGATCCATCACTAAATTTAGTAAAACCCTCATCTTCTTGCATGTGTTTAACCCAGTTAGCTAGCTCTATAGCTCTATACTCAGGATATCCATCGTGATGTAAATACATATTTACGTGGCTTTTGTCACCGACTACGTCGGGATTACAAGCAAAACCTAGGTCATTATCTTCCGCAGCCGACCTTGGGACTACCATTGTTACATTTCTTGTACTCATAATTTATTAATTTGTTAGTTCTACAATTTCTTTACATGCTTCTAAAACGTCTTCAAAGTAATCGTTTTCTAAGTAATCTGCATCTTCATCGCCAGAGGCGTCTGCATATTTAATGGTGTTTAACAACTCATCTAGTTGCTGATAAAGGTATTTCATAGTTATATTTTTTTAAAATTAGGTGCGCAGGGAGGACTCGAACCTCCGACCTCTAGCTTATGAGGCTAGCGAGCTGCCTGCTGCTCTACCGCGCAATATTAAGAGAGAGATGTGCCCACGAAGCACTTCGTTTACGTAAATCCGCCGTTGTTTTATTGGACAAGTATATCTCTGCATATCTGCCACCTCTCTCTGTGTAAGTTTAGTCTAATAAGACCATGTAAGCATTTATGTTGTTTTTTTGAAACCAGCGTAATGCTTTTTGAAAGTCGTTTATTAGGCTTTTGTCTTCTAATCCCATTTCGAAAACAGCTTGTGTACCCATTATAAAATCATAAATAGATAACTCTAAACCGTTTAGATAGAAATCTTCTTTTGAAAAAGGATTTGTTACTGTTTCTCCTTTTGTATATATTTCTCCATTAAACCATTTTGGTATTTGTTGTTTAACTTGTTGTTTCGTCTGCTTTTTCGTACTCATAACCTTCTTCTATTAATTCGTTTTCTACTTCTTCTTTCATATCATTTACATAAGAGTCATATACTTCTCTAACCGCATCTTCTACATAATAAGATTCAAGATCGTCTACATATATTAGCTCGTTATAATCAGTCATAGCTTCAACTAGTCTGTCACTTAAGTCGTTTTCATAGTAATGTACGTCTTCATTTATACACACGTTTCTACCGTCACCGTTTGTAGCAACCCACACTTCATAGCCGTCAGCTGTAGTTTCAGTGTATATACTATAGTCAGGTGTACGATTCCAGGTGTCTGTTAGCTCAAAATCGTAATGAGTTTGTATTACATTTAAAGCTTCGTCGTGCTCAATATCAAATTTTACACCGTGTGCTTCTAATCTTTTGTCAATTAGTTCTTCTGTTATTATCTTATTCATAGTCTTTAGATATTAAAATGTTATCACCGTATTTAAAATCCCACGCTGTAATTCTAATTAGTTCGAGGTTTGTAAATGTATATAACGAGCTAATGTCGCTAATTTTTAAGTCACTATAAAATGTAGTGCTTGATAATGCTTCTACTATGCTGTCAACACAGGAAGAATACTTTTCGTTTTCAGAGGAATGTAATGCCTCTTTGATTTCAGGCTTTAGCCTTTCATAAATTGTTAGTCTTTTGTTCATTGTTTATAGTTTTTAAGATAATAATTTAACATATACACCATTCTAGTTAGTGGATTGTGTATTAATGCTCTAGCGTTGCCTACAAATTCTTTAACAGTAACTTCATTGTCACTGTTAAGCCACACATATCTTTGATTTTGCTTATACTGTGGGTTGATTTGGTAAGCTCTATCGCCGCCATTTTGTTTTCTAACCATACCTGATTCAAACGTAGCTAGTCTTAATCTTGGTAGATCTTTTAAGTTGTATTTTTTGCGCTTAAACCACTCTAGTCTTTGTTTAGAGTAGCAAGGTACAGGAAATTCAAACTCTCTTGTGCCGTTTTTAGCTTGTCTTTGAGTAGTTACTTCCTTGATGTTGTACTCTACTAATAACCTACGTGCGTAAGAATCTTCGAGCATTTGACGTTCTTGCCGCCATGTGTACTGGTTTGTCATAGTTATAATTTTTATTTTTTACATTAATATTATCAATTAGTTATCGTATTTTGTTTGTATATATCGTTTTTTATTTTTGTACAAACGGTTATCTCTACAATGAGGACAGCTTCCGTTGTTTCTACAGGTTTTATCAAACCTTTTTGATTTAGTGTATGGTTTTTTTCTAGTCCTGCTCATTTAATTTTTAATTGTTATTGTTTAAGTAGTACTTACAAGTATTATTTACTATGGGAGGTTGTTTAAAAAAAGATTGCCTATACTCATTCGGTATAGCTTTATACCTGTAGCAAGTTTCTTTTAGTTCACAACCTTCACCGCTGCACATTGTTATATCTGGCATGATCTTTTCATTATATTAATAAAATCTATTAAATCGTTTAGCTTATCTATTTTTAAACTTTCGTCTTCAAATATTGTTACATACCACTCGTCATCTACAACTTCGTCATTAGATGGGCTTATGAGACTCACGACTTTTTTATTACCAAATTCCATATCGTAATAGTAAAACGCTTCATAACCACTTTCTTCAGCAGATACATCAGTCCGTTTAAATCCTAAGTCTATTAAATCTTGTTCTTTCATAATTTATTTGTTTTAGTTGACTCATCAGGGATCGAACCTGAACTCTTCTGGACCAAAACCAGACGTGTTACCAATTACACTATGAGTCATAGTGGAGGTGGACAGATTCGAACTGTCTTCCGTAATAGTTCCATATAGGCTTTCTATCACGTCAATACCAGGTCACCCCCGTGTGTGCAGTCATTTACTACCTTTGCTTACGCCGCGGTCTGTTATTTGTATTTATTCGCTGCACATTGTAACTAGTGAGGGAATCGAACCCTCATACCGTCGTAGTAATGAACTCTGGTTAACTTAATAACTCCTGTTGCATCCATACCTAGTTGCCGCTAGAGTCGGCCTCTGAGATTATGTATGAGTTAGTGGGCTACTGTTGCAACAGGTTTACGCGCTAACTTCCAATAATCTGATTAAACCACTCATCTAGCTGTTTATTTAGACCTGCCGTGTCATCTCCTCCCTGAGTACACACGGCGACAGTCTATTTTGCTTGCCGATTAGCAAGTTTCAACCATTCGTCATGGTCTTTACTTACGCCGCCAAGCCCTATGCACAGATGCGCTAATTTCTTGACTGACGATTTGTATTGTATTACCGGTTTTATGCTCAATAATTGGTACATAGCTGTACGTTTGGGTTGTTGAGCAATTAACACAGGTTTTGTAGCCCATATCTAATCGCAACCGTGGTATATTTGTTCCGCATCTACAATACATATTTTTAGTTTATTATATTATCAATTAATATTCGTATTTGTTTTGTAATTAATTACCTAACAATTTATTTAAAGCTACGTTTATTACATATTCTCTCATTCTTTGATAGTCATCACCGTCAAGTGGTACTTCAGCTAGTTGCCAATCAACACTGTCTTCAATGATTTCTTTCATGTGATCTGCTACACCTTGTGCAATCAAATCTAGTTCTGCCATTTTACTCATCTTTTTCTGCATTTAATATTGCTATTTCGTTTTCTACATTAAGTAAAGCTAACTTGTAACCATAGTTTTTAGCCATTTGCATTAGCAAATAATCATTACTTCCATTATTAGCCTCTGTAAACTGTAATAGATAGTCTTCATTAGGCGTA